>OLHJ01000397.1_pt1 | contig 14319 bp, 11 predicted proteins | sample 1609491 | NCBI WGS metagenome assembly OLHJ01 (sample SAMN05416861, study PRJEB24817) | seawater metagenome | isolation source: Sea water | place: Canada:Atlantic | collected 2013-11
TCTACACAGAGTAGATCGTCGGCAGCGTCAGATGTGTATAAGAGACAGATCTGGTGCTAATGCCGAATACGTCGAAGCACTCTATGAGTCTTATTTGGAAGACCCCGCTAGCGTGCCAGATCAATGGTCTGTTTTCTTCGCCGAATTGCCTGCAGGATCTGCGAATGGTAAAGGTGATGTCTCGCATGCGCGCATTCAGCAAGACTTTAAAACGCTAGGCAAGCGCAGCCGCTATACCCCACTGCTCAGTAACGACGCGATCGTCAACTCAGAGCACGAGAGCAAACAAGTTCAGGTTATGCAGCTTATTAGCTCATACCGAGTGCGAGGCCACCAAAAAGCGGCGCTCGATCCGCTTGGCCTCATGCATCGCGAACGCGTAGCCGATCTAGAACTCGAATTCCACGGTCTTGGGCCGCTCGACTCTTCGACTGTTTTCCAAACAGGATCACTTTTCATAAGCAAAGACAAAGCGCCACTCGGCGAGATTATTGAAAACCTTGAACGCATCTACTGTAGCGCGGTTGGCTACGAGTTTATGCACATCGTGAATCTCGAAGAAAAGCAGTGGATAGAACAGCGCATAGAGAGCAACGATGGGATACCCAACTTCGGCGCTGACGTCAAAACCCACCTTCTCGAGCGACTGACCGCCGCAGAGGGTTTGGAAAAGCATCTCGACTCGAAATACCCCGGCACGAAGCGTTTCGGCCTCGAGGGGGGTGAAAGCTTAATACCTTCTCTCGACGAACTCGTGCAGCGCGCGGGTAGCGCAGGAACTAAAGAAATTGTGCTCGGTATGGCTCACCGCGGCCGGCTAAATGTGTTAGTAAACCTTCTTGGCAAAAATCCTGCTGATCTTTTTGATGAGTTCGAAGGTAGGGCGGTTTACAAGAGCTCAGGAGATGTGAAATACCATCAAGGTTTTTCCTCGAACATAATGACCGCTGGCGGCGAAGTCCATATGGCAATGGCCTTTAATCCCTCGCATCTCGAGATTGTAGCGCCTGTAGTCGAAGGCTCTGTACGCGCACGCCAGGTTAGGCGTGGCGATACGGACGGCTCGAAAGTCCTGCCTATTATTATCCATGGAGACGCAGCATTTGCAGGTCAGGGTGTCGTCATGGAAACATTCCAGATGTCGCAGACCCGCGCTTATAGAACTGGTGGCACTGTACATATTATCGTTAATAATCAGGTCGGTTTCACGACAAGTCGTCAGGATGACGCACGATCTACCGAGTATTGCACAGATGTTGCTCGCATGGTTCAGGCGCCTATATTCCACGTTAATGCAGACGACCCCGAAGCTGTGCTTTTCGTGACACAACTTGCTTTAGATTTTCGTAACAAATTTAAAAAAGACGTTGTCATCGATCTTATTTGCTATCGCAGGCGCGGCCACAACGAAACTGATGAGCCTTCGTCTACACAGCCGACTATGTACGCAGTGATAAAGAGTCATAAATCGACGCGAGTCTTATACGCCGAGCGATTAGCGAACGAAGGGGTGATTTCAAAGGAAGACTCCGACGTACTAAATACAACTTACCGTGACGCGCTCGATAATGGCGAACACGTGGTCAAGAGTTTGGTCAAAGAGCCGTCGGTCGAACTCTTTGTCGACTGGAGCCCGTACATAGGACACAAGTGGAGCTCGTTCTACAACACGTCGATTCCGCTTAAAAACCTTAAGGGGCTCGCTAAAAAGCTATCCGAAGTACCTGAGGCATTTAACCTTCAGCGTCAGGTTGGCAAAGTGATGGCTGATCGCAAGAAGATGGCGGAGGGTACGCTGCCCGTTGATTGGGGCATGGCTGAAAGCCTCGCTTACGCGAGTATTTTGACCAGCGGCAATATGGTTCGTATCACGGGACAGGATGTCGGTCGAGGTACTTTCTCTCATCGACATGCAGTGCTTCACGACCAAAAAACGGGTGATGCGCATGTCCCGCTCCAAAACATTTCAGCCGACCAAAGCCTTTTCCGTATTTACGACTCACTGCTTTCCGAGGTCGCTGTCTTAGCGTTCGAGTATGGCTTCGCAACCACTACACCCAACGCGCTGGTAGTCTGGGAGGCACAATTTGGCGATTTCGCAAACTCGGCACAGGTTGTTATCGACCAATTTATTACGAGTGGCGAGCACAAATGGCAACGCCTCTGTGGCCTAACGATGCTGCTTCCCCATGGCTATGAGGGCCAGGGTCCTGAGCATTCTTCGGCTCGACTAGAGCGCTTTCTGCAGCTTTGTGCGGAGCATAATATTCAGGTCTGTTTGCCCACTACGTCGGCACAAGTATTCCACATGCTTCGTAAGCAAGTGCTCTGTCCAATGCGCAAGCCTCTGGTTGTTATGTCGCCTAAGAGTCTTCTTAGGCACAAGGAGACGGTTTCAACCCTCGAGGAAATGGCCGAAGGCAGCTTCCAAGTGGTACTCGACGAGATAGACGACACTATCATCCCTGAGAATGTCCGCAAGATCGTCGTGTGCTCTGGAAAGGTGTATTACGACCTGTTGGCCGAGCGACGAAAGCGTGAAATCACCGACATTGCTATCATCCGATTAGAACAGCTCTATCCTTTCCCCGCGAAAGAATACGAGGCTTGTTTGCTGCGCTATCCAAACGTTAAAAAAATCGTGTGGAGTCAGGAAGAGCCTAAAAACCAAGGGGCGTGGTATTCGAGTCAGCATCACTTCCAGCGTCCAATCAAAAAGCATTTCCCTAAAATTGTATTAGGTTATGCGGGGCGCGAGGCCTCTGCCGCGGCCGCGGCTGGTTACCCAGCATTGCACCTTGCGCAGCTAGAGAAATTCCTCGACGACGCGATGAAATGACAGGCTTGAGAGGTAACCCGATTTATCACAACGTGTAAGATAAGAATTAGAATATAGATTATCGAGCCGCTTAGCGGCCGTTCTTCAAAAGGACTAGACATGACTATTGAGATTAAGGCGCCAACACTCCCTGAGTCGGTTCCCGATGGCACTATTGCAACCTGGTATAAACAGGTTGGCGATAGCGTTACGCGTGACGAGCTTCTGGTTGATATCGAAACCGACAAAGTCGTCATCGAGGTGGTTTCGCCCACCGACGGCGTTTTGCAGGAAATATTAAAAGAAACCGGCGACACAATCGTAAGCAATCAAGCGATTGGTACCGTGGCAGCAGGTGAAGTCACCGCAGCCGCACCTACTGCGGCACCAGCTGCTGAGTCCGTCGCTGCACCTACGGTTTCCGCCTCGGCAACATCGGCCCCCGCAAGCCCTGCGGCGAAGAAGATGATCGCCGAAAACAACGTTGATGCCGCGGCGATAGCCGGGACTGGTAAGGCAGGGCGTATCACTAAAGAGGATGTGGCCTCAGCCCTTACCGCGCCTGCAACGGCTCCGATGGCGGTATCTAATGGGCGTCTAGAAGAACGCGTACCGATGAGTCGCCTCCGTGCGAAAGTTGCAGAACGGCTGCTTCATGCGAGTCAGTCTACAGCCATGCTAACGACTTTTAATGAGGTCAATATGGCGCCGGTCATGGAAATTCGCAATCGCTATAAGCAAGAGTTCGAGAAAGCGCACGACGGCGTCCGTCTTGGCTTTATGTCGTTCTTCGTACGCGCCTGTACTGAAGCGCTTAAGCGGTATCCTGCGGTCAATGCCTCTCTAGATGGCGCGGATATTGTCTATCATGGTTACCAGGATATTGGCGTTGCCGTATCTTCCCCTCGTGGTCTGGTTGTTCCTGTTTTGCGGAACTCTGACAATATGAGCCTTGCTCACATTGAAAAGGGTATTCGAGACTTCGGCGAAAAAGCCCGTGATGGCAAACTTGCGATCGAAGATATGACCGGCGGTACATTTACGATTTCTAACGGTGGCGTTTTCGGCTCGCTCCTGTCCACGCCTATTTTAAACCCACCTCAGACTGCGATCCTGGGTATGCACAAAATTCAGGAACGACCAATGGCAGTGAATGGCGAGGTTGTTGTCTTGCCAATGATGTATTTAGCATTGTCTTACGATCATAGGATGATCGACGGCAAGGAAGCTGTTCAGTTCTTGGTCACAGTGAAGGATTTGCTCGAAGATCCTACACGTTTATTGCTCGAGATCTAAGTCACCCAAATTAGGATAACGACATGGCTAGCTCATACGACGTAGTAGTAATCGGCTCAGGTCCCGCCGGATACGTTGCGGCAATCCGCGCCGCTCAACTTGGCTTCTCCACCGCGTGTGTTGAAAAGTGGTTAAATAAAGAAGGCAAGACTGTGTTTGGCGGCACCTGCCTCAATGTAGGCTGCATTCCTTCAAAAGCGCTCCTAGACTCGTCTCATAAGTTTATGGAAGCACGAGACCATTTCGACGTTCACGGCATTACGGTTGGTAAAGTGGGCGTCGATGTGCCCGCGATGATCGCCCGAAAAGACAAAGTCGTCGCACAGCTTACCGGCGGCGTTAGCGGCCTCTTCGCGGGAAATAAGGTCACGGGCATTGGCGGCGTAGCGAAAGTGACAGGCCCCAATAGCGTAACGGTGACCAACCACGAAGGTGAGGTTGAAGTTCTCGAAGCGAAACACATTATTATCGCGGCGGGTTCGGTCCCCATTGAAATCCCGCCAACGCCTGTTGATCAAGACACCATTGTCGATTCTACCGGCGCATTAGAGTTCACCGCTGTTCCCAAACGCCTCGGGGTTATCGGTGCAGGCGTTATTGGCTTGGAGCTAGGCAGCGTTTGGGCGCGCTTGGGTTCCGAGGTAACAGTGCTTGAGGCGATGGACGGCTTCCTGCCTGCCGCCGATAAACAAATTGCCAAAGAAGCGCAAAAGCTTTTCATTAAACAGGGCTTAGATATCAAGCTCGGTGCTAGGGTGACCGGCAGTAAAACTGCGGGCAAGGGCGCCAAGAAAACCGTCACTGTTGAATACACCGACGGTGAAGGTGATAAGACACAAACCTTCGATAAGCTCATTGTTGCGGTAGGCCGCCGCCCTTATACCCAAAACATTGTTGACGAATCGATCGGCCTCGAGGTTGACGAACGTGGTTTCGTCAAAGTGAATGAGCAATGCGCTACCTCGATTCCGACAATTTTCGCCGTTGGCGATGCCGTGCGTGGCCCTATGCTAGCGCATAAAGGAAGTGAGGAAGGTGTGATGGTCGTCGAGCGTCTTGCCGGCAAACAAACACAAGTCAATTACGCCTTGGTGCCTTCGGTTATCTACACCCACCCAGAGATTGCTTGGGTCGGCAAAAACGAAGAAGAGCTCAAGGCCGACGGCGTCGAGTTTAATGTCGGCGTATTCCCCTTTGCCGCAAGCGGACGAGCGCTTGCAGCAAACGATGCGGACGGAATGGTTAAGCTCATTGCCGACAAAAATACCGATCGAATTTTGGGATGTCACATCATTGGCGCCAGTGCGGCGGACCTGCTGCAGCAAATTGTAATCGCCATGGAGTTTAGTGCGAGTGCCGAGGACATCGGTTTAACCATATTCTCGCATCCAGCGCTTTCAGAGGCGGTGCACGAGGCAGCACTTGCAGCTAACGGACACGCCATTCACATTGGTAACCGAAAGCGTCGCTAGTTTAGGAATTTAGTTTACTTAAAGAAAATGGAGTTTAGATGAATCTTCACGAATATCAGGCCAAACAGCTTTTTGCTGAATACGGTCTTCCAGTATCAACCGGCATCGCTGTCGATAATGGGCCCGATGCTAAGGCTGCTGCTGAGAAAATTGGCGGTGATAAATGGGTAGTAAAGGCGCAGGTACACGCTGGCGGTCGAGGTAAGGCTGGTGGCGTGCGTTTAGTCGACTCACCAGCCGAAGCGCAAGCTTTCGCCGAAGAATGGCTTGGCAAAAACCTAATAACTTATCAGACAGATGCCAATGGTCAGCCTGTTAGTAAGATTCTCGTAGAGTCGTGCACTGACATCGCTCAAGAGCTCTATCTTGGCGCCGTTGTCGACCGCGCCACTCGACGCGTTGTCTTCATGGCATCGACTGAGGGCGGTGTAGAAATCGAGAAGGTCGCTGAAGAAACGCCCGATAAGATCCTCAAGGCGATAATCGATCCGATGACAGGTGCACAGCCGTTCCAGGGCCGAGACTTGGCATTCAGACTTGGCCTTAATAGCGGTCAAGTAAAACAGTTCACCAGTTTGTTCCTAGGCCTTGCAAAACTGTTCGAAGACTTCGATCTAGCGCTGCTCGAAATCAACCCGCTGGTCATTACTGCCGAAGGCAATTTGCATTGCCTCGATGGCAAGATCAATATCGACAGCAATGCGATGTATCGCCAGCCAAAACTGCGAGAAATGCATGATCCTTCTCAGGAAGATGCACGCGAAGCACATGCAGCCGAGTGGGAGCTGAACTATGTGGCACTCGATGGCAACATAGGCTGCATGGTCAATGGCGCGGGCCTCGCTATGGGTACCATGGATATTGTCCAGCTCCACGGCGGCAGCCCAGCTAATTTTCTCGACGTAGGGGGAGGCGCAACGAAAGAGCGCGTGACCGAAGCGTTTAAGATTATTCTGTCGGATACCAATGTAAAGGCTGTCCTCGTTAATATTTTCGGCGGCATCGTTCGCTGCGATCTGATTGCCGAAGGCATCATCGGCGCTGTTCATGAAGTTGGCGTTGCAGTTCCTGTAGTCGTCAGGCTCGAAGGCAACAACGCCGAACTAGGTCGTAAGGTCTTAAGCGACAGCGGTCTTAACATCATTGCGGCCACGAGTCTGACCGACGCTGCCGAAAAAGTAGTCGCAGCAGCTGGAGGTGCAGAATGAGCATTCTAATAGACAAGAACACTAAGGTTATTTGCCAAGGCTTCACTGGCGCTCAGGGCACTTTCCATTCGGAACAGGCTATCGAGTACGGCACTAAAATGGTTGGTGGCGTAACGCCAGGAAAGGGCGGACAGACGCATTTGGGACTCCCTGTATTCAATACAGTGGCCGAAGCTTATGCAGCGACACAGGCCGATGCTACTGTTATTTACGTGCCGGCCCCCTTTTGCAAAGACTCTATCCTTGAAGCAGCCGAGTCGGGTATTAAACTCATCGTTTGTATCACAGAAGGAATTCCGACGCTCGACATGCTCATCGCAAAAGAGCGTTGCGATCAACTTGGCGTGCGCCTCATCGGTCCAAATTGCCCCGGAGTGATTACACCTGGCGAGTGCAAGATTGGCATCATGCCGGGCCATATCCATCTGCCAGGTAAAGTAGGCATCGTCTCACGTTCGGGTACTTTGACTTATGAAGCCGTTAAGCAAACTACTGACTTCGGTTTCGGGCAATCATCGTGCGTTGGTATCGGTGGTGATCCTATACCGGGATCAAACTTTATCGATATCTTGGCCATGTTCCAAGCAGATCCAAAGACTGAGGCGATCGTTATGATCGGCGAGATCGGCGGCACTGCAGAAGAAGAAGCCGCCGCTTACATAAAAGCGAATGTAACTAAGCCTGTTGTGGCTTACATTGCTGGCGTCACTGCGCCCCCAGGCAAGCGCATGGGCCATGCCGGAGCAATTATCTCAGGTGGCAAGGGCACAGCGGACGATAAATTCGCAGCGCTTCAGGACGCTGGCGTTAAGACTGTTCGCAGTCTTGCTGAAATCGGCAATGGACTCAAAGAGTTAACAGGCTGGTAATAATTGTCTTTACAGGCAGTTAATAAAAAAGGGGCCTTAGCCCCTTTTTTTATGTGAGCTCAAATACCGTTTCGCCGAGTAGAGCATGCTTAAAAGGGCGATCAAATCAACCTATTATTCTTGCACTTTTTGTCGAGCAAAAGGTTCTAATACGTTTCTGTAGTGTGTTAGTCTTTACGCGAATTTCGGCGCAGAGCACCGAATTTCGGGGACTCTGCGACGTTTCTCCCTAACTTTCCTACCCAAGTTACCTTGCTACTCACTTTGCAGGGAAAATGGGTAGATAAGTAACTTTTGATAAAAAGAAGGGGGGGGGTTGCAAAGCCAGCTACGAATCTCCGAAGTTGACGAAGAGACAACGACGAGTTCTAGCGTTTGGTTCGATCTGATACTCTCCTGCACTTGATCGGTTCTTAGATCATCTTGGCAGAAGGGATATGAGTTTAATTATAGAGGGGTCGTCGAGCTGCTCGCACCGTAGGGTGAGCAACTTTATCTAACAGCTAAGCCCTACGGCTTGGCGATTCACAAGAAATCGAGTTAACAATAAATAGGATGGCACATGAAAAACCGTCGGATTACTAACCTGGGTGTGACTGCGATTGCAGTATTAGCGACCTGCGTAGTGAATATCACTCAAGCGCAAGAGATCGCGACTGAGATCAGCGCACCAGTTGAAACACTTCTGATCGATAGCAGCATTCTCGACAAAGCAATGGACGTAATTGGGAGCAAGAACACTGCTTCAGCAGCCACTCAAGTGGAAATCAGCAGACTTGCTAACGCTGCCAGCTCATCATATGAAGAGTTCAAGCGTGAGAATGATAATCTTGAAGCCTTGCTGGTATTGAACGCCGGCTTTCGTAAGTCGATCTCTATTCAAGAAGAGAATATTGCGTCACTCGACCAGTCGATCGCAAACGTAGAAATCGTGACTCGCGAGATCCCTCTCCTGATGAACAAGATGCTATCGAGCATAGAGCAGTTCATCGCCTTAGATTATCCGTTCCATGTAGACGAGCGGGCTAACCGAATCTCTTTTGCTCGCGCAGCTATAGATAATCCTGATGTGTCGATCGCAGAAAAATTCCGCCAGGTTCTCGTTATGTATCAAACCGAGAATAGCTATGGCCGCACGACTGAAACCTACTCTGACACCATCGTCATCAATGGTGCCGAGCGCGATGTCAACATCGCTCGTATCGGTCGCGTTGCATTGATGTATCAGACTACAGATCGTCAAGTGACAGGCGCTTGGGACAATAATGCGCGTGAGTGGGTTGAGTTGCCAGCTGGCGATTACCGCACCGCCATCCAATCAGCGATCCGCGTCGCATCACAGCTCGACGCTCCACGAATTATTGAATTGCCCGTTCTAGCTCCGGAGGCTGCACAGTGAAAATAACATCTAAACTAATTAATTTTTCTCTTTCTGCCTTCCTCCTGGCAGCATCAAGCAACGTTGCAGCCCAAGAGGCCTCGTCGCTTTCAGGTCTTTTGAATCTCGTCGAAGGCGACAAGGTTTCGGAGTCAGCCGAATACCGTGCGCGGTTACAGGAATTCGAGCAAAATGCAGCGCGTCAGGCTCAAATTCTGGAAACCACTAAAGAGCGTATTACAGAGCAAGAGCGGACACAGGGTCAGCTAAGCGACCAGTTCGAAGCAAATGAAATCACTATCAGCGACAAGCGCGAAGTACTTCGCGACCGTCGCGGCGATTTGAACGAGCTCTTCGGCACCTTACAAGGGGTGGCTGGTGACTTCTTAAGCAACTTCGAAAATTCACTGATCAGCGCGCAGTACCCAGGCCGCAGTGAGTATATCGAAGGCTTTATTGAAAAAGCAGGCAGCACTATTGAGCAGCTAGACGTTGGTGAAATCGAGCGTTTCTGGTATTTCATGCAGCAAGAAATGACCGAGTCGGCACGCGTCGTCACGTATCAAGGTGAAGTTGCACTACCAACAGGTGAGACAGCCACTCGCTCGATTACGCGCATTGGCTCTTTCAACTCGATCTCCGAAGGCGAATACCTCAGCTACGCGGGCAATATTGGCCACCTCCAAGTGCTTCCAAAGCAGCCAGATGCAGGCACATTGAGCATGGCTAGCGATCTAGAAGGCGCGACTTCAGGTTTCACTAAGGTAGGCATTGATCCTACAGGTGGAGTCGGCGGTCAGGTTATGGCTAACCTCGTTAACTTCCCATCCGTAGAAGAGCAGGTTCGCAACAACTCGGGCACAATCGGCTTCATTATTATTGGTGTAGGTATCATCGGTATTATTCTTGGCTTCTATCGCCTGTTGATGCTCGAATTGACCTCTGCCAAAGTACGCAGCCAGCTCAAGAGCAACACGCCAGCGACGAACAACCCACTGGGCCGAGTACTCATGGTTGCGGATAATAATCCGAACGCTGATACCGAAACACTAGAGCTGAAGCTTGGCGAAGCCATTCTGCAGGAAACACCTGCGCTTGAAAGCCTGCTCACGCTGATCAAAATGATCGCAACGATCGCGCCACTTGGCGGTCTCCTTGGAACGGTAACCGGTATGATTCAGGTGTTCCAGCAGATCACTGTATACGGTGCAGGCGACCCAACTATTATGGCCGGCGGTATCTCGCAAGCCCTAATGACTACGGTGCTCGGTATTGTTGTAGCGATCCCGACAATCTTTATGCACACAGTAGTAAAGAGCCGTGCGGATAACATCATCCACATTCTGGAAGAGCAAGCGACTGGTATGATCGCTCAGAAAGCAGAGCAGCAAGCAGCCGCTCGCTAATCCGACGCCAGAAGGGGAAATAGTATGTATTTCGCATTTCTAGACATGATCGACTCAGTGAATGGCTTCATGCTGCGGGGCGGGCCGGTGCTATGGATAATAGCCTGGTTGCTCCTGGTGAAGTGGTCACTCGTGTTCGAACGCGTCTGGTATCTCAACACTACTCACAAAGCTAACGTCAAGGCGACGTTAGCTGCGTGGAATGCGCGCAGCGACACCAAGTCTTGGAGCGCGCACCAAATTCGCACGATGATGATTTCTAAGATCTCACTCGACGTGCGCAACACATTGCCTATCATCGAAGTGCTCGTCACGATTTGTCCTTTACTAGGTCTCATCGGAACGGTTACCGGCATGATCGAAGTGTTTTTCGTCATGGCGGTAACGGGTGGCGGCGATGCTAAATCGATGGCTGGTGGTGTCTCTAAGGCAACGATTCCAACTATGGCTGGAATGGTAGGCGCGATCTCGGGTATTTTTGCTGCGAACTATCTCAAAGCGAAAGTCGACCGCGATATCGAACTCTTAGAAGACCACTTACCACTAAGTAACTAGAGGTCACAAAGACTTCGCCGACTTAGTTAAGAGCCTCCCTTCTAGGGACCAGCGTCAGCTACTGCAGGCACTGGAAAGTAGGGTGGCTCTCTTACAACATGCACTCAATACTCTTTGTAGAGTTACACAGGGCTAAAGAATAATGAAACAAGGCTTAAGCAAGCGAAAGGATGACGAAGAAGCGGGCGAGATTGACCTTACCCCAATGCTAGACGTTGTCTTCATCTTGCTCATCTTCTTCATCGTAACCTCGGTTTTCGTTACCGAGGCGGGAATAGATGTGAGCAAGCCAGAGGCCTCGACGGTTGAAGATACATCAGGTGATATGATCTTGATTGCTGTAGGTCCGCAAGGCGATATTTGGATCGATGGAGACCAAATAGACCCTCGATTCATACGTGCTCGCTTCGAGTTAAGGCTTGCAGACGCGCCTAATTCGGCAGTGATCATTCAGGGCGACGAGAGCGCAAGCAATGAGCAGATCATGCTTATTTTGAAAGCCGCTCGCGAAGCGAACATCAACGACGTATCAATCTCGGCGGAGGCTTAGACTATGGTTATTGTAAGATGGGCAGCATCCATGGCGATGGCTGTAATGATTACGTTTGGTCTCTTCTTCTTTATGCAAGCGCTCATTGCGACGGGTGAAGGGTTAGACGAGCCATTGAACGTCGTTAAGATCGTCGACTCAACAATGCCTGAGATTGAACTCGAGGTAATCGAAGAGATTGACAAGCCCGAACTTATTGAGGAAATCACCGAAGTGGTTGAAGAGGTTGAGCGTCAGGTAACCATCTCTGATGGCCCCGATCTAAACATCGACCGCTCACAGGTTCAAATGGACACCGGTCTCGAACTCAGTAACGCTTCTATCTCGGCAACCGATGGTGACTACCTACCGCTCGTTGCTATTGCTCCACAATACCCAACCAGGGCCGCTCAGCGCGGAATCCAAGGCTGGTGTCTCGTGAGCTTTACAGTAGACGGACTTGGCAATGTAGTCGAAGAAACGATTACGGTTGTTGACGCCGAGCCTGCGAATATATTCGATCGCTCGTCTGAGCGTGCCGCAGCTCGCTTTAAGTTTCAGCCGAGAGTAGTCGACGGTAAAGGCGTAGAGGTTGCAGGTGTTCAGTATCTGTTCCGCTACGAGCTAGAGGATTAAACCATGTTAAATCTTATCAATTTAAAACGTGCGTTAGTCGCTCTTCTCGTCATCGCTCCTCTCAGTTTTTCTGTGTTTGCAGCAGAGGACGAAGACGGCCAACGTAAGCCGCCGGAGGCTCGAACCTCGGGGACGCTTGGACCTCAGGTCATGCGGGCTATCAGCGAAATTCAGGAGATGATGTCTCCTGAAGACGAGGAAGATGAACCTGATTTAGCGGGTGCCAAAGCTGCTCTCGACGACCTCTATGAGCGTCGCTACGAGAGAATGAATGACTTCGAAAAGTCTACGGTGCTTAATTTTTTCACTAACTATTATCTGACGACAGAAAACTATGTCGAAGCAGTGAAAATTTTCGAAGAGCTGCTAACCATCGAAACGCTACGGACAGATACTCGCCTGAGAACTTTGCGTTCATTGGGCCAGCTCTATGCTGCAGAAGAAAACTGGCAGAACTCTATTCGCTACTATCAGGAGTGGAGAGATCTATCCGATTTCGAAGACGGTGTCGTTTTCAGGGGATTGTCTTATGCCCACTATCAGTTAGAACAATATGAGCCAGCTCGTGATTTTTGGCTGAGCTATATGGACATCAAGTTCTCTGATCGTGAGCCTGTCGAAAGAGACGATTATGCCTATCTTAATGGCTTGTACTTCACCCTAGAAGATTTTGATAGCGCCCTTGATCTGACTAAGACGATGATCGTCAAGTTCGATAACAAAACCGACTGGCAAAACCTAAGTGCTATTTACGCGACCCTAGACAACGATGCTCGCAGAGTCCAATCGTTAAACCTTTATTATCTGAAAGGGTTAATGGACGACGAAACGCGTTTCCTCAACTTAGGACAGTCCCTCGCAGGAATCGAAGTGCCGTTTAGCGGCGCAAAGATTATCAGCGAAGGGTTAGACGCTGAGGTTGTCGAAAAGAACGTTGATAACATGATCACGTTCACGCAGATGCTACTGATCGCTAATGAGCTAGAAGAAGCAGTTACTCCAGCTACAGCGGCAGCAGAGCTCGATGAAACGGGCAACGCATACGATACGCTTGGTTACCTTCACTATGTGATGAATAATTACGAAGAAGCTGCAGAAGCGTTTAGAGCAGCGATCGATAAGGGTGGCCTAAAAGACGACTCGGATACGTATTTGTTCCTTGCCCGAGCACTCTTAGAGCTTCAATTGTTTGACGAAGCAAAGGATGCGGCCTCTGCTGCCTCTGAAGCAGGTGATGAGCGTTCCACCAAGTCTGCACAAGACTTCCTCAAACTGATTGAGAGTCGTCGTGGGTATTACGCTATTATCGCTCAGCGTAAAGCAGACGCGATTGATTTCTATCGTCCTTATCCGCCAATTCAATAGTGAACGATTGCTAGTCAACGCTTGAAAAACTACGCGATGACCCCATAAAAAGCCCGAACCTAACGAGTTCGGGCTTTTTTTTTGCCAATAGAATTGAACTCACGCTATTACGCTTTTAATAGGACAGACCGAGGTAACCCCATGTCTAAGACAGCCGATCAGCCGCAGGCCGAAACTCGCGGATTTGAGACCGAAGCAAAACAGTTGCTTCACCTGATGATCCACTCACTCTATAGCAACAAAGAGATATTCCTCAGGGAGCTTATCTCTAATGCCTCCGACGCTGTCGATAAGCTTAGGTTCGAGGCCCTCTCAAACCCCAATTTGCTTGCGGGGGACACTCAGCCTAACGTCACAATCGACTTTGATGCAGAAGCAAACACAATCACATTGGCGGACACGGGCATAGGCATGAGCCGCGATGAGGTTATCAGCCATTTAGGCACCATTGCGAAATCAGGTACTGCCGCGTTCCTAGAAAACCTAACGGGCGATCAGAAGAAAGACTCCCAGTTGATAGGGCAATTTGGTGTTGGTTTTTACTCTGCGTTTATCGTTGCAGACCAAGTCGAGGTTCTCACTCGTAGGGCTGGCACAGAAGCCGAATCTGCGACTCTCTGGCGCTCGAGTGGCGAAGCCGATTACACACTCGAAAAAGCCGTGAAAGCGCACGCGGGTACGACTATCACGCTGCATCTTAAAGCCGACGAGTCAGACTTCGCCGACGGATACCGAACTGTCTCTTATACACATCTGACGCTGCCGACGATCTACTCTGTGTAGATCT
>OLHJ01000398.1_pt1 | contig 14309 bp, 10 predicted proteins | sample 1609491 | NCBI WGS metagenome assembly OLHJ01 (sample SAMN05416861, study PRJEB24817) | seawater metagenome | isolation source: Sea water | place: Canada:Atlantic | collected 2013-11
CACAGAGTAGATCGTCGGCAGCGTCAGATGTGTATAAGAGACAGATTTTAGACAATACCAATGCGAACAAAGATCAAAGACCTGTTGGCCAGTGAAGGCACACAAAACGGAATTACGATTAAAGGGTGGGTGCGAACCAAAAGAGGTAGCAAAAATGTATCGTTCATTGCTATGAATGATGGTTCTACTATTAATAATATTCAAGTGGTTGCTGATAACGCTAATTTTGACGAGGAGGTGTTAAAACGGATAACAACAGGTGCTGCATTGCGTGTTGTGGGTAATCTAATTGAAAGCCAAGGTGCTGGCCAGAACTATGAAGTGGAGGCAAAAGAGATCTTGGTAATGGGTGATGCAAGTACGGATGAATATCCCTTGCAACCTAAACGTCACTCGTTAGAGTTTTTGAGAGAAATTGCTCATTTACGTCCCCGTACAAATTATTTTTCTGCCGTTTTACGTATTCGAAATGCGGCAGCTTATGCTATTCATGAATATTTCAACCAAAAAGGTTTTGTTTGGATGCATACGCCAATCATTACCGGTTCAGATGCGGAAGGAGCGGGTGAAATGTTTAAAGTAACCAATTTTGACATTAATAACGCACCAAAAACGGAAGACGGAGAAGTAGATTTTTCGCAAGACTTTTTTGGAAAAGCAACAAATCTTACCGTTTCTGGACAGTTAGAGGCAGAGCTTGGAGCCATGGCTTTAGGTGAGGTGTATACTTTTGGGCCAACGTTTAGAGCGGAGAACTCAAATACGACCAGACACTTAGCGGAGTTTTGGATGGTAGAACCAGAGGTGGCGTTCAATGATTTGGATGACAATATGGATTTAGCCGAGGATTTCTTGAAATATGTAATCAAATCTATTTTAGAGAAATGTGGTGACGATTTAACTTTCTTATCCAAGCGTTTAGCCGATGAGGAAAAAGTGAAGCCCGCTGCGGAGCGTTCTCCAATGGAATTGAAAGAGAAATTACAGTTTGTTGCAGAAAACGATTTTGAACGTGTGTCTTATACGGATGCTATTCAAATTCTAAGAAACAGTAAGCCAAATAAAAAGAAGAAATTCCAATACCTAATTAACGAATGGGGAGCCGATTTACAATCGGAACACGAGCGTTATTTAGTAGAAAAGCATTTCAAAAAACCCGTAATCTTGTTTGATTACCCAGCCAACATTAAGGCATTCTACATGCGTGAAAACGAAGATGGAAAAACGGTTCGTGCCATGGATATTTTATTCCCAGGAATTGGTGAAATGGTTGGCGGGTCGCAACGTGAAGAGCGTTACGATGTATTATTGAACAAAATCAAAACCATGGGTATTGATGAAGAGGAATTATCATGGTATTTAGATACCCGTAAGTTTGGAACGGCTCCACATAGTGGTTTCGGTTTAGGCTTTGAGCGTTTAATTCTTTTCCTTACTGGAATGGGTAATATTAGAGATGTAATTCCGTTTCCAAGAACTCCTGGAAACGCGAATTTTTAATAAAGTCGGGAGCTAGAAGACCGAAGACGGGAATGGACACATTTGAATATTGAATTAAAGTTATGTCAGTAATACAACAAGGTGGAGTACAAAAAGTACCCAATGGCTTTTCAGGAGAGGTGAAATGGGAAAGTCCATCAAACATTGCTTTGGTAAAATATTGGGGTAAAACCGGAAATCAAATTCCAGCAAACCCTTCCATTAGTTTTACTTTAGGTGAGAGTAAAACCATAACTGCTATTAAGTATTCTAAACGAAAGGATGTTTCTGACGGCCCCGAAGTATGTTTCTTTTTTGAAGGAAAAGAAGCGGGAGCTTTTGGAGAGAAAACGTTTAAGTTCTTAAAAAAAGTAGGTGCGTATTTCCCTTTTTTGAGTCAATTGGATTTGACAATCGATACCGAAAACACCTTTCCGCATTCAAGTGGAATTGCTTCATCTGCTTCAGGTATGAGTGCTATGGCATTGTGTTTAATGAGCATTGAAAAGCAATTGAATCCAGATATGGATGAAACCTACTTTTATGAGAAGGCTTCTTTTATTGCGCGTTTAGGTTCTGGTAGTGCGTGTCGTTCCGTGTACGGTGGATTGACCACTTGGGGAGCGAGTGCTTTACAGAATTCCAGTAACGAAATTGCAGTGCCTCTTTCAGGAACTCATGAAGTGTTTGATGACTTTCAAGATACCATTTTGCTAATTGAACGCGGACAAAAAGAGGTTTCCAGTACGGTAGGTCACGGATTGATGCATAATAATCCATATGCTACTACTCGATTTCAACAAGCACAGGACAACACTACTAAATTGAACGAAATTTTGAAAAGTGGAAACTTGGAAGAATTTGGAGCGCTGGTTGAAAGTGAAGCTTTAACATTACACGGAATGATGATGACTTCTACTCCGTATTTCATGTTGATGAAACCTAATACCGTAGCGGTGATTCATGATTTATGGACGTATAGAAAAGCAACGGGTAAACATGTATATTTTACGCTGGACGCAGGCGCAAACGTGCATTTATTGTATCCAAAATCAGAAGCAGAAGAGGTGCTTCAGTGGATTAAAAATGAGTTAGTTGGCTATTGTGAGAACAAGATGTATATTTGTGACGCGGTAGGACGGGGGCCCAAATCGCTATAATATGATTAAAGAAGCACTCTTTCATTCAAAAATATTACTCTTCGGAGAGTATGGAATCATTCAAGATTCTATGGGTTTATCTATCCCATATAAAGCCTACATGGGCGAGTTAAAGTACGAGGATAAAACCAGCTCAGACGCCCAAGATTCAAATGGACATTTAGTGAAGTTTCATCAGCATTTGCTGAATATGGCTGAGGGCAAAGAGCTTCCGGTGCAATTGGATTTGGTTCAGTTTGGAAAAGATATAGAAGAGGGAATGTACTTTGATTCAACCATTCCTCAAGGTTATGGAGTAGGAAGCTCCGGAGCTCTAGTTGCGGCTATTTATGACAAATATGCAATCAACAAGTTAGATCCTGAAAAAAACCTTTCGTCAGAAGATATTATCAAATTAAAAGCAGCTTTTGGTACCATTGAATCCTACTTTCATGGAAAGAGTTCGGGAGTGGATCCGTTAATTTGTTACTTAAAATTACCTGTTTTAATTAAATCAAAAAGTGATGTGAATACCATTGGTATTCCGGATGAGAAGGAAGGTAATGGCGCTATATTTTTGATGAATACAGGCACTATTGGTGAAACCCAAGGGATGGTCAATATTTTCATGGAACGTATGAAACAAGAAGGTTTCCGTAACATGATTAAAAAAGACTTTAAGAAGTATAACGATCAATGTATTTCTGCTTTCTTGGAAGGTGAAACACAACCTTTATTTGATAGTTTAAAGCACTTATCTTCTTTAGTACTTCAAAATTTTAAACCTATGATTCCGTCTAATTTCCAAAAATATTGGGAAGATGGATTAAAGTCGAATGCCTATTACTTGAAGCTTTGTGGCTCTGGTGGCGGTGGCTTTATATTAGGTTTTACGCGCGACTTTCCAAAAGCGCAAAAGATGCTTCAAGGTCAAGAACTAGAAGTTATCTATAAATTTTGAGTCCCCTCTTTAACAGAAGACAGCGATACGCCATATTTAAATCGTGGTACTTACTCTCACTCGTTAGATGGTACAGCATCTTAATGGTGATGATTGCGCAATATTTGTCAGCGTTGTTCTTATTAAATAAAGGAGGAAGTAAGTTAGAATTACTTTTGGACCCCAAACTCCATATTTCCATTTTTGCCACCGCATTTATTATTGCTTCCGGATTTATTATCAATAGTTTTTACGATTTAGAACGAGATACGGTGAATAGACCGGATCGAGTGATATTTAATAGATTGGTAAGCCAAACTACCTGTTTGAATTTTTACTTTTTCTTTAATACAGTGGGCGTGGTGATGAGCTTTTACGTAGGTAAAAGTGTAATGCTTTTCAATTTCCTTTTTAGTATAGCACTATGGTTTTACTCACATAAGTTGAAAAAGAAGGCTTTTTTAGGAGAGCTATCTGCCGCCTTATTAAATATAGCCCCGTTTTTTGTGGTAGTGATTTATTACCAAATTTTCACCTTTGATATTTTCCTTTACTTGAGTTTTATTGGATTAATGATCATAATTCGAGAGATTATCAAAGATGTGTTAAGTGAAAAAGGAGATGCCATTTTTGGTTATGAAACACTTCCCATCAAAATTGGAATGAAAGGCACGAAACAGACTATTGGTTTGTTTATGTTGATGACCATTATTCCATTTGCAGTATTATATAAAGTACATGGTGTTTCTTTAGTGATGGGGTATTTCTTTTTGGGAGAGTTAGTCATCCTTATAAGTTTGTTCTTGCTTAAAAACGCTTCCCGGACAGAAGATTTTGAAAGGCTAAACACCATTTACAAGTTTCTTACAATATTAGGTGTATTTAGTATTCCTTTAGTCTAATTACCGCAGTAAATTAACTTTCCCGTGGAGGGTGACACTTTCTGACCGAATTCCAGTATTATACCAGATGTTGTAATAGTACACCCCGGTCATGGCGTCCTTGCCATCAATGGTACCATCCCATGAATGATTCATGTCGAAAGATTCAAAAACCTCAGATCCCCAACGGTCATAAATAACAATCCTAAATTTTCGAATTCCTTCACCTTTAATGGTGAAATGGGTGTTTATATCATCTGAGCCCCCTGGAGTAAATGCATTCGGAATAAACGGTTGTGACTCGCAAGGTTTAATGATAAACTCCGAATAGGTTTCACATAACCCTGGTGAGGTAATAGTGATGGAATACAGTCCTTTTTCTCTAAACTCATGTAAACTGTCTGTGCTGCCGGTACTCCATTCATATGTGTGGTTTGGGAAGTCGAACATCTTGGTGACAATTTCACCAAAACAAATAGTTGTATCGTTGCCTAAATCTGCTACAATTGGAGTATCAACTTCTACAATGAAAGTGTCAAATACAGAACCACAAATGTTTCCTAGTCCGTAACTGTAGACTGATGAAGAATCAAATATTCTAGTATATAAATTGAAGTCATCCATCCAAATTATACTATCACTTGTTGATGGGGCTATTCCTTGGGTAAAGGATAAACCCTCACAGAACATAGTGTCTTGAATTATGGTGTTGATTTCTGGGACATCAATTTCGGATATGAAAATGGAGTCACCAAATGTGCCACATTTATTATTGGCGTTTACCCAATACAAGCCAGAATTGTAAATGGTTTGAATACTATCAGTGCTGCCATCATTCCAAGCCCAAGTGGCGTTTGGAGCTGGGGCAGATACGCTTATCGTATCTCCAATACAAATGCTAGTATCGTTTCCTAAAGAAAATAAAATAGGTTGGTGATATGCTAAACTAATGGTGTCGCCATCATGGCCACATAGATTTGTGACCTTGACCCAGTAAGTACCACTGGTATCAGCTAGAATGCTATTGGTTTGATCACCATTACTCCATAAAAAAGTAGCGCGACTCCAATTGGTGCTCAGCGTTTTTAAATCGGTAATACAGTAAATACTATCTGGCCCCAAGTAGGTTTGAGGGGTAGCATCGTAATCTACGTTTATGGTATCTGTAAATGTGCCGCAAGTATTGGTTACGCTAAGACTATAGTTGAAAACCACATCTACTAGGGTATTGTTTAATGTGCTTCCGTTATTCCATAAATAACTATCTCCAGTCACATTACTAGTTAAGGTATAGGAGTCTCCTGTACAAAGAACCGTATCGGGAGGACCGATATCAACATTTAAAATAGAATCTAGTTTTACCACAATGGTATCAGAAGAAGTACCGCACATATTTGTGGTCTCACCCCAATAGGTAGTGTCTTGATTGGCAAAGATGAAACCTGAAGTTGAACCGTCACTCCAATTGTAGGTAGCGTTTTGGGCAGACATGGATAAGTTAATGGAGGCTCCACTACATAAAGTGGTGTCGTTTCCAAAGCTAACAATAGGGCTGTCAATCACAAATATTTGACGGATATCGGTTGCCGTACAATTACCTCGAGTAACGGTAACGGCAAGTAAAGAATCAGAATACACATCAATGACTGCGTTGGTATCTCCATTTAGCCAGTTATAGTTTGATCCAATGGTATCGGTAGCATCTACTTGAAGCGTATCTCCTTGACAAATTGTGGTGTCTACGCCTAATTCAAATATGGGAGATGGGGCGGAAGAAATTATAATGGTATCTGTATTAATACACTCTGGACGAAAGGAGATGTCATCTAATCCAAAATCATTTCCCCCACCAGCAGTATTCTGATTGGTAATACAAATAGTGGCCGATGTGGCCGTTCCTGAATTCCAAGTTTGAAAGTAGTTTTGCCAATTGCATGTAGTACTACTTACGTTATGATTAGCCCCTAAACTCACATTGTTTACCGTAAAGCTTAATACAGCCGGGCTACTAGAAACAACGGAGGTAATCCATGCAGAGAAGTAGTAGGTAGTATTAGGTAATACTGTTATGGTTTGACACCATACAGAAAGGTTTGCTACAGAAGATCCGTTTACTATCATATAATTTCCTGTTCCTGAAGTATGATCCGCGCAACTAGGAAAATTGTTATGTGTTAAATTGGCATTTGTACTAATGGCATATTGTCCAGCGCTAGATAATAGCCCCCAGCTGCCTCCAGTACCATATACATGACCTGTACTAAACCCCGTATTCCCCAAACTAAAATCTCCATTGGTAACTAAGTTTAAGGTATCCATTCTTGAGGCCTTACACCAGTAGGTGCCTGGGCCGTTAACGGTTCTATTGGTGGTGGTGCCGTTATTATCCCATAAATAGTTCAAATAACCTGTAGGACCAGAAAGGAAAAAGTTTTGATTTTGACACACAGAAGTATCATTACCAAGAAATGGGGTGTTACCCGTACATTGTGCTTGAACTTGGATTTTAGCCACAAGTAGTAACAAGACTAGAAATAGTCTCCTTATTAAATGTTTGTAATAGATAGAAAAACCACTCGTTTTTTGCACTTGGTAAATATAACAGAATTATTCAATTATTTGTAGCACAACTTGCTAGCGAATGAAAGAGGCATCCCGAATGGAATTGCTATATTTGGACGAAACCTCAACTATGCAATTTTCTGGAACCATAAGCTCCAAGCTACCACAAGTAGGAACTACTATTTTCTCCGTTATGTCAGCGTTGGCAAATGCCGAAGGAGCCATTAATTTATCTCAGGGATTTCCTGATTTCCCATTAGATCCGGAGTTGATTTCCTTAGTAAATCAACAGATGAAAGGTGGTTTCAATCAATATGCCCCAATGCAAGGTGATATGGGCTTGCGTGAACAAATTGTAAGAAAGGCGGAGACCTTATATGGTCAGGTATACCACCCAGAAACAGATATTACCATTACTGCAGGAGGAACCCAGGCCATTTTCACTGCCATTACAGCAATATTAAGGGAAGGAGATGAGGTGGTTGTTTTTACACCTGCTTATGATTGTTATATTCCCGCTATCGAATTAACAGGTGCCAATCCGGTGTATGTAGAGCTTCATGCTCCCAATTTTTCAATAGATTGGAGAGAGGTTCATAAATTGGTAAATCATCATACCAAAATGATAATTATCAATACTCCTCACAATCCATCTGGAACGGTGTGGAGTAGAGAGGATATGCTGGCCCTAGAAAAGTTAACCCGAGGTACTGATATAGTAATTATTAGCGATGAGGTGTATCAGCATATAATTTACGATGGACAAGATCATCAAAGTGTGGCGAGGTATCCTGAGTTAGCAGAAAGAAGTTTTTTAGTCGGTTCTTTTGGTAAAACATTTCATGCTACTGGTTGGAAAATAGGATACGTTATGGCTCCTATAGAATTGATGCGAGAATTTAATAAAGTGCATCAATTTGTCACTTTTGCAGTAAACCATCCCGTACAAAAAGGAATGGCAGCGTATTTAAAAACACCCGACCATTACTTGGAGGTAACCGCCTTATTTCAACGAAAAAGAGATTTGTTTTTAGAGGCTATTGCAGGTTCTAGATTTAAAGTCAACCCTTCAGCAGGAACTTATTTTCAATTATTAGACTTCTCTGACATTACGGATGAAAGTGATGTAGATTTTGCGGAAAGATTAACACGGGAAAATAAATTAGCGAGTATTCCAGTATCCGTGTTTTATCAAAATGAAAGTCAAGATTCTGTGTTGCGATTTTGTTTTGCAAAGCAAGATGAAACCTTATTGAAAGCGGCAGAAATTCTACAGCAAGTATAGGAAAAATTTGTATCCTTCTTTTTTTAATCATCCTTCTCTTAAAAGAAGATGCTTAATGAGTTTTAAATGTAATTTTGCTGCTTCGTGCACGGGTTAAATATTCATATAAAACGGTTTCTTATTTGGCGTTCTAAGAACATGTCGGATAAGAACTTTATGTATCTCCTAAGTATTGCCATTGGTATTATTAGTGGGTTGGTTGGTGCTGTGTTGAAAAGTGCAGTGCACTTGGTAGAGTTTTTACTTAAAACCGGAATTAGTCACGTACATGATTACCTGTATTTTATTTATCCAGCGGTTGGAATTTTTCTGGTAGTCGTAATTGCCAAATTGGTAATTCGCGAAAAAGTGGGGCATGGAATTCCTATTATGCTCTATTCTATTTCTAAGGGGAATGGAAACATTGGGAAAAAAGATATGTGGGCTTCCATTATTTCCGCGGGGATCACCGTAGGTTTTGGAGGGTCTGTAGGGCTTGAGGGGCCCACAGTAGCAACGTCAGGAGCAATAAGTTCAAACATTGGCCAGTTACTTCGGCTAGATTACAAAAAGAAAAAACTATTAATTGGTGCGGCTGCATCTGGCGCGCTGGCAGGGATTTTTAATGCCCCCATTGCGGCCATTGTATTTGCGCTGGAGGTAATCATGCTGGATTTAACAGTAACTTCTTTAATCCCATTGCTTTTGTCAAGTGCTTCAGCTGCGGTGGTTTCTAGGTTGATAATGCGCGCTGATTATTTGTTTCACTTTAAAGGAATTGATGCGTTCGAGGTTAAGGATGTTTTCTTTTATGTACTGCTAGGCCTTTTTACGGGTTTGCTATCCGTTTTGTTTACCAATACCTATTTCTTTACAGATAAGTGGTTAAAGAAAATAAATAATGCCTATGTCAAGGCTATTATTGGGGGAGTACTGGTAGGTTCCATGATTTATGTTTTTCCTCAGTTGTATGGTGAGGGTTATGGAACGATCAATGCTTTGATTGCAGATAATCCTGAAAAGGCGCTTTCGGGTTTTCAAATTTACGATATTCGAGATCAGGCGATACTGGGCTTTATTCTATTACTTTCTTTACCTGTACTGAAGGCTTTTGCGGCTTCTCTTACCCTGAATAGTGGCGGAGTTGGAGGTATTTTTGCCCCAACACTTTTTATTGGGAGTACTGGAGGGTATATGTTTGGTCAAATTTTAACCTCAATTGGACTGGAAAATGTTTCTCGTTCTAACTTTACTTTAGTGGGTATGGCAGGTGCAATGGCCGGGATCCTACAAGCGCCATTAACGGCTATATTCTTGATTGCTGAAATTACGGGTGGATATACCTTGTTTTTACCGCTAATGGTAACGGCTGTTATTGCGTTTATGTTTGCGAAGTACTTTACTCCTTATAATGTATATACTAAACAACTTGGGCAAGGAGGTGAGTTAATAACCCACCACAAAGACAAAGCGGTTTTGACTTTAATGAATTTGCGCCAAGAAATTGAGACGAACTTCTTAACCGTAAAAGCCTTTGATAAATTGGGTGATTTGGTCCAAATTGTTTCTCGTTCTTCACGAAACTTGTTTCCAGTAATTGACGAAAACAATACTTTCTTAGGAGTAGTAAATTTAAATGATGTACGTGAAATTATGTTTGACAGAGAAAAGTATGATACTCTATACGTGCATGAACTCATGACTCCAGCTCCTGAATTTATTTATGAAACCGATACCATGGAACAGGTGATGCGAAAATTTGATCAAAGTGGTGCTTGGAATTTACCGGTGGTTTCAGAGGATTCAAAATATATTGGATTTGTGTCTAAGTCTAAACTGTTTTCAGCTTACCGAAAACTGCTTAGAGATTTTTATGAGGAAGAGGATTAGTAACTAAAGTCAAATTCGCGAACTACATACGAATCAATTGGAATTCCGTTTAAAGTGGCCGGTGATAGTGGCGGAAATGCCTTAACCATATTAACAGCTACTTCATCTAGTCCGAATCCTAGGGTCTTTAAAATCACAATATCACTTATTAAACCTATTTGATTCACTTTGTATCGCACTAATACTTTTCCATTAACGTGATGTTTTAAGCTTGGTTTGTTTGAGGTAAGATGTCTACGGATGTATTCTTTTTCTTCATAGGCTCCATTCTGAAATTTAGCTGAAATTAATTCTGGCCAATAATTATATGGGATGGCTCTTTGCACCTCAAACATTCCCTCGTTTTTTTGAATAGGACCATGTCCGACATCTACAATTTCCATCCCAGGTAGGAACGGGTAAAATGCTATCCGTTTTTGATGAGTTTCAGATTTGGGATTGTAAACTGCAATCCAACCTTCTTCGGGAGATTTATACCAGTTGGTGTCAAGAGCTGACTCACTTTCAAATTTTTCAGTGTTGTTAATTTCCCCAAAAGTGCTGTAGTAGTTGAATTCACCAGATTTATTATCATATTCATAATTAAACTCCTCCATGAGTTTATTGCTTTGGTACTTCTTGGTCTTTCCGTGTTTAAAACCCAAGTAGTAATTGGACTCCCAAATTAACTCCCCGTAATTATTGTATGATTTCCATAACCCATGCATGTAACCATCTTTATAATGACCGGTTACAATTTCCTTAGGCGAAGGGGTTAGATGTTGCGTAACATCGCAGTAATTAGAATCGGGAGAAATCGTAAATTCTTGTGTGAGTTTGTGATATTTGGAATAGATATCCCATTTACCTGTAGGTATTCCATTGCTAAAATAACCTATGCCACTTTGTTTGGTGCTCAAATCATAAATTATAACACTATCATTTTTTATCCCGTTAGAGTAACTGGTTTCAGAAAATAAGTTACCATTGGAATAGTAACGTTTAACGATTCCGTTACCATCTCTAAAGGTTTCATTTTTCTTAGGTACTCCACCGCTAGAGTATCCTCTATTCACCGTGGTTAACTTATCTTGTTCAAACAAATACGATTCCCACAATAGCCCATTTTTGTGGTAGCGACTCACCATTCCCGAACGGAGTTTATTTTCCAATTGTTCGTAATAAAATATGTTATAGTTTTTATAGTAGTAGGAACGGTTCTCTAATACATCATGTGCCTTGTAGGTAAAAACGTGATTCAAGGAAATAATTTCATCTTGGTAGTAGTGAATGCATTGTTCGAGTTTTCCGGTACCGTTAAAAATAATATCAATGGCTTTAGTATGGTTAAAATAATACCCTTGCCAATGACCCACACGCTTTCCGTGATTATACTGGAATTTGGCTTGGACGTCTCCATTAATACCCCAATAAAACCATTCTCCGTGGGGTAAGCCTTTTACATATCGACCTTTCATTTTTTGTTGGCCATTGTGATGAAACGTGGTCCAAATTCCGTCCATCAATCCGTCTTTAACAGCGCCTCTAACTAATGTTCTGTTTTTGTAAATTACGAGGTGTCTCCCATGAGGAATACTGTCTGGGGTTGCCGTAACATCGCTAAGGATATATAAGTCATCGTTTACCACAATTTTAATTTGCGTGACCGGTTGTGAGAGAACAAAGTTTCCCATTACCATAAAAGCGATGAATATTAAATGCCTCATTCTTTTTCTTCTGTAGGTTTGGGTTTATCCACCCCTAATTCGCTAGAAACTATATCTGCAATAACGTCATCTTCAAAGTGAGGGGTTGGGTCAAACTGAATATCTGAGTCATTTGCCTCACCTTCATTTTTCTTGTTTTGAATTAAGGACCATGTCATAATCAAACTAGTGGCGAGAATTACGTATAAAAGAATGCCATTTTCAAAAGTGGGAATATTAAACTCCTTAGGAATAGCAAAGAATAATAAAACGGTAATCAAACCTCTTGGAGCAATGTACACTTCAGGAAAATTATCTTTTCCAACAATCAGACGAAGTGCCAGCCATCTTAATCCAAAGGTGATTGCTAAAATGGCTATACTTTGATAGAATACCGTAATGCTAACAAGTTGACTAAGGATAATAGTGGTTCCGAAAATCACGAAAAAGAAAGTTCTAACAATAAAGGCAGATTCAATGGTAATCAGTCTAAAGTCGGTTAAAATTTTGTCAACGGCATCAAAGTCGAGAAGAGATTTTAGTTTACCTCTAAAAAACACTTTTGGGTTGTTAAGTACCAGCCCGAATACTAAGATAATTAATAAGGAAGACAAATGGTATTGCTTTCCTATGGCGTATAACAAGATAAGCACACTGATAAGGAGGAATAGTTTTACATTAGAGCTTAATTTTTGGAAAATTAGAATCAATATATAACTCGCAATTATTGAAACCGCAATGGTTAGTCCCACACTCTCTCCCAACGACAACCAAATAGAAGTAGGAGAAGTAGCTTCAAATTGCCCTACCATCAAATAAAAGAATGTGATACCCAATATATCTGAAAAGGTGCTTTCATAAATCATGAACTCTTTTTTGTGTTCATTGAGGCCATGTACCGAAGGCAATACAATAGCACTACTTAAAATGGATAAAGGAATAGCGTATAATAGGGATCTTTCAAAACCCGAATCTAGGAAGATATCTAGTACCCCAGCAATAGCAAAGGAGGAGCCTAAGAGTCCGGCTAAGGCTACCAAAAGAGACCTCCATAGAAGAGAGAATTTCTCACGTTCCAATTTTAAATCTAGTGCGGCTTCAAGTACGATCATAATAAGTCCAACAATACCTAATATCTCTAACAAAGGCATGAGATCACCTTTAATAAAGTGCAAACTTTCATCTACCTGGTGGATTACGATACCTAGGACAATAAGTAATAAAACGGAAGGAATATTCGTTTTTTTAGAAACGATGTTGAACAGGTAAGAAAGGATGGTGATAAGCGAAACTGCAATGAGCAGGTGGTATGGAGAAATTCCGTTCATGGGCACAAGATATGTAATTAGAGAAGAATTCTCTAACCAATTTTAGGGTGGTAAGGTGAAAATGAATCTATTTTGACTCTTGTAGCCTCATTTTAATTTGGTTGCCAATTTGTAAGAAACTGGATTCAAACAAATAATCCAGTTTGTCATCGTAAGAAGAAGAGTGTTGAATGACCAAACCGCTGTGAATTACCTCACCTTCCAGGTTAACCACTGAGTAATGTACTTTTAAAACCCTAGGGTAGTTATCACTTTGAATGGCAATTTGATCTACTTCGGTTGGAATAACCATTTCATACTGATTAACAAATACAAAAGTATTGGCATTATATTTCTGATTCAAAATAGAAAGAAAGCCAGGGTTTAAAACTTCCATGTTAGTATACTGAGGCTTAGTTTCTGGATTACTTACAATTTGCCCGTTTTCCATATAAGTTCCCTTTCTAGGTTCTGGTTTTGGCTCCTTTTTAGGTAATTTCTTTTTCCATTTGGTAAGTGCAGTTTCTTTTTCTGTTCTTACGGGAACGGCTTCGTATTTATACTGGATGGACTCATATACAAAATTCATGTCTTCTTCATATTCTGAAGTGCTTTCTGGAATTACTCCGGATGGAACGCTATCATTAAACGCAATTGCTATTTGAAAAGCTAGTGTAGACAAGGTAGTGTCTCTTAGTTTTTTAAATTCAATGTCATTTGCCGAAATCATTTGACGGTCAAAATAGGAATTATACAACTTATATTTTGCAGGTATTACTATCACGTCAACCGTCATGGTGTCTGATGATAATTGTGCTCTTCGAGTAACCGTATTATACGTGTCTTCTTGAGCTGATGAAGCTAAAGTAAATATCGCTAAAGCGAAAAGTAAACCTAATTTTCTCATTACTTATTAAAGAATTCTTGAATAGCACCCCAGGCGTCATTTCCATTGGCAAACAACATTAAACCTACTAAAAGAATGATGCCTGTCATTTGGGCCACTTCCATAAATTTTTCACCGGGTTCTTTTCCGGTTATCATTTCGTATAATAAGAAAAGGACATGACCACCATCCAAGGCTGGTATAGGTAAAATGTTCATGAATGCTAATACCTGTCTCTTATACACATCTCCGAGCCCACGAGACTCCTGAGCATCT
>OLHJ01000399.1_pt1 | contig 14276 bp, 10 predicted proteins | sample 1609491 | NCBI WGS metagenome assembly OLHJ01 (sample SAMN05416861, study PRJEB24817) | seawater metagenome | isolation source: Sea water | place: Canada:Atlantic | collected 2013-11
AATTATTATGGTTTGAATATCGTTGAAAGGGCAGTTTATTGGGTCATTGAGTATTATTTGGTGTTCAATTTTCACCTGCCCAGGGTCATCTAACCCTACAAAATTAGGTGATTGCGAGTAATCCGTTAAAAATAAAACCCAATTTCCTGATGCATCTTTTTGATACACTTTCCAAATATGATTCACATTGGTTAATTGAGATGTTACACTTATTTCTTTAGTATATGCGGCAGGGTAGCTAATTGAATAATTAAAGTTTGCTCCATAAATCACAATTGGGTCTTGCTGAATGTATACATCCTCCCAATTTAAACAACCGTTCCCATCAGCAAAAGAAATGGTATACAATCCTTCTAAACCAATGGCAAAAGAACTACCTGAACCCAAATAATTTGGTTCTAGTAAAAGGTCAGAACCACCTTTTTCAGGATATTTGTACCAATTAACTGATTGAGGTGTTGTTATCATTTCAGGTAATTCACAAACAGTCAATGTTTCAGGCAAGTAATCTACATAGTTAAAATCCATAAAGTTTTCACCATCTATTTGGTCGGGTAAACCATAACTCCATTGCGAACAAAATGAATTTTGTAGTTTATAAAAATGCCTATGAAGGGTATTATCAATTTGAATGGCATTAGCAACAAAATCTGTAGCCAAACCAGTACCATAAGACGTCAAAGTATTAGAGTGACTAAATTTTCCAATTCTATTTTCTCCTGCAATATACAAGGCTCCATCATCACCCAATTCGATCATACCCAAAGAAAAATCATCTGTATTTGGACCCAGATTAACGGGGAATGTACTATTGTAGTTCAATCCGTTTTTCACAAAATGTAACACCAGATTTATTGGACGAATGGCAAGACTAGATTCCCAACTAAAATTGTTTACCTTCTCAAAAAAGGTCGCATACAGATGCTCACCATTTTCAGAAAACTCAACCCCAGAAATCACGTACGGAGGCAAACCAAACGTAGTTAATGGAATATATTGATATTGAATCAAAGAGATAGAATTACTCTTATCAAATACAAATATTTCCATACCACTTTCATGAGCTGTATTATAATTTACAATTGCCGTTCTTAGTTTTGGAATAGCTATGAAATATTCATTGTTAGTTTCATAAATTTCCAGTTCACTCGTAAAGTCCACATTTCCACCATTCGTATACTTCTCTTCAAGAACTAGGTTAATTCCACTGGAAGTTACATGAAAAACCCAAATAACATCACTACCGTAAACAAAAAGAAATCTGGTTCCATCTACTCTAGCTTTAGTTACTCCAATATGGGTATTGTCCACTACTGATGAATTAGTTCGTTTATAATTAAATTTATAATACACTGCATCTGTAGTTTGGCCTGGTGACCCTTGCAATGGTTGTAGTTCTATTCCTCCTGCACCTGAATTTAGTTGCATATCAATAATGGAATAGTTTAGAAATAGCTCAAATGAATATGGATTCTCATCCTCAGCAAAGGAATATTCATATTCTACACGTGGCAACCGATCTACGGCAATAGAATAAAATTTATCACAAGCATTAGGTATGGGCACAAAAATGTACTCACTATGCCCGTAGGTATTAGGTAATGGACAGGGATTTGAAACGTGAGAAGAAGGATATATTTGATTTCCGGATGCATTGTAAATAAATCCATCCTTAGCATATATTTTTAATTGTTCATTCTCGCCCCAAATCGCATTCTGAGTATGTTCAGGATATCCCGAGATATTATTAGGGGTAACTGTTCCTGCGGCTGGGTCAACAACAGATTGCCCTACCACCCACTTAGGCTGCTGTGCCTGTGTGTGTGTGTGTGAAAAGGGTCAACAATCCACCTACAAATAATAATTTTTTAAAATTCATTTTTAAGTTAGTATTACAGTTTATATATAATTAAGTACTCCGAATGTATAACTAGAACCTACTTACAACCAAACTAAAAGCTTATTAAAAATAAAAAACACGCCAAAACCTATTCTAAGGATAGTATTTTTAACACCCTTTAGCCTAAAAGGGTTAAAAATCAGGATTTAAAACACAAAAAAAGCGATGAAGTAAACCTCATCGCTTTTGCAAATTTATTATAGCTACTATTCTACCAACAATTTACTATGCTGATTTCCTATTTTCAAAATATACATACCTGAAATTACCAGTTCTAAACCTATTCTTCCCGATAGTGTAACCGTTCCCTGCGTAATTTGCTTACCACTCATATCATAGATAACATATAACGTTGGTTGTATTATATCTTTAACAAAAACCTCATTTTTTGCCGGGTTGGGGTAAATATTTAAATTAACATTAGAAACTTCCGCCACACTTGTATTAAAATCACTACAGTCTGTAGCTAGGATATCAGCTTCACTATTGGCGTGAGAACCATTGCTATTCAATGTCATAAAAAACACACCTTGTCTATTTAAAACATTTTGTAGATGACACAATTTGTTCAAGGAAGAATTCCTTTCAATTCGAACAAAATCAATTCGATGTACCTTTCCATAACCCTCAATAAACTCCAATTTCGGATTATCCGTTATAGTTTCTCTAAAAATGGAGTCTGATTCAGTTTTTATTAATATTCTCTGCAGACTATTATTAAAACCAATATCAAACCGCATTTTCCAACTTGAATCATCGTGAATTGAGATATTTTCCAAATTGTTATTTTCACGTATGGAAATACTCGAAGCACTCCCTTTTAAAATTAAATCTACGCCTTCTAATTGCGGGTTGTTTTCAATAACAATTGGCCCTAATTTCAAAAAATTCTCGGTGGAAGGTAATACTTTCAATTTAGGATTGTATCGAAACTCCAAACTCGTAAACTTCCCGGATAAAGAAAGAGCCGTTGCATCCACTAACTCTGCGTTTTCATAAACATGAATATTGTAACCCACCTTTAAGTTTTCTAACCCGTGTAAATTAGTTAATATGGTATTTTGGATGGTCAATCCCCCCGCAATAGAATCAAATACCAATAAAGGTGACAAATCGGTAATCATAGTACTGGAATCTTGCCCGGCATAAGTATTTATTCTTACAGAGCCTGGAAACCAAGAATAACCTGCTTGACCATAATAATCAACATCCTGTTGGGTTTGGAGTAGTACCTCATTTGCATTGACATTTCCTATTAGGAAAATGAACATTACTGAATAAATAATTTTTTTCATAGCTTAAAGTTATTGAATTATTATGGTTTGAATATCGTTGAAAGGGCAATTAATTGGGTTAATGGGTATTATTTGGTGTTCAATTTTCACCTGTCCAGGATCATATAGGCCTGTAAATGTAGGCGATTGTGTCAAGTCCGTTAAAAATAAAACCCAATTTCCTTGTGCATCTTTTTGATATACCTTCCATATATGATTTACATTGGTTAAATGAGAGGTAACTGAAATATCCTTAGAATATGCAATGGGATAGGACACGGTATAATTAAAGTTTGCACCATAAATAACAATTGGGTCTTGCTGAATGTAAACATCCTCCCAGTTTAAACAACCATTTCCATCCGCATAGGAAATGGTATACAATCCTTCCGCCCCAATTGCAAAAGCACTTCCTGAACCCAAATAGTTGGGTTCTAATAAAAGGTAAGAGCCCCCTTTTTTCGGATATTTGTACCAATTCACAACCTGAGGAGTATTTACAAGTTCAGTAAAATCACATACAGACAGGGTTTCGGGTAAGTAGTCTATGTAATTAAAGTCCATAAAATTTTCACCATCAATTTGGTCTGCCAACAAATAACTCCATCTTGATATAATAGATGGTAAGTCTAAAAAACCGTGTTTAGTTAGTTCATTGTCGATAATTATGGCATTGGGATTAAAACTAGTCGCAAGGCCGGGAACAGAAGTAAGGTTATTGGAGTGACTAAACTTTCCAATTCTTCCATCTCCTGCAATATATAATCCTCCATCCTCAGCTAATTCCATCATTCCAAATGAAAAGTCATCCGTATTTGGACCTAGGCCAATAAAAGGCTTTTTCAAAAATGTGGTTCCATTTCTTTGGTAGTGCAACAAATAGTTTTTTGGACTAGCGGAACTAGCCAACTCCCAACTAGCTGAAGCTCCAAGATTTTTAGTAAACCAAGTAGCATATAAATGTTCTCCATTTTCTGAAAATTCGAGACCTTTTATAACCGTTGCAGGTGAGTAAAAATCGGACTCCATAATAAACTGGTAATTAACCAACGCAATGGCCGTATTTTTATCAAATGTGAAAATTTCCATACCGCATCTATAAACTGTATTTCCGGGAACTTCATCTTTCATAATTATTGGGTTAGCTACTATATAATTATTGTTATCCTCAAATATTTCTAATTCACTGGTCAAATCAAAATTACCTCCATAGGAATACTCATTCTCCAAAACCATAGTAATTCCTGAAGATGTAATATGAAACACCCACATTACATTGCTCCCTGAAACAAATAAGAAACGGGTACCATCTGGACGGGCTTTCGTTACACCAATATGATTATTATCAATTCTCGGACTTAGGGCTCTACCATAAGAGAACATAAAATAACGAGAGTCCGTTGTTGAACCTGTCTTTCCAGGCCATGACACCAATTCAATTCCACCACTGCCATTATTTAATTTTAAATCAACAATAGAGTAAGATAGAAACAAATTTTTTGTTCCATATCCACCTTGATCCGTTCCTGCGTAATTAGTCAAGTTTCCATCAACAGGGAGCCTATCCACCGAAATAGAATAAAATTTATTGCAATTATCTGGCATAGGCACAAAAATATATTCGCTATGACCTGCCGTATTAGGAAGATCCCAAGGATAGGAGGCATTTGGTGAAGGATAAATTTGTGTACCATTAAAATTATAAATAAAACCATCCTTGGCATATATTTTTAATTGTTCATTTTCATCCCAAATGGCATTTTGAGTACTTCCAGGATAACCTGTTGTAATGTTGGGCGCAATTGTTCCTGAAGCGGGATCAACTACCGATTGCCCTACCACCCACTTAGGCTGCTGCGCCTGTGTGTGTGTGTGTGTGTGTGTGTGTAAATAGGGCTATCAACGCACCTACACAAAAGAGTTTTTTAAAGTTCATTTTTTAGTTAGTATTTAGTTTGTTAAAAAATTAAGTTACTCGAATTTAAGGGAATACTTTCTTTACTACCAAATTAAACACTAAAAAAAATAAAAAATGCCCAAAAACCTATCCTTAGAGTAGGTTTTTACCATACAAAAATTTCATACCATTCATTATTCCCCCAATTTAAGGCACAAAAAAAGCGATGAAGTATTACCTCATCGCTTTAATAAAAACAGTAGTGTTCTTTTATTGCTTTACACGCTCAACGTATGCACGGTTCTTTGTATCTACACGAACTACATCACCTTCGTTAATAAACAATGGCACTCTAATTTCAGCTCCTGTTTCCACTTTAGCTGGCTTGGTAGAGTTAGTTGCCGTGTTCCCTTTAATTCCAGGCTCAGTATACGTTACCTCTAAATTCACAAAAGAAGGTAATTCGGCCGTTAACGGACGTTCTTCTTCTGCATGGAACACAATGGTACAGATATCACTTTCTTTCATTAGATCCGAGTTTTCAATCAACTTTCTCTCTAAGTAAATTTGCTCGTAATCATCCGTATTCATGAAGTTAAAACCTTCATCATCACCATATAAATATTGGTAATTTCTTGTTTCTACACGTACCACATCAATTTTTGCCGAAGATGGAAATGTGTTATCTACTACTTTACCTGATGTTAAACTTTTTAATTTGGTACGGATAAAAGCAGGACCTTTACCTGGTTTTACGTGCAAGAATTCAATGATTTTACAGATATCGTTATTGTAAACGATACATAATCCGTTCTTAATCTCTGATGTGTTTTGTAATCCCATATATATTAATTTATTGGGCTCTTAATGATTCCGCCCTTAGAATTACTAATGAATTCTAAAATTTGAGTTTTTATTTTTGAGTCTTTCACGGTAAACATCACATCGTCAATTCCTTTAGCGATGGTAGTATTGTGAATGTATATTTTCTTGTAAATTTCTTCTGCATTACGGATGTCTTCTTCAGCCACTCCTCTTCGTTTCATTCCAATAGAATTCACCCCAATGTAAGACAATGGCATTCTTGCAGCTTTTACAAATGGCGGTACGTTTTGACGAATACCCGACATACCTCCTACGAAAGTATAAGCCCCAATATGCACAAACTGACCAATACCACACTGCCCTTCAATGGTCGCATAATCGTCAATAGTTACGTGACCAGAAACCCCAGCTGAATTTGCTAAAATTACATGATTCCCAATGGTACAATCATGACCAATGTGTGTATACGCCATTAACAAAGAATGGTTTCCAATTCTGGTTTCCCAACGATCGGTAGTACCACGGTTAATAGTCACACATTCACGAATAACGCAATGATTTCCTACAATAGCCTTGGTATCTTCTCCTTTGTATTTTAAATCTTGAGGTTCAGCTCCAATTACAGCACCTGGAAAAATGTGGCAATCGGTTCCAATTTCAGTCCCACTCATTATGGTTACATTGGATTCGACTTTGGTATTTGCACCAATCTTAACATCTGCTTCTATGGTGGTAAATGGTCCAACAGAAACGTTTTCGCCCAATTGTGCCTTTGGATGAACTGAAGCTAAATTACTAATCATGTTTAGTTTTTATTTTTTGATACTTGCGCCAATAATTCGCCTTCAGCTACCACTTTATTACGAACATAAGCGGTGGCTTTCATGTTGGCTAATCCACGTCTAATTGGCGCCATAAGCTCCATATGTAAGACTAATGAATCACCAGGAACTACTTTCTTTTTGAATTTAACGCCATCTATTTTTAAGAAATAGGTAGAGTAATTTTCAGGATCATCTACCGTAGAAAGTACTAAGAAACCGCCCGCTTGCGCAAGAGCTTCTACAATCATTACCCCCGGAAAAACAGCTTCTTCTGGAAAATGGCCATTAAATACGGCTTCATTACGCGTAATATTTTTTAATCCTACCACGTGTTTATCTGAAAGCTCTAGTATTTTATCTACCAACAACATTGGATAACGATGTGGTAGTTTATTCTCTATATCTTTAATTTCAAAAATGGCTTCTTTATTCAAATCAAAACTGATTTGCTTTTTCTGTTTAGCCATTTGTTTTTTCAACTCTCTAGCAAAGTCTTTATTTCCAGTATGCCCCGGACGAGCTGTTAAAATATGCGCTCTAATATGACTTCCAACCAAAGCAAAATCACCAATTAAATCTAGTAATTTATGACGAGCTGGTTCGTTTTGAAAACGTAATTCTAAGTTATTTAGAATTCCCATGTTAGTAGATTCTAACATAGAAGCAGGCTTATTAAATGCTTTAGAAAGCTTTTGCTTATCCTCTTCAGAGATTTCTCTATCTACCATTACAATGGCGTTATCAGCATCTCCTCCTTTCACTAATCCGGCATCTACTAAAGCCACTAATTCACGCAAGAAAACAAAAGTTCTACATGGACTAATTTCTTTTTCAAACTCACTAATATGGTTCATGCTTGAATGCTGTGTTCCAAGTAGTGGCGAATGGTAATCAACCATAACCGTAACCCGGTAAAGCTCATCAGGCACGGCTAAATACTCGGCCCCGCTTGCTTCACTCTCAAATTTCATTACCTCATTCAAGTAGAAATACTCTCTTTCAGCATCTTGTTCATCTAAGCCAATATCCAGAATTCCATCTACCCATTGTTTTGAACTCCCGTCTAAAATAGGTAGTTCAGAACCATGAATTTCAATAATGGCATTATCTACGTCCATTCCGTACAATGCAGCCAAAATATGTTCAGTAGTATGTACTTCTGATCCGTTTTGCTCTAAAGTAGTACTACGGGTAGTAGTGGTTACATTAGAAACATCTGCTTTAATGGTTGGATGACCTTCTACATCCATTCTTTGAAAAACAAACCAGGTATTTACTGGAGCTGGTTTAACCGTAACTTTGGCCATTTGCCCCGTATGAAGACCAACGCCTTCAATGGTAAACGGTGCTTTTAGTGTTTTTTGATTCACTCTCATTCTAAATCTCTCTTACGATTTAAGACTTTTAATTTCTTTCTTTAAGTCGTTTATTTCTGTAGCTAACTTAGGTAGCTTAGTAAAATACACATACGACTTTTTATAATCCATGATAGGCATGGATGGAGCTCCTTGCTGGATATCTCCTTCTTTCTTAATACTTTTTGCCACCCCTGTTTTTGCAGCAAGTTTAACCCCATCTGCAATGGTCATGTGCCCGGCAAACCCTACCTGACCACCAAACATACAGTCTTTACCTATAATGGTAGAACCTGCCATTCCGGTTTGTGCGGCTGCCACGGTATTTTCACCAATTTCAACATTATGCCCCACCTGAATAAGGTTATCTAACTTCACTCCTTTACGAATGATGGTAGAACCAATTGTTCCACGATCAATGGTGGTGTTTGATCCAATTTCAACGTGGTCTTCAATCACTACGTTTCCAATATGGTAAAGCTTTTGGTAATTATTTTCAGAATTGGGTTGAAAACCAAATCCTTCTGATCCAATCACCGCTCCGGGCTGAAAAACGCAGTTTTTACCAATTACCGTATCATCTTCAATAGTTACGTTAAAATGCACATGGGTGTTATCTCCAATCTTTACGTTAGATCCAATAGTGGTACCCGCTTTCAATCGGCAATTATCACCAATCACCGTATTTTCACCAATGTACACATTAGCCCCAATAAAAACATCGTTACCTACCGTAGCAGATTCTTCGATTACAGCCGTAGCATGAACGCCTGTTTTACTGTTTTTGTATTGATGATAAACTTCTAAAATTTTCCCTACCGAAAGTCTTGGATTTTCAACTCTAATTAAGCTTAAAGTACTTGGCAATGCTTTCTCTGGAGTAAAATCATGGGCTACAATAGCCGCTGAAGCCTCTGTAGAATAAAGAAAATCAGCAAATTTCATGTCTGAAAGAAAACAAACCGAACCGGCTTTTCCTTTTTCAATCTGCGATAAATCGTTTAACATTACCTCTGGGTTACCTTCAAGATTCCCTTCCAATAATCCGGCTAATTGCCCTGCGCTAAACTCCATTCTGTTCTTCTTTTTAGACTGATAATTAGCGCCAAAAATAAGGTTTTATAGGGGTTTAGAGATGGGGTTCAACCAATTTTATTAACAGCGTAAATGAAGCGTATAATTGGCCCCGTTTTTTTATTCTTTTCATGATACTGGAAAACACATAAAGTGCTTAATCACAGGCTCTGACAACACCGATATATTTAGCAAATCTGCATCTTGCCCAATGTGATGAACGGTTCCATCCTTATGTAAAATATCAATGTGCTCAGATGTAGGTTTAAAAGCGCGGTTTTCTACCTTTCCGTATATCACAAATTGTTCGGCATCTTGATGACTTAGCCCTAACAGTTTTGCCGTACTGGAAACGGTTTCATTAATCTCTAAATCACTAAACTTATGATCACCAAAACGCACTTTTAACAGCTTTCGTTGCACCAGTTTTATAGACAGTAAACTCAACACTTTATCGTCACTTTCTTGCCATACCTTTATTGCACTAATTAAATCAAAATCATCTAATTGTGAAAATAACTGCAATACCTTAGGGTCGTTTTCAAAGTCTGATTTTGTAATGCGCTGCCTCATAAAAAACTTCAGAGACGGGCTCCCAAACAAATTAGCTCCCGAACGTTCTAATTCTGCAGCGCGTTTCATCACCCTAACCAACAAACTTTCAGCGCTTAGAACAGTTTTATGCAAGTATACTTGCCAATACATTAAGCGTCTGGCAATAATAAATTTCTCAATAGAGTAAATTCCCTTAGCTTCCACTACCAAATTACCATCTGCCACATCCAACATTTGAATAATTCGTTCAGAACCAATTACGCCTTCTGATACACCCGTAAAAAAACTATCACGCATCAAGTAATCTAACCGATCCATATCTAACTGACTAGACACTAATTGATGTAAATATTTTTTGGCGTAGGAATTCGTGAAAATAGAAATAGCCAAATCTAACGCACCATTAAATTCTTCGGACAGTTTTTTCATGAACTGAATGGAAATATCCTCATGACTTACTCCTTCAATAATACTGTGCTCAAGGGTGTGTGAAAAAGGTCCGTGTCCAATATCATGCAATAAAATGGCCAAATACACTCCTTCGGCTTCTTCATCCGATACTTCATGTCCTTTTTTGCGGATAACCTGAATGGCCTGCTGCATTAAATGATACGCTCCTAGGGTATGCTGAAAGCGCGTATGATTAGCTCCAGTATACACCACATTGGTTAGCCCTAGTTGATTAATTCTCCTAAGTCGCTGAAACCAAGGATGCTCTATTACGTCAAAAATAATTCCTCTATGAATAGAAATAAAACCATATAAAGGGTCGTTAAAGATCTTGCTTTTAATATTCGTTAAATCCGACATATAAATGGCTTTTTTTAAATTGCAATACTGTTCCTTTGTTGGGAATCAATTAATAATACAAAAATACAAACTATGAGCGTTAAAATTCTTTGGGCAGATGATGAAATAGATTTATTGAAACCTCACATTTTCTTCTTAAAAGAAAAAGGCTATGAAGTTTTAGAAGCCAAAAGTGGCGATGACGCTCTAGAAATTTTAGAAGAAGAAGAACATGTGGATATTGTTTTTCTAGATGAAAACATGCCCGGCCTTACTGGATTAGAAACCTTGCAGCGTATCAAATCTAAAAACGCTACTCTTCCTATTATCATGATCACTAAAAGTGAAGAGGAAGAAATCATGGAAAGTGCTATTGGAGGGCAAATTTCTGATTATTTGATTAAGCCGGTTAACCCAAGCCAAATCTTATTATCCATTAAGAAAAACTTGGATACGCAAAAACTGGTAAGTGAAAAAACCACCTCCAACTACCAGCAAGAATTCCGAAATATTGGGATGCGCTTGGGAGATCGTTTAGATAACGATGAATGGGTAGACCTATACAAAGACATGGTGTATTGGGAAATGGAGTTAGAAAAATCGGGAGATGATAGCATGAAAGAAGTTTTTTCCATGCAGAAATCAGAAGCCAACGCACAATTTTCTAAACATGTAGAAAAGAACTATGTAGACTGGATCAATGACGAGGAAGAAGCTCCGCTAATGAGTCACCGACTATTAGCTGAACGTGTTTTTCCTCAAATAGATTCTAAAGACCCCGTGTTTTTAGTGGTAATTGATAATCTACGTTATGATCACTGGAAAGCCATCCGTCCGCTAATTGAACAATTTTATAGAATTGATACGGAAGAGGCCTATTACGGAATTTTACCCACCGCAACTCAATATGCGCGTAATGCCATGTTTGCAGGTATGATGCCTTCTGATATTGAGCGTAGCTATCCAAAGCTTTGGTTAAATGAAATCGATGAAGGTGGAAAAAACATGCATGAAAAAGACTTTCTGGAAGGAAATCTAAAAAGAGAGGGGAAACATGTGAAATTCAGCTATAATAAAATTACCAACTTGGCTGCGGGTAAAAAATTACTTCAAAATCTGTCCTCATTTATGAGTAATGATTTGAATGTAATAGTCTACAATTTTGTGGATATGCTTTCGCATGCGAGAACAGAAATGGAGGTGATTAGAGAGTTGGCTGACGATGAGGCTGCCTACCGTTCTATTGCAAAAAGTTGGTTTGAACATTCAGCCTTATTTGAAATGATGAAAGTAATGGCTGACAAGGGCTGCAAGGTAGTTGTTACTACAGACCACGGAAGTATTAAAGTAGGAGAACCTACCAAAGTGCAAGGAGATAAAAACACCAATACCAACTTACGTTACAAAGTAGGAAAATCATTACAGTACAACCAAAAGGATGTTCTAGCTATTCAAAATCCACATGATGCAGGATTACCAAAACTGAACGTATCCTCTACGTTTGTTTTCGCTAAAGAAGATATGTTCTTTGCTTACCCAAACAACTATAATTACTATGTAGGCTATTACCGAGACACGTTCCAACATGGAGGTATTTCGCTAGAAGAATGTTTAATTCCATATGTAGAATTAACCCCAAAGAAATAAAAATTTCTATTGCATAGAAAAGCCCTTCAGAATCTCTTCTGAAGGGCTTTTCTTTTATCCGTTCGTTTCTTTAAATATCATCTAAAGAAACGTTTTTCTCCAACTTTTTATCCTTATCAAATTTCTTTCGTCTTAACTCAAAATTTTGACCAAGATAAACGCGTCTTACTTGTTCATCTGCCGCTAATTCTTCAGCCGTACCAGCTTTAAGAATACTCCCTTCAAACAACAAATAAGCTCTATCCGTAATAGACAAAGTTTCTTGTACGTTGTGATCCGTAATTAAGATACCAATATTTCTATATTTCAATTTGTGAACGATCGCCTGAATATCTTCCACTGCAATAGGATCTACTCCCGCAAATGGCTCATCTAATAAAATAAACTTTGGGTCAACCGCCAAAGCACGTGCAATTTCGCATCTTCTACGTTCACCACCCGATAACAAATCACCCCTATTTTTACGAACGTGTCCTAAACTAAACTCTTCGATAAGTTCCTCTAGTTTCGCTTTTTGCTCGACCTTAGACAACTTAGTCATCTCTAAAATAGACATGATGTTATCTTCAATACTCAATTTTCTGAATACCGAAGCTTCTTGCGGAAGATATCCAATACCCAATTGCGCTCTTTGATACATGGGCATTTTAGTAATTTCTTTAGAGTCCAAGTACACCTTACCCCCATTAGGCTTAATTAAACCTACCATCATGTAAAATGAAGTAGTTTTACCCGCTCCATTTGGTCCTAGTAAACCAACAATTTCACCCTGAGAGACCTCAACAGACACCCCTTTTACAACGGTTCTGCTTTTGTATTTCTTTACAATGTTATCTGCGAATAATTTCATACTAAAATTTCAGTTTAAATGAAATGAAAAGGCCTAAACCATCAACTCCCATTAACGATTTTGGTTTTTGAGTTGGCGAATCTAAATAAGAAAATCGTTGTATTAAATCTACACGGAAAATATTAACAATATTTTCAACTCCAATCCCCGCTTCATAGTAAGCTCCATTATCTAACGCCTCCAATGCTTGTTCCGGATTTTGAATTAATTCTGGGTCGCTATCGTTTCTATTCAATTCGGAAACCTCACCCATCAAAACCCGACCAGTAACTACAGTTCTAATTTTGGTTCTATTCAAACCCGGAATAAAGCTAAACAATAATCCATTAAAATGATGCTCTAAAAACAACCCTACACTTTGATCACTGGCAAACTCCATGAAACGCATCATATTGTACACACTTTTATCATACGTGATAGTTCCATTTCCTTTATGAATAGCCAAAAGAGGGTAGGCTACTTTTCCAAAGACTTTATCAAACTCTAATTCAATATCTGTAAATCCAAAAATACCTGGCATGAAGCGTTTTTCCATTTTAAAATTGAAGCGGTTATAGGTATAATCACTACCCAATGCTTTACTTGAAAAAGTGTAATTTAATGTAAATACTGGAGCTGTAGTTTTAATTGGTTTTCGCATGTATTCCCCTTGTAAAAACCGTTCATTTATGGAAAAACGCGTACCTATAGTAAAGGAGTTATCAATTAAAACGTCCTCCACCTCACCGGTAACCACATGCTCCATGGTATTAAACCTATTAGCTCGCAACTCTCTAATATCAGTTGAAAACGTGTTCATTAATCCATTAAACCATTCGTGCTGATAAGTTACATTAAACTTCTTTTCGTAGAACATATTTGTATTAGGTGGTCCAAATGAAAATATATAATGGTCTTGAGGGATATTTTTCAGCGCAAAGCCAGGCATAAAAACATTGTCAGTGTAACTAACAGATAATCGTCTAAACGGGTTTTTATCAAAGAAATACTCTACCTCTCCTCTATACTTGAACTTCTCATCAGTTATACCGTAGGCTGCATACCCAGAAAAACGCCATTGTTTGCTAAACTTTAAATTGGTTCTAAATCCCGTGCGGACCCGAATACCCTCAACCGTATTATAACTCAGCAATGAAGTCATTGGTCCGATATCCACTTTTTTCACCGGAAGATATGCCGAGCCCAATAAGCGAACAACCGTATTCAAAATAACAAACTGCCTGATTTTTATCACTGAATCAGCCAGGTCTGTCTCTTATACACATCTGACGCTGCCGACGATCTAC
>OLHJ01000401.1_pt1 | contig 14224 bp, 4 predicted proteins | sample 1609491 | NCBI WGS metagenome assembly OLHJ01 (sample SAMN05416861, study PRJEB24817) | seawater metagenome | isolation source: Sea water | place: Canada:Atlantic | collected 2013-11
AGATGCTCAGGAGTCTCGTGGGCTCGGAGATGTGTATAAGAGACAGACTCCATACTCCTCGGGAGCAAACATTCCCGTATATAACGGAAATAATAAATAGTTTAAAAACCTACCTAAAATACTTGGCAAACCATAAATGGCCGTTTGTCCTGCTAGCTTTTTAAGTTTACTCATGTACTGGAATAACTCGTGATTTGTATTAAGCCGGAAAATTACGCATAACCAACATTAACCAACTAATTTGTGAAGATACTTTTCCATACTCACACGTGTGTAAAGCAGTTACAAGTAGGATTCAATTACAAGCGATGTATCTCCCTTTTTTAACCTACCCGATTCATGCATCGCTCCATCTCTCAAAATCTGAAGCTCATAGGCACCTTTACCAGAAATAATTTCCATCTCCAGCTCAACAGGGCTTCCAGACTCCATATCAAATAGCGTATCAGACTCCCAATAAGCGGTGTTAAAGGGGCCCATTAGCTTGGTTCCTCCACTGGAGGTTTTATAAGTCAACCTAAATTCGGGGATATCAGGACCTAAAGTTACCGCCTTATACTGCACGTCCCATACCTTAACCTCTTTTTTACAGCCCGAAAACACCGTAAGAAAACCTCCAATAACTATTAACCAAATCCATTTCATATGACCAAGATAATGTGGACTTACTGCAAATTCAAATCTTATTTTTGCCACATGAGTTTAAGTATACAAACGGATGAGCACTTCATGAAGTTGGCTCTTGTTGAAGCACAAAAGGCATATGATGCAGATGAAGTTCCTGTTGGCGCGGTAATCGTTCATAAAGGACAGGTAATTTCAAGAGCCCACAACTACACCGAAAGATTGAATGATGTAACGGCCCATGCCGAAATGCAAGCATTCACCGCAGCGGCTGAAACTTTGGGCGGAAAATACCTTTGGGATTGCACTATATATGTAACTCTTGAACCTTGCGTGATGTGTGCAGGCGCATCATTTTGGACACAAATAAGCAGAATTGTTTATGGCGCCCCAGATGAAAAACGTGGATTTGGGAAGATTAAGACAACTTTAATACATCCTAAAACAGAAATTAAAGGTGGCTTAATGGCCAAAGAAAGTGCTGCTTTGTTAAAGAAGTTCTTTCAGTCTAAACGCTAAACAAATATTACTGCATAAAAAAAGGGTATCTTCCGATACCCTTTTTCATTTTACGTTTATTTACTACTAATAAATAGTAATTCTTTCCACTTTGATTTGATCTCCTGATTTAACGATTACAAAGTATAATCCTTGTGCTAAATCATTTAGATCCATCTGGGTGGTCATATCTGTTTGTGAAGTAGCGTCCAATACTATAGACTTCATCAATTGACCATTAGTGGTCATGATTTCAATTTCTACCGACTCACCCATAAAACCATTTAAGTTAATCGTTAAATCACCCTTAGTTGGGTTTGGGTACATAGAAATTCTTAACACTTTTCCTGGTTCGTTTACACTTCCACAAACATCAAACTCAACCGTTACAGTATCGGTTCCTTGGCATCCATTACCATCTTCCACCACCACAGAATAGTCGCCAATATCACCCGGAGATCCTGAAATAGTTTCTGTTTGAGAGGTACCTCCAGTACTCCAAACGTAAGAACTAAATCCAGTACCCGCATCTAGCTCATAGGTTAAAGGAACTACATCACCACAAACTACTGTATCAGAACCTAAATCAACCACTGGGTTTGCCCACATATTTACCGAAACATCATCATCATCTTGGCACCCATTTGCATCGGTAGCAGTTACCATATATACACCGCTAGTATTAATCACAACAGATTGTGTAGTATCACCCGTTGACCAAACATAAGAAACAAACGTTCCTGCATCCAAAGTTTGATTCGTACCCTCGCAGATGTTAGAAATATCAGACCCAAGATTTACTATGGCTGCTGGATAAACATTTACTTGAACGGTATCATAAGTAATACATCCGTTTGCATCTAGTCCGTTAAAATTTACGGTAGTTGTAGTGGTTATTTGCACAGAAGCACCTGATCCTCCAACAGACCAATTATAAGTATTAAATGCTGGATTTGCGGTCAATGTAATAGAAGACCCACAATAGTCAGTATCATTTGGTAACAAAGAAGGTGTTAATGGATTTACTGAAGAAATAACAGCCGTATCATTTAAAACACATCCATTTGCGTCAACAACTTGAATAGAATAGCTTCCTACCGATAACGCAATTGCATTGGTACCGGTTTGACCATTAGACCACGTGGTTGAATAAGGAAGCGTTCCTCCAATTGGATTGGCAACAATAGAACCGTTCATATCGAAATAACAGCTAACATTAGTTACGTTAAATCCAATATTTGACAACGCTTGTGGATCAACTAACACCACATCAAACGTGCTAGAACAACTATTAGAATCAGTAATTGTAACCGTATGTGTTCCTGAAATCAACATAGAATCAATGGCATTGGTATCGCCTGAAGGCCATAAGTAAGAATAACTTCCAGTACCACCGGTTGCAAGCACTTGTGCCCATCCATTAGCGTCAGAAACACATAATGGGTTTTGAGACATTCCTTGAGACCCAACTATCATGGTTGGTTCCGTAACAAGAATATCTAGCGTATCCAAACATCCTAGGTTATCTGTTACATAGGCTTGGTAGTTACCAGCCGGTTGATTATTCAACGTACTATCAACTCCAGCTACAGACCAACTAAAAGTAGATGTTCCAGAACCGCCAGTAGCAGTAACCACAATATTTGCAGTAGAATCGCCATGACAAGAAATATCAGAAACACTTACTAGTGATAAGCCTAAATTGGAAATGGCACTTAAGATAACTGTAGTAGAATCCACACATCCATTTGCATCCGTTACGGTTAATACATTTATACCAGATAATAAGGTAGTAGAACTTTCGGTAGTTTGACCACCCGTCCAAGAAAAACTATATGGCATGGTTCCTCCAGTGGTAGCGGTTACTGCAGAACCGGTAGCCACACCGTAACAATCTAGATCTACTGAACTTGTTAAGGTATTCGAAAGAATCATTGGCTCAGTTACTGTATTGGTACTCGTATCTGCACAACCGTTTGCATCTGTAATTGTTACCGTAAATGTACCAGCTGCAACATTCATAACATTAGCAGTTGTATCTCCATTAGACCAAGAATAACCATATGGCATGGTGGCTCCAGTAACTGTAGTACTTATAGATCCATTTGTATCTGAGTTACATAAAGCATTTAAAACATTGGTAGATGAAACCAAATCAGTTGGCTCAACTACCGTAACAGACATTGTATCTGTACAGCTATTGTTATCTGTTACCGTTAAGGAAAAAGTACCTCCTCCAACAGCGGTTAGAACACTATCGGCATCATTGTTACTCCATAAATAGGTGTAACCGGCCACTCCTCCAGTAACTGATGCAGCTACTTCTCCATTTACATCACCAAAACATAATGGATTTAATTGATTGGCAACACCTACAATTAAATCAGCTGGCTCAGAAATGGTTACTAATGCGGTATCTTGACAATTGTTGTCATCGGTAATAGTTACAATATAATTACCAGAAGTCATTGCTGAAACAGAAGACGAAGTTGCTCCATTTGGCCATGCAAAATTATAAGGAGACTGACCTCCAACAACTACTACTGAAGCAGCACCTTGAGATTCACCGAAACATAAATTATTAATGGAAGAAGAAATCGTAGCAGATAACGAGCTTGGTTGTGTTAAGTTAGCTAATGCAGAATCTACACATCCATTTCCATCGGTAATCGTCACTCCGTAAAACCCAGAAGGTTGACCAAAAATGCTATCAACATTTGAACCTGTAGTCCAATCATAGGTATAAGGAGTTGTTCCTCCACCTGCTGCTACAACTGCAAAGCCGGTTGAAGATCCATTACATGCTACATTCTGAGAATTCGTAATCGTTGCCGTTAGATCTGTTGGCTCTGTAATAATCACCGAGGTTATTTGTGTACATGAATTATCATCCGTAACAGTCAAGGTGTAAGTCCCAGGACCTACACTAGAAATAGAACCCGTTGCCGAAGCGTTAGACCATAAATAACTGTAACTTGGTGTTCCTCCAGCAGCAAATACGGTTGCTGAACCATTAGATGCTCCAAAACATGTTACATCAGAGCTAGCCACTGTATTTAATGTCATTGCAGCAGGCTCAGTTATTGTTACACTCTCAATTTTCTCACATCCGTTAGCATCTGTTACGGATACTGAATAGGTTCCAGCTCCAAGACCTGAATTTAAGGTATCCGCATATCCATTTGACCAAGCATATGTATAAGGCATATCTCCACCAGTGGCTTCAATTGTTGCCGACCCTGTGTTAAGCGAATTACAAAGCACATTAACTGAACTCTTCATAGTAATAGAAAACACGGTAGCCGGCTCTGAAATTACAATTGATGTCGAATTATTACATCCATTGGCATCCGTAACTGTAACCGAATAAGTACCTGCCAGTAAATTTGAGTTTTGGGCAGTAGTTGCCCCATTTGACCATAAGTAAGTATAGGGTGTTGAACCTCCATTCCCTGTTGCTTCAGCCGTACCGCTAGCCGAACCTTTACACGTTACATCCAAAGATGAATTAATTGAGGCAGTCATTGAAAGCGGTTCTGTAATAGTAAATGCTGAATCTTTTTGACAAGAATTTGCATCCGTTACAGTTACGGTATAGGTTCCTGTAGCTAAACCAGTAATTGAAGAAGCGGTTGCTCCGTTACTCCATAAGTAAGTATAGGTACTTGTTCCTCCCGTAACTGCTGTAGCTAAAGATCCATCTGTTAATCCGTTACAGGTAATATTTGTTTGTACTGGATTAATAGATAATTCTAAAGGTTCTGTAATAGTAACATGTGTGGTATCCGCACATGAATTTGCATCGGTAATGGTAACATCAAATGTTCCTGAACCCAATGCCGTGTTAGCCATTGTAGTTGACCCATCTGGCCATAAATACGAGTAGCCTGCGGTACCACCAGAAGCCAATACACTTGCACTACCGTTGCCAACTCCAAAACAAGTAGCATTTGAAAACACAGATGATGTACTAATTAATTGAGTTGGCTCTGTAATTGTAACCGTATTAATATGCTCACACGAGTTGTTGTCCGTCACCGTTACGGTGTAAGTACCAGCGGTAATACTTGAAATAATTGCTCCTGATGTACCATCATTCCAATCGTAAACATATGGACTGGCACCTCCAGTACCTATTGCGGTAGCAGACCCATCCGCTCCATTGAAACACGCCACATTAGTTTGAGCAGAAATACTAGATGTCAGAGAACTTGGAATAGTAGTAACCACACCTGAAGTTGTTGCTGTACATCCACTAGCATCTGTAACCGTTAATGAATACGTACCTCCATTTAATCCTGTTAACATAGCCGTAGTTCCGCCATTATCCCAAGTATAAGAATATGGAGCAGTCCCTCCAGATGTTTGAGAAGTAATAGATCCATTTCCAACTCCAGGACATGTCTCAGGGCTGGTGCTAGTAATACCTGTAAGCAAAGCGGTTGGTTCAGTAATACTAAAAGTAGTATCATAGGTACAACTAGAATTATCTGTTACTGTTACCGAGAAATTCCCTTGAGATAATCCGGAAATAGAAGAAGTTGTTGCTCCTGTTGACCATGCATAAGTAAATGGAGCTGATCCTCCAGTCATGGCTATTGAAATAGAACCATCGCCCGCTGCATTACAGCTTACATGATTAATAGTTTCATTAAAACTCATTGAAGCTGGACCTCCAACCGTTACCGACAACGTATCTGTACACGTACTGGCATCCGTGATAGTCACAGTATAATTACCTGCACCCAACCCTAATTGTAAAGCGCCCGAATTTCCGTTTGACCAAGAATATGTGTAAGGAGCTTGACCACCTGTTCCGTATACAACGGCTTGTCCATCATTATTATTGGAACAAGAAACAGGGGAAGTAGCTAATACATTACCCACCGGAGAAGGTCTCACGGTTACGGTCATGGTATCCACATATTGACAATTAAATGCATTGGTAATGGTTACATAATAATCTGTAGTTCCAGTTGGCGTTACCGTTGCGGTATTTCCTGAACCAGAAATTGTTGGATCTCCAGTTGGCCACGTATATGTTAACGCACCATAGGCAGAGATGTTAGTAGTTTCACCCGCACATATAGAAGCTGGATTCTGTAAATAAGTAGTTAATGGTGCTGGTGGCACTATTACCGTAATACTGTCAAAATCACTCGCACATCCATTACCAAAATTGGCTGCATAATAAGTTGTGGTTTGCGTTGGAGCTATTGATAAATTTGCTCCTGAACCCAATGCTTGTGTCGTATCTGAAGATGGACTAGCAAACCAATAATTAGTTAAGTTTTGCGTATATCCATATGAAATAGACATGGTGGCTTGAATAGCACAATAACTCGATGAATAACCATAAGGTGATACGGAAAAGCTCATAGTACCATCAGCAAGATAGGATTGCAGCGAAGTACTGTTAATTGTTAAAGTTACTGTTCCAGAATTCGTACATTGCGCGTAGTAGTATCTTGACCTTCCAACATAGTTATTATTTTCATCATATACATTCAAATACCTCCATGAAGAACTTAACTCACCCGTATAGGTCAATGTCAATGTCAAGTTTGACGTATTATTTGATGGTAACGAATTAAAGGTGAACAACATATTTGAATTATACAATGGTGTTGGAGTTAGGGTAGCGGAAGTTCGTGAAACCGTACCTGTAACCGTACCATTATTTCCATTTGCTGCAACCAGTGTGCCGGTAGTTCCCGGACAATAGAATGTAGTGGTAGAAGTAATAGGTCCTGCATTTGGAATTTGAGCTGGTGCGGTTACATATACCGAATCATTTATAGCACAACCCGCAGAATCTGTAATGGTTACAATATTCCAACCTCCGGATGCATTTAAATCCGTTGAATCCGTTGACCCCGATGGCCATAAGTAGGTATAGTTAGGTGTTCCTCCCGAAACTGAAACAGTGGCGGATCCATCGGAACTACCATAACAAGAAGCAGCTGAGTTAATAGTTGAGTTGACTAAGATTTCGGTTGGAGAACTTATCTCAACAGAATCCGTAATCACACAATTATTACCACCAGTAACGCTATATGTATACATGCCACCCGTTAAACCAGTTATTGAACTAGTTGTATTGGAATTGGACCAAGCATAAGAATAAGGTGTGATACCGCCCGTAACCGCCAAAGAAATAGATCCATTAGTATCACCATAACACGTTAAATCATTATCCGTAACCGTAACGGATGGTGATTGGATAACGGTTATTGATACTGTATCTCTACAAATTTGAGATCCACGTGAAATAGCTACACTATAATCGGTTGTTGTATTTGGACTTACTACAATTTGTCCGGTAGTATCTGAATTACTCCATAAAATATTGTCTTGCACTCCATAATAATCAGAAACATCTGCATCAGCTGACAAAATATTTTCAGAGTTATTACCCCACCAAGAAGAGTTACCTTCATGGGAAAAATACCATTTTCTATTCCATGGGGAGTAGGTTAAACTAGCCAAATCAATATTATTCAAATTAGCCAATGTACTAATGCTCTCAAAAGTATTTGTGGAGATGATAAATCTAGAAATTTCATTGTAATTCCCATTAATGGCAGATCTAAATACAATAGAGTGTCCATCTGGCGTACATTCAGACAAACCCCACGAGGCCCAGTTTTCTGAACCATAACGGTAACTACTAATATTTTGGGTGCCTAAAACCTCAACATCTCCAGTAGCTACCTTAATTTTATAAAAGTTATGATTATACCCTGAATAAATTATCAAATACCCTGCACCCGCAGCCATAATAGAACCACTTCCTGCTACAACTGTTTGGCTTAAATTAATGATACTTCCCGTAAAATTCAAGCTAGCATCCATTTTACGAATAGCATTAATATTAGTGGTATATGTAGTAGAGCTTGTGAAATTATTATAGGCCGTACTCCATAAGGTGTACAACTGTCCCGTTGCTAAATCACTAAAAATTCCATCTTTAAGTGTGTAGTTAGTACCCCCAGTTAAATCAGCATTAAATCTACGCGTATAGTTATCTCCATTCATGTATACATAGTTAGGAGTAACGGCTATACCTCCACGATCATCTCCCGCAGAATTATTACTAGCAGACTGCAAATTCAGTTTACTAAACGAATTCACATACAAACCGCAGGCACCGTTCACATTTAACTCAATACTGTCAGCCGAACAAATGGTGGTATCTACTTGATCAATACGGGCATCAATTAGATTCACGTAACTGGAGTCAGATGATTCACATCCATTAGCATTAGATACGGTAACAAAATAATACCCTGCTTGATCAGCGTATGCAGCAGCCGTTGTAGCACCTGTACTCCATTCATATGAAGAGTAACTACCCCCGGTGGTAATTTGAATAGAGTCTATATTACATTGCGCTACCGAATCTGACATGGAGATAGTAGGTAATGCATTTACCGTAACGGTAACGGTATCAGAACATGAAACAGTTCCGTGAGAAACGGTAACCGAGTAATCCGTAGAGGAAGTTGGAGTTACCGTAATAGAAGGCGAAGTAGCGGAAGTACTCCATGCAAAACTATTTACATTACCAGATCCTCCAGCTCCATTATGAGTGGCACTTGCATACCCAATATTCTCAGAATAGCTACCGAAATAATACGAGTATTCCGACTGGAAGTACCATCTATTATGCCAAGGAGAATAGGTCAAACAAGCCATATCTCCCAAAGTGGTATTTACAAAGCTACTTGCAGTAGAATAGGTATTAGAAGATAGGTCGTAACGTGTAATTTCATTGGTATTTGTTCCAAGAAGGCTATTGGTATTAGCGCGATAAACAAAGCTATATCCATTCCCATTGCATTCAGCTACCCCCCAACTGGCCCAACTTTCAGAACCATAACGGGTGTTACCCAGGTTCTCTTGACCTAAATCAGTAACCGTCCCACTTGGTAAATCAATTTTATAAAAGTGCTGATCGAAGTAAGACCATAAAACAACATATCCTGAACCCGCAAAAACATATGATCCACTTCCTGCATTAATAGTTTGAGAAAGGTTAATTACCGATCCCGTATAATTCAGATTGACATCCATAGTTCTTAATGAATTAATGTTTGTCGTATAAGTAGTTGTTTGGTAAAAATTACTATAATTTGAATTCCAAAAAGTATATAAATCACCACTAGATAGATCACTAAATATTCCATCTCTAACCGGTAAGGAGGTATAACTTGTTAAATCTGCATTGTAACGAGCGGTATAACTGTTTCCAGTATAATACATATAATTTGGTGTCACCGCTATTCCCCCTTCATCATCACCTGCCGATGAATAAGAATAAACATTAGAGGAATTGGTAGTACTAATTGAAGATAAGTAAAAGTAACAACCCGATTCAGTAACCAATTCCAAGGAATCTCCTGAACAAATGGAAGTATCTCCAGAAGTAATAGCCGGTTTTAGAAGATTTGCAAAGGTGGTGTCAGCGGTTGTACAGGTATTTGATCCAGTCACCGTTACTACATAATTTCCAGTACTTAGGGCCGTAATTGTTGAGGTAGTTGCTCCCGTACTCCAAGCGTAAGATGTAAATGTTCCTGGATTCAACACCAAAGAGTTGGCACAAACAGAAGCCGTATCCGATAAAGTGGGTGCAGGCGCTGTTAAAGTAGCAACCACAATGGTATCACTTTTTGAACAAACACTATTAGAAACAGTAACGCTATACGTTCCTGCAGTAGTTACTGGATTTATTTGGTTAGTAGCTCCATCAGACCAGTTGTAACTTAATACTCCTAGAGGAGCTGTTAAGTAGGCGGTGTCTCCTGGACAAATGGAAACATTAGCACCTAAATTTACTGTTGGCACATTAATAACAAGGTTGGTTCCGTTATCAGAACCTGTTTGAATAGGGTTTGACGAAACCACTCTAATTCTATAATTGCTTCCTGCAGGAGTATTTGCGGGTATCATAGCCGCGATAGTAGCGGCTAAAGTATCCGTTACCGAACCAATATTGGTTGGACTCGTAAAGTTACCATTGGCATCCGATAACTGCGCTGTAAAAACATTTCCTGAGTTAAAAGTCAAGGAGTTAATTGAAAAATTCACACTGACATTTGAGCTATCGCAAAAGGGGCCTAAAATAGAAGAGGTTTGCAACCCAAAATTAGTCACCTTGTATGAGGTCCATGAAGACCCATTTGACAACCATAGTTTATCATCTGCAAAACTGACTCCATAAGAACTGGGTGTATTTGCAGTAGCAGCTAATTGACTATTTCCAACATAAACACCCGTAGCCTTATTGATGAATAACAACCTTCTGTTCGAATAATCATATAACCCAATTTCTTTTCCAGAACATCCTGTATACACCACATTATAATTGGTGATATTCCCAATCGGCAAACCAGTAACAGAAATGGTTCCTATCAAACTACCTGTAACTCTTGAATAACGATAAATACTAGAACCATAGTAATACAATATCTCATTATTACTATCATCGTAGGCACCCTGACTTTGATAATAGGGTTGATGTGTTGAGCCTGAAAAAACTACCGTTTCACCAGAAATATAGCCTGTAGAGGCCGTAATGGTGTAGGACAGAATTCCATTAGAAGAATATCCGTTTCCTTCCAAAGTAGAGGTATTGGGGTTCCACCATATTGAACGCATCGTATAGGAAGGATAATAGGTATTCAAAAGTGTTCCATTCACTCCACTATGGGTTTGAATTCGAGTACCATTCAAGGTATAGAAAACATCTTTAACCGGATTATAGGCAACCGAAAACTTGGTATAAGATAATCCACCGGTAATGGCTAAGGTTTGTGTAGTACCAGTAGTTAAAATAGAGCATTGAGAGTTTCCAGAAAGGGAAATTGCACTTAATGCTACGAATAGAAAAAATGAGTATAGTTTTTTCATAGGTTTGAGATTTTTCAAAGTTTAGGCGTCAGCCTACCAAAAATTATTCCAAAATATTTGAATGGACGAATATATAGTTAAACGTCAATAATTTAAAGTTTTTTTTTACCCGAATTGATGAACGGTTCGTCTTGCAAAGACGAAGGGGTTTAAAAAAGGTTTCTTTTAAAGAAAAAGTTTATAATGATTTCTCTATCAGGCCAATTAAGGTATGGATCACCTTGATATGTATTTCTTGTATTCTATCTGCGTAGCCTTGGTGTTCCACACGGATTTCTACATCACAAAACTGGGCTAATTCACCACCATTTTTTCCTGTAAGGGCTACCACTTTCATCCCTTTTTCCTGGGCAACTTTAGCAGCGTTAATCACATTAGTAGAATTACCACTGGTGCTAATAGCTAACAAAACATCTCCCGTTTGCCCCATGCTTTCCATAAATCTGGAGAAAACAAAATCATAACCATAGTCATTTGCCACACAACTTAAGTAACCTTGATCTGAAATGGCTAAAGCAGGGAGTGAAGGTCTATTATCACGAAAACGACCCGTTAACTCTTCCGCAAAGTGCATGGCATCACTCATTGACCCTCCATTACCACAAGATACAATTTTGTTTCCCGACTGAATGGATTGAACCATTAATTCACCGGCTTGGGCAATGGCCTTCATTTTAGAATCATCATGCATAAACTGGGTTAATACCTCTTGTGATTCTGAAAATATTTGACGAACGTAGTCTTGGCTCATTTTGGTATGATTTGCCGCAAATTTAACCAAAATTGGTTAGCATTTTACCAAACGAAAAAAGCCGAAATTGATCAATCAATTTCGGCTTTCTTAAAAATATTATTCTAATTATTTAGACTCGTGAAAAATCTTCTTTCCACGTTCTAACCAATCCACAAACTTTGGAATATCAGGATCATAAGCTGCATGCTCATGCAATTGCTTTTCATTGTGATCTAGTACAACGTAGTAAGGCTGCGCATTCGTACCGTACTCTCTAATTTGCATATCACTCCATTTATTACCAATGGTTTTTACCTTCTTTCCTGTTGTTGGTGAAACGTATTGCTCACTTTCTGGTAGTTTGGTTTTCTCATCTACGTATAGGGAAATCAAAACAAAATCGCCTTTTAACATTTCCAGTACATGAGGGTCACTCCATACTTGCTCTTCCATTTTTCGGCAATTCACACAAGCCCATCCCGTAAAATCTAGCATGATTGGCAAACCTTGTTCTTTGGCATAAGCCAATCCTAATTCGTAATCATGAAAACAGTTAATGTTATACGGACAATGATCTGGCTCTGCCCCTTTTGGTAAACTAGCGGTTCCAGTACCTGAATTACCAGAAACTACAACAGAAGACTTATACCCTACTCCATTTGGAGACTCACTATAAAATGCTGGTGGCGGGAATCCTGAAATAACTTTCAATGGCGCACCCCACATACCTGGAATTAGATAAACCGTGAAAATGGTTACAATCAAGGCCATCATTAATCTACCCACTGAAATACCATCTAATGGAGAGTCATGCGGAAGCTTAATCCAACCAAATAAGTAAATGGCCAATGAACCAAATACCGTAATCCAGATCGCTAAAAATAGCTCACGTGGCAACCAATGTGCTTGTAAAACTAAATCTGCATTGGATAAGAATTTAAACGCTAAAGCTAACTCTAAGAACCCTAAAACTACTTTTACCGTATTTAACCAACCGCCAGATTTTGGCAAAGAATTCATCCACCCTGGGAACATCGCAAATAATGCAAACGGCAATGCTAATGCGGTTGAAAATGATAACATTCCAATAATTGGTCCCATGTATCCCCCATTAACCGCAGCTTCCACAAGTAAAGTTCCAATAATTGGTCCCGTACAAGAAAAAGAAACTAGCGCTAAAACGAAGGCCATAAAGAAGATTCCAATCAGTCCACCTTTGTCTGCATTTGAATCGGCTTTATTTACCCATGATGAAGGAAGCGTTATTTCAAAAGCCCCTAAAAAGGAGATCGCAAATACAATTAACAACACAAAGAAGAACAAGTTGAAATACACATTAGTTGAAAGTGCATTCAAAGCGTCCGCTCCAAAAATGGCTGAAACTCCTACCCCAAGAACTACGTAAATTCCAATAATGGAGAACCCATAAATCAAGGCGTTCTTAATACCTTCTGCTTTGGTTTTACTCTGCTTGGTAAAGAAACTTACAGTCATTGGAATCATAGGGAAAACACATGGAGTAAGTAATGCTGCTAACCCACCTAAGAAACTCAAGATGATAATAGAAATCATGGATTTCTCTTCTTCCTTTGGAATTTTAAATTCCATTTCTACTGCTTCTGGCGGAATACATGTACGGTCATTACATGCCATGAAATATACTTCAGCTACAAGCGTAGAATCATCACCAGCTGCAATTTTTACTTTTTGAGAAATCGTAACAGTTTTCGCATAGTAATTCAATACCATATCAAAATTTGGATCATGCTCCGTCAACATTTCCCCGGTCTCAAATGGAGATTCTACCTTTTGGATTCCTTCCGGAGATAAAATGTTAAACTCCGTAGCTTGAGGTCCATCAGCGCTTGGTAAATCAATAGAATATAAATGCCAGTGATCTTCAATTTTTGCAATGGCTTGCAACTCATACACACCGTCACCTAAAGAAACCACCTTATTCGTCCAAGTTACTGGAGTTAGTACCCCTTCGTTTTGGTTTAAGTCATGACTATCATCGGTATTCATAGTCAAACTTCCTGCAATACTGGACGTTTCTTCCCCTTTAAGCTCAAACTCAAATTCTATAATTTCTGGTGGAATACAGGTTTTGTCATCACAAGTCATGAACTCAAAATCACCTGTCACCTTAGCGGTAGCACCCGTTAACTTTACACGTTGAACAAAAGTAGCTTCCTCTTCAAAGTACTTTAATTCCATTCCAAAAACCTTATCCTGTACCGTAACTCCTTCCGGTTCTGAAACCTTACCGATTAATTCATAATCAGCAGATTCTTTGAACAAAAATGAAGTTGGAATTACGGGCTCACCCACCTCTTGCGAATACAGGTGCCAGTGATGCTCAATAGTAGCATGAAACAATAAATCGAACTCATTGTTTCCAACACTTTTAGACTCGTACGTCCACTGTCTCTTATACACATCTGACGCTGCCGA
>OLHJ01000402.1_pt1 | contig 14168 bp, 9 predicted proteins | sample 1609491 | NCBI WGS metagenome assembly OLHJ01 (sample SAMN05416861, study PRJEB24817) | seawater metagenome | isolation source: Sea water | place: Canada:Atlantic | collected 2013-11
CGAGATGCTCAGGAGTCTCGTGGGCTCGGAGATGTGTATAAGAGACAGGATGATGTTTACGTAGCTACCGATGATTCAAGAATTGAAGAAGCGGTTTTAGCATTTGGAGGCAAAGTGGTGATGACTTCCAGTACCCATACCACCGGAACCAACCGATGCTTAGAGGCATTTGAAAAAGTAAATGCGAGTTCTGATAAAAAGTTTGATGTAGTTATCAACGTTCAAGGAGATGAACCGCTGTTGGTCCCTGCTCAATTAGGTGAGTTGATGGCGTGTTTTGAGGATTCCCGTACAGAAATGGCTACCCTTATTACTCCGGTAATTAGAATGGATGACCTTTTTAATGAAAGCGAAGTATTTGTGGTTTTTAATAAGGACCAATTTGCCTTGTATTTTAGTAGAGAAGTAATTCCGCACATTCATGGAATGCATAAAACCAAATGGTTAGATAACAACACTTACCACAAACATCTTGGATTATACGGATATACGGCTGGGGCGCTAAAGACTTTTGCTGAATTACCTCAAACCAACCTAGAACTTACAGAAAGTTTAGAGCAAAACCGTTGGATTGAAAATGGAGGAAATATCAAATTGGCCGTAACGCAATACGATAGTATTCCGGTAGATACCATTGATGACTTGGAGCGCGTACGTAAAATTGTTCGTGAACGAAATGCCTAGTTTTTAAGCGATTCACATTTTTCTTAAAAAACCTTAACTCAATAAAAAAAACGGTCTACATTTGCGGCCATTATTCGGGGTGCCTTTTAGGCTGAGATTACACCCGTTCCCATTGTGGGGATATACCTGATCCAGGTAATGCTGGCGTAGGTAAATGTTTTTCATCTCATATTTCCGAATACGTATATTTTTTTATTAATCATTCTAAATTATTAGAAATGCGTATTTCATTTATTAAATTTTTACCGCTATTGTTTGCGGTAGTCTTACAAACGGCTGCATGGGCTCAAACCACCATGCACTCTATTTCAGGCTCGGTTTCCGATGCCAACTCCAATCCACTAGCCGGAGCAACGGTTATGATTAAAGACACCTACACCGGTGCCATTACTAATGCCAACGGTAATTTCACTATTAAAAGCGTAACTGCTGGAGAAGTGACATTGGAAGTTACTTTTATTGGTTTTAAAAGCCTAGAACACAATTTGACCCTTACTGGCGATGTGGCTGATTTAAAACTTACCCTAGAAGAAGGTGTGGTTATGGCAAAGGATTTCGTGGTTTTGGCCAACAGATCTAACGAAAAAACGCCAATGGCCGTACAAAACTTTGATAGCATGTATTTAGCTACCAATAATACCGGTCTTGATTTACCTATCATTTTAGAGCAAGCTACTTCGGTAGTTTCTACCAGTGATGCGGGTAATGGTGTGGGTTATACTGGAATGCGAGTAAGAGGTAGTGATGCAACTCGAGTAAACGTTACTATTAACGGAGTTCCATTAAATGACCCTGAATCTCAAGGTACCTATTTTGTGAATTTACCTGATTTCACTTCTTCTGTAGATGACATCCAAGTACAAAGAGGTATTGGAACATCTACCAATGGCGCTGCAGCTTTTGGAGGATCTGTAAACATTAATACTACCGAATTGCAAGAGAAAGCTTACGGAAAATATTCTTTAGGTTTAGGTTCTTTCGGTACGTTGAAAAACTCTCTTTCTTTTGGTACTGGATTAACAGAAAATGGATTCGCTTTTGACGGTCGTTTATCAATGATTGAAAGTGACGGTTACATTGACAGAGCTACTTCTGATTTACAATCTTATTATGCCAAGGCAGGTTATTACGGTAAAAAATTCTCAGCTAAGTTTATCACCTTTGGAGGTAACGAAAGAACGTACCAAGCTTGGAACGGAGTGCCATTTGATTCACTAGGTGGTTCTGAGTCTAGAAAGTTTAACATCTACGATTACAAAGATCAAGTAGATGATTACTCGCAAACACACTACCAGTTGCATTTAAACTATGCAATAAACGATAATTGGAAAGCAACCGTTTCTGGTTTTCATGTAATTGGAAAAGGATTCTTTGAAGAGTATAAAGGAACCGAATATAACCAAGGAAGCGAGCAAGACTTTGCGGATTATGGTTTAGAAAATGTAATTATTGGCGGTGATACCATCACCAGTACTAACCTAATTAGAAGACGTTGGTTAGATAACACTTTTACCGGAGGAGTATTTAACTTGAATTATACTAAAAACGACCTAGATGTAATTTTAGGTGGTGGGTATAACGAATACGAAGGAAAACACTTTGGAGAAATTACTTGGGCACAATACGCTTCAAACTCTCAAAAAGATCAACACTATTACGATAACATCGGTACAAAAACGGATATGAACGTATATGGGAAAGCTTTTTACCAAGTTAATGATCCTATTCAAGTGTATGTAGATGTTCAATTTAGAAGCATTTCATACAAAGTTAGTGGTGTAGATAACGACCAAAGAACTTTATTAGTAGATGATCAACTAGATTTCGTAAATCCTAAAGCGGGTATTACTTACGATTTTGATAACGAATCAAGAGTATACGCATCATTTGCAATGGCAAGTCACGAACCAAGTAGAGGTGATTACATTGACGCAAAACCAGGTGTAACTCCAAAGCATGAGCAAATGAGCGACTTTGAATTAGGCTATAAAATGGGTAAGAACAAGTTTATTGGAAACGTAAATGCGTACTACATGAACTATACAGATCAACTAGTGCTTACCGGTGCTATTAATGATGTAGGTGATGCAGTGAGAGAAAACGTTGAAAACAGTTACCGTGCTGGATTAGAAGTAGAATTAGGCTATCGTTTTACCAAACATTTAACTTGGAGCGTTAACGGAACATTTAGTCAAAACAAAATCGCTAAATACACCCAGCTAATTGATAACTGGGAGACGGGTGATCAAATTGCAAATGAATTAGAAAATACAGACATCTCTTTCTCCCCTAGCGTAATCGCTGGAAGTATTATTTCGTACAAAAGACCTCTACTTACAGAAACAGATGAAATTGGGTTAGCATTAATTTCTAAGTATGTAGGCGAACAGTACATTGATAACACCATGGCTGATAGCCGTAAGTTAGACGCCTACTTTACAAATGATATTCGTTTAACCTATGTGGTTTCAAACATTAAATTAAACAAATTGAGTTTCAACTTTACCCTAAGAAATGCATTTAACACCTTATACGTAAACAATGCATGGTCATATACTTTCCAAGATGCTCAAAATTGGTCAGCAGGTGACATCTATGTAAATGATGTAGATGGTACTCCAGGTAGAAAACAAATGGTGGGTTATTTCCCACAAGCAGGTATTAACTGGATGATGGGCCTAACCTTGGATTTCTAATAGGATTCCAATAATTTATGGGAAGCCCCAATTCTAATTTTAGAGTTGGGGCTTTTTATTAGCTATTTCCACTAACTTAGCCTTCTAAAATTCTTTTTATGAAAACCAAGTCGCAAGTTGTTACTGAATTCTATACCGCCTTTCAGCACAGAGATGCCGAGTTAATGGCGCAATGTTATGCAGATGATGTAACGTTTCAAGATCCTGCTTTTGGTACACTTAATGGAGAAGAAGCTAAAGACATGTGGCGCATGCTTTGTGGCAATGCAAAAGACCTAAAAGTAACCTTTGAAATATTAGAAGAAACCGAAGAATATGTGAAAGCACATTGGGAGGCCAACTATACTTTTTCTCGTTCGGGAAGGCGCGTACATAATAAGATTGATGCTACATTTACCTTTGAAAATGAGCTTATTTCAACCCATAATGACAATTTTAATTTGTGGCACTGGAGCCAACAAGCCCTTGGTACCGCTGGTTTCCTTATTGGATGGAGTGGTTTTTTTAGAAAAAAATTCCAAAAAGAGACCCGTAAAATGCTATCCCAATACCGGTCAAAGAACTGATTCACCGAATATTATTGGGTAATCCACAGCATTACCAAATTGTTAATAAAGATGTTAACAAAGTTTTTCAACCTGTTCATAACTCAGCTAGGTCAACCAATAAGTTTGTAAGAGTACTATTTCATATTCTCCCCAAAAGCAACGAAAATTAATGTTCGGCATATTTTTCAAAAAGAAGATTACAGAAGATAAGCTTGTAGAATACTTTGTATTCTCTACCGTAAAAATGGTAGATGAAGCTTTTCCTGACGTGGCCGAAATTATTTGTGCGGATCCAGAGTTCAAATACAAGCCCACCGTAGATTCCGAAAATTCGGACCCATTTTTATGGATTGTAATAACAGGGAACTTGAGATTTATCCCACGTTTTTTTAACGATTATCAAGACATTCGTTTGTTAGATGATGCTAACCGAAGGTTTGCGCGAATGTTAGATGTGCCCATTGATTTATTTAAGGAAGAAGTTAAGAAATACGATAGCTTATTTTCTAAGTTAAATCACCCTTCTAAGAATACCGTTTACGCGATGTCTAAGGCCGTTTTTCATAAATACGACTTAGGTCAATTTCAAGATGAGTACTTCAAAAACATGGACGCGCCTAATCCAGTTTTCTTGAAGCGTTTAAATGAAGTAATGGAAGGATTTATTTTTGAATGGGAACAAGTAATCGAAGATTACAAGATCATTGAATAAGCTTTTTCCTAGCAAAAAAAGAAATAATCTACCATAGACTTCTTTTCCCTTTTCACGTAAAATTCACGAATTTCTTGTTGCGCTTTTTTATTGGCCACCGTAATAATATTTTGTGCGTCAATAAATTCATCTATCACACTAAAGGCTAACATTTTTTGGCCGTAAATATCTTTTCCAATCTTTTTAGGATTATCACACACCCAGTGAAAAGGAATATTCTGTGCAATAAGCTCTTTGGCAATTCTTTTACCTTTTGCTCCTGCGCCCCAAATCACCAAAGGTTTAGTGACGTCTTTATGTAATTTCAGAAAGTACTTTAGCTTTAAATCAACAAACGTGTTATCTGCGTAATTAGAATCGGTACGTGAAGCCCTTGAAGAATAATCACGCCAATGATGCAATACATTTTGAGATGGAATACACTTTAGTTGGTTTTCAAAAAAGCGAAATACCAGATCGTAATCTTCCGGGTAAGTCTCTGCATTAAAACCACCGCATTCTTCAAAATCTGATCGGTGAACCATCCAACACGGAGAAGGTATTACACACTCCTTATATAAATCCTGATAATTTGTTCCTGTTGAAGTAAGCGAGTTCAACCACAATTCATAATTCTTAAACCCCTCTCCTATTTCACCCTCACAAAAATATTTTACCTGACCAAGTGCTACGTGTCCAGTACCATGTTCTTGTAATTGTCTTATCATGACCTCTAGCTTATCTGAGTTCATAATATCATCAGAATCCATACGAGTAATAAACTCACCCGAGCAATGGCTGTAACCTGTTTTTAGGGCGTCAATGATTCCTTTTCCAGTATTGGAAAAAAGTTTAACACGAGAATCCTTTTGAGCATATTGGTCAACCACTTCCGTACTGGAATCGGTAGAATGATCATTTACAATGCTCAATTCCCAATTAGAATAAGATTGCGCAAGAACCGATTTTAACATCTCTGGTAAATACTTTTCCGTATTACGAAACGGGCAAATAATACTTACCAAAGGCTGCGACATGGACTTATTTTTTCAGAAAATCGAAATGCGTTTCTGCCATTTCTAGGATATCATCACCAATGGCTAAACAAGCCGTTGCTGCCGGAGATGGCGCATTTAAAACGTGAATAGCGTGTTCGTTGGTAATAATTCTAAAGTCATCTTTCGTATCACCATCTTGACGTAACAACAATGCTCTTACTCCTGACCCACCTGGTTTCAAATCATCCATAGTTAAAGATGGAATAATACGTTGCAAGGTTTTTAAGAATAAGCGTTTGGAGAAGGCTCTACGTTGTTCGTCAATACCAAACTTCATGTTTTTGAAGAACATCTTCCAAGTACCCGCGTACCCCAAAGCTTCCACGGTATCTCGCAAACTAAAATCGGTACGGCTATAGCCCTCTCTTTTAAATGTGAAAACCGCGGTTGGACCACATTCAATATCTCCGTTATGCATTCTAGTAAAATGAACGCCTAAAAACGGAAATGCAGGGTTAGGTACTGGATAGATTAGGTTTTTCACTTTATGCTTAGCTTCATCCGTTAGCATATAATAATCGCCTCTAAAACCAACTACACGTTCTTTTAAATCAATACCATCCTTACGTGCCATTCGATCGGCTTGCAGTCCGGCACAGAAAATAAACTTACGTGTTTTGTATTCCCCCTTATCGGTTACTAGCGTACTTACGCCATCACCTTTAATGAATTCTAAAGCTTTTTCGCCTAGTAAAATTTTACTTTCAGGATTGATTTGAGTAACCAATTCCCCCATTTTTACAGTAGCACCAACGTAATCAATGATACCCGTTTGAGGTACCCAGATTCCTCCAATTGATTCTACCTCTGGTTCAATCTCTTTTACTTCTTCTCCCGTTAATAATTTCAGTCCAGTTAATCCATTGATTTTACCAGTTTCCATTATTTTTTCCATGTACGGAATTTCTGCTTCATCGGTAGCCACCACTACTTTACCACACACATCATGCTCAATGCCATGTTCCTTGGCAAAGGCCACAATTTCCTCGCGACCTTTCATACAGTTTACCGCTTTTTTACTCCCAGGAGTATAGTACAACCCAGAGTGAATCACTCCTGAGTTATGCCCCGTTTGATGTGCCGATAACCTATTTTCTTTTTCAACTAAAAGAATTTTTAGGTTAGGATGTTTTTTTTGAATTTTATAGGCCGATGCGGCTCCAACAATTCCACCTCCAATGATGGTAATATCGTATTGTGTCATACCTGTATATTGAGACCACAAATTTACATTTTACCTACCAACTGGAAATAAAAAGATTGTCTTTTAGACGTTCTTGAAATTGTACTTTACACGGGTCATTACTAAAGTGGATGCTAAGAAGAAAACCGCCAAGAACAATACGGAATTATGCATATCGCCTGAAAGCTCTTCAATGAACCCGAAAAAGAAAGTTCCAATAACAATAGCCACTTTTTCGGTAACATCGTAAAAACTAAAAAAGGTGGCGTGTTCTCCTTCTACAGGAAGCATTTTAGAATAGGTAGAACGTGCCAAGGACTGCACTCCTCCCATCACTAATCCAACCAGTCCGCCCATGAAATAGAACTTGTACTCCACCAATGGATCATCCGCTTGTAAACTCCACCCAATAATAGTGATGGTAGTCCAAATAATAAGGGAAACAATTATGGCCCTAATATTTCCAATTTTACCAGATAATCTTGAGAATATTTGTGCACCAGCAATAGCCAAAAATTGAATAATAAGAATCGTTGAAATCATTTGAACTTCGCCCATTCCTAGAACCTTTGTACCAAAAGGGGTAGCTAATAATATAATGGTTTGTACTCCGGTACTCAATAAAAAGAACCCGACCAAAAAGGTCTTGATTCCGGTCATGTGTTGAAATTTGTCCCAAGTCACTTTTAGTTGCTTGTACCCATCCCAAATATGGTGTGATTTTATTTTTACTCGCTCCCCTGATTCAGGCAAACCATTAAAAGTAATTTGGGCAAAACCTGCCCACCAAATAGCCACAATCACAAAGCTAATTCGGGTAGCCATACCTGAATTTGCTATTCCAAAAACATCATGAAATTGGATAAAGGCAAGGGTCAGAATCATTAAAATTGAACTACCTAGATACCCTAAGGCAAAACCTTTTCCAGATACTCGGTCTTGATCTTTTTTAGGTACAATTTCTGGCAAAAATGCATTATAGAATACCTGACTTCCCCAGAAACCAACACTTGCTACAATGGTACCCAGAATCCCTATCCATAGGGTATCTACACCATCAAAAAAGAACAGCAAGGCAGTGGCTCCTGCTCCCATGTAACAAAATTGCTTTAGAAAAGCTTTCTTTCTAGAAGATAAATCTGCAATACTAGAAAGTACAGGAGACAACAAAACCACGATTAAAAATGAAAATGATAAAGCGTAGGAATACAAAACCGTATTGGTAACTTCCCATCCAAAGAAACTGACCTGATCACTTGAATCTGTAGTGGTGACACTGGCGTAGTAAATAGGGAAAATAGCTGTAGAAATAACTAAAGAATACACTGAATTAGCCCAATCGTAAAACATCCAAGCCCGGGCCGATTTAGAGTCTTTCTTTTTGTTTTGTTGCATCCTACGAAGCTATTTAAAATATGTCCTTAAACAAAAAAAGCGGCTCGAAAGCCGCTTTTCCTTAAAATGATTTAGAATTATTTAACCTGAAAGTTAACTCTTCTATTTTTTGCCAAAGATTCCGTGGTACCACTTGCATCCGCAGGGTCATCTGCTTTCATTCCTTTATAAGAAAGTCTATTAGCTGCAATTCCATTTTTTACCAGGTAATCATAAATTCCTTTAGCGCGCTCTACCGACAAATCTTTGATATTATCTTTTTGCTCCATTTTATCCATATGGCCAATGATTTCAATATTTAAATCTTGGTTTTCTTTCAAGATATCAATCAACTCTCTAATCGCTCCAGCTGAGCTTGGAGTCACAATGTTTTTATTAAAATATACCGTCTTATGAGTAACTTGAGTAGCTGCATCTAAATCCATACCATCACTAGTACTTGTGCTGTATACCACTTTCATTTGGTTTCCACCATCATCGTTACTGTTACACGCACAAACATCTACCTCATCCAAGTTAATTAAAGTAACGTTATCAATGTAGTAATAGGCTTCTTCTACTTGCATTTGAGAAAATTCCGTTAATTTTCTCTGCTTAAGAAAGTCCTTTTTAGTAACCATATCAGATTGCGATTTGAAGTTTCCAATAGTTACATAGCGTTCAGATCCAGTAGCCGTAAATACACCACAAATGGTTTGCCATGCATGACGATCATCAAAAACCTTATTGGCTGCTTGCACAATTTGGGGCTCAATAGAATAACCAGAAATTTGCGCATCTTTTGGCTTCTTAACCGCGATATTCATTCCAATATTATTGGAAGCATATTTCGATGTTTTTGATAACACAACATCAAACTTTGCACAGTATTTTTTTCCGGCTATTAATGCTTTAGACAATTTTACCTGCATATAAGTACGTGGAAGTTTTTCACGGTAACTATACGCTCTAAATCCAGCATAATTATTTCCGTAATCTACATCCATATATCCTTTATCGTTGGTTGGAATACCAAATCCTTTTTTATTACCAGGTGCGTAAATATCTGCCTGATTTTCTAAACTTGGGGAAATCCAAGGCGTTGCTAAAGAAATTTCTCCTGAACCAGATTTAGGTTTTTTTTCTAATACTTCAAAGCTTCCGTTAGGAACCATATTATTTTGTCCAAAACTGATAGACGAAATTAGAACTGCGGCTAACAATCCTCCGAATTTGACCATTTTCATAGTGTTAATTTTTATTGGAATAATAACGGTTACTCCTACCCGATTGCTTAAACTTTCGTGTTTGTTTTTCAAAAGATCTGCCAAAAAAGTCAAAACTTTTAAAAGTGGGTGCAAAATAGCAAATGGAAGTATATATCCCAATACAATTACCAACTAAAATAAAGGCACACAAGCTGATTTGTTAAATTCCTTGTAAGACCGCGCTCAACCATGTTCTTAAATGCGCAAAGGCCACTTTCTGCACTTCATCTTTAGATAAGAAAACATCATGGGTAGCTTTAGGAATTTCCATTAGAGTCACTATTTTTCCCAAGGTAGCCGAATATTGCTTAATGTGCTTCACATTTAACACGACATCCGATTCAAATATTTCCGGATCACGATTTTTCTTATAGGATGTTTTGTCGCTATGAAAAACCAAAATGGGGCAATCAATATTGCTTTGTGTTTGAATGGTTTTCTGCGCTTCATGAATAGCCCTAAACCATCCAAAATACATTCTAAAACCACTTACTGGCTTTAACTTGGTGCTAAAGTCCCAACGCCCCCAATGATCTTTGTGAATACTCTGGGTATAAACTCCTTTACCTCCTAAAGGGGCAATCCACTCTGGAAAGACGTGACCAATTTTAGCAATTCTAGGCATTAATCGTAATTGCCAATCTGGGATATTAAACTCTAAAAAAGGGCTATTCAAAAACAAGGCATTAATTTCATGCTTGCGTTTTCCAAAATTGGCATACATGCATGCCACTAAACCACCCGTTGAATGCCCATTAATTAGCAAAAAATCATGCCCATCTCTATTTTTTATGAGGTGAATAGATTTGCTAATTTCTTCATAATACTCATCCACCTTTCGAATATGATTAGGACGCTGATGAGGCATTATAGAACGACCATATTTACGCAATTCGAGGGCATAAAAATCAAATCCATTTTCAACATACCAACTGGCGAGGTGATCTTGAAAAAAGTAATCGGTATAACCATGGATATACATGACCGCTTTTTGGGTGTTTGAATTGGATTTGAGCTTAATCAAAACCGCAATGTTATCCCCCTTGGAGTCGGGCTGTAACTCTAATATTTCCTCTTCGAATTCTAACACCACACAAGTTTACAAAAAGAACCCGGTGTTTGAAACACAATCATGTAAAGTCTTTATCAAAAAAAAGCCCAAGTCTACGACTTGGGCTTTTTTTTAATTAGTTTAGCTCTTAGAACTTCAAAAGTTTTCTTTTTGAAGGCGTAAATCTTGTTAATACAATTCCATCTACTGCAGCCTCATATTCGGCCATGGTAGGAGTTCTACCTAAAACAGTTGAAAGAACCACAACTGGAGTAGAAGACAATAAAGACTCACCTTTTTTCTCATTTGAATCCTTTACAACTCTACCTTGAAATAAACGGGTAGATGTTGCCATTACCGTATCACCTGGCTCTGCTTTTTCCTGGTTACCCATACAAAGGTTACAACCTGGACGTTCTAGGTATAATAAGTTTTCGTATTTAGTTCGTGCGTCACCTTTTGGAGCATCATCGTTAAATTCAAAACCAGAATATTTACGTAAAACATCCCAATCACCTTCTGCTTTTAGCTCATCCACAATATTGTATGTTGGAGGCGCTACCACTAAAGGTGCTTTGAATTCTACTTTACCATTTTGTGCTTCAATGTTCTTTAACATTTGAGCCAAAATTTTCATATCTCCTTTGTGAACCATACAAGATCCTACAAAGCCAAGATCTACTGTTTTAGTTCCTCCATAAAAAGATAAAGGTCTAATGGTATCATGCGTGTAACGCTTAGAAACATCCTCGTTATTCACATCTGGATCCGCAATCATGGGTTCCGCAATTTCATCTAAGTCAACAACAACTTCCGCATAATAATCCGCATTTGCATCTGGTTTTAATGCTGTTTTATCACCCGATTTAATCTCAGAAATTCTATTATTAGCTTTATCCACTAATCCTTTAAGAACTTGCTTTTCGTTATCCATACCCTTATCAATCATGATTTGAATACGGTCTCTTGCAATTTCTAATGATTCAATTAAGGTTTCATCTTCCGAAATACAGATAGATGCTTTCGCCTTCATTTCTGCGGTCCAATCGGTAAATGTAAATGCTTGATCAGAAGTTAAGGTACCAATGTGTACCTCAATGATTCTACCTTGGAACACATTTTCTCCAGAAAATTGTTTCAACATTTGTAATTGGGTAGCATGAACAACATCACGGAAATCCATGTAGTTTCTCATGTCCCCTTTAAAAGTCACTTTAACAGACTGTGGAATTGGCATGGTTGCCTCTCCAGTAGCTAAAGCCAAAGCAACAGTTCCAGAATCGGCACCGAAAGCCACACCTTTTGACATTCTTGTATGCGAATCACCTCCAATAATTACATCCCAATCATCTACGGCAAGATCATTTAATACTTTGTGAATAACATCAGTCATTGCATGGTATCCATGTTCCGGATCACGAGCAGTAATCATCCCAAAGTCATTCATAAACTTCATCAGTTTAGGAATATTTGCTTTAGATTTATCATCCCATACAGAAGCGGTATGACAACCCGACTGGTAACCTGCATCTACAATTGGAGAAATAACCGTAGCAGCCATCATTTCCAATTCTTGAGAAGTCATTAGTCCAGTAGTGTCTTGAGACCCTACAATATTTACTTCCACTCGCACATCAGAACCGGCATGCAACGTTTTTCCTGGCGTATTTCCTACGGCATTCTTGTTGAATATTTTTTCAACTGCAGTCAAACCTTGACCTTCCACAGTAATTTCTTTAGAAGAAGCGTATACTTGAGGAACATCTACTCCTAATGCTTTAGCCGCAAATGTTTGCAGTTTTTTACCAAAAACCACAGCATATGAACCTCCCGCTTTCATAAACTCCATTTTTTGAGGAGTGAAAGCAGCCGAAATATCTTTTAATTCTTGCGTACCATTGTACAGTTTTTTGGTTTTGGTATTGATTGTTAAAACCGTACCTGTTTCTAAAGAATACTCTTGTTTTAGAACAGGTTCGCCATCCTCATCCACAATCGTATTTCCATCCACATCTTTTTGTTTCACCCAGTTTTTTAAGTCAAGACCAATTCCTCCGGTAACACCAACGGTAGTCAAGAAAATAGGTGAAATTCCATTCGTTCCAGCAATTACAGGAGCAATATTAATAAACGGCACATATGGGCTAGCTTGAACACCGGTCCATAACGCCACGTTATTTACACCTGACATTCTAGAAGAACCTACACCCATTGTTCCTTTCTCAGCAACTAACATCACACGCTTATCTGGATGTTGCTCCTTAAGAGCTAACAATTCATTTTGCATGTCTTTGTTATGCTCAAAAAGACATTGTCCATGTAATTCACGATCTGAACGTGAGTGCGCATCACCACCAGGAGAAAGTAAATCTGTTGAAATATCTCCCACACCAGCGATGTAGGTTACAATTTCTATTTCTTCTTCCACTTCTGGAAGTTTCGTAAAGAATTCTGCGTTAGCATAACTCTCTAAAATATCTTTTGCAATGGCACTTCCAGCTTCATACGCTACTTTTAAACGCTCTGTATCTGCATCGTAAAGGAATACTTGTGTTTTTAATACCGTTGAAGCTTGATCAGCTAATGTAGCATCGGTTCCTAAAGCAATATCTAGTAAAACCTCAATAGAAGGTCCTCCTTTCATATGAGATAATAACTCAAAAGCAAAAGTTGGAGTAATTTCAGCTACTTCCGATTCACCTAAAATAATCTCTTTTAAAAACTTCGCTTTCACTCCAGCTGCCGCTGTTGTACCTGGTAAAGTGTTGTAAATAAAAAACTGAAGAGAATCTTCTCGGTTAGGGTTAGCAGTATCTTTTATTTGCGAAATAATATCCGCAATTAATTCAGCTCCATCAATGGGTTTAGGGTGTAATCCTTGCCCCTTTCTTTCTTCAATTTCTTTTATGTAGTCTGCGTAAGTATTCATAATCTAGTTCTTTTAGCCTTTGCCTGTAGAAATGCCATTTAATAAGCGATTATAATCTGGCAAATCTCCTTGTTTTTATCGTAATTCATGTCCTTTCGAACGCCTGCGAAAATAGCAATTTTAAGATGTTTTTTCTATGACAATTACTAGAGAATTTAAAATATTTCAATAACAAAAATTAATAATTATTCGATATCAATAAATACTAATGAGCAAAACAATATAAAGATGGAACAGACGGTGTATTGGGATTTACTGTGCTAAAATTTATAACCAATTTGGACACCATAACGGTAACCAACATAATTCACTTTCGCCCTTCCACTTGTACTAAAGTCTACCTGATCTAGAATCACTTCGGAACCAGGTAAGATTGTGGAAAGTAACTTTTCAAAATCTTGATAAAATTCACTATCCGTGTCCAAAGCCACATCTGCATTAAAACGTGCGTTGAAATTATAGTGCGTATATGAAGGGCCCACCAAAAACAAATCAATCGCCAATCTATCCTTAATAATAAATTGATACCCCAGTTGTACTCCCAGGTTATACATGTAAAAATCGGTTTTAATGCCCACCTTATTGACCTCTACATCATTTTCAAAAATGGTGGAGCTCCCTTCAAAATTTAAATGATACAACGAAGTGTAGGGTCTGTCTCTTATACACATCTCCGAGCCCACGAG
>OLHJ01000403.1_pt1 | contig 14162 bp, 5 predicted proteins | sample 1609491 | NCBI WGS metagenome assembly OLHJ01 (sample SAMN05416861, study PRJEB24817) | seawater metagenome | isolation source: Sea water | place: Canada:Atlantic | collected 2013-11
TCGGCAGCGTCAGATGTGTATAAGAGACAGGAAGGTTTTGCACCAAATTCATTTTATGTATACAAACAATTATATGATACTGCAGGCAAACCTATTGAAGGAGCTTATCTGGATCGAACTGGTGATGGAATTATCAATGGAGAAGACCGTTATTTAAAAGAAAACCCAGGTGCAGATGTTACTTTAGGGATGCAATCAAGTTTCAATTACAAAAACTTTGACCTCGCCTTCAATTTAAGAGCTAGTTTAGGGAACTACAACTATAACAATGTAAATTCTTCGCAAGCACAATTATCGCTATTACAAGACAATGCCGTCTTAGGAAATATTCCTACTGCTGTATTAGACACTAATTTTAAAGTGACTTCTGATGTAATTTTGTCTGATATGTACATAGAAAACGCCTCTTTTTTAAAGATGGACAACATCACATTGGGATACACGATCAACAACCCTATCAAAGCATTTGGCACCAATAGTGTTCGTCTTTGGGCTGGTGTACAAAATGTATTCACGATCACTAATTATTCGGGGTTAGACCCAGAGGTGTTTAATGGTATCGATAATTTAATTTTCCCAAGATCAAGAACCTTCTTAGTAGGTGCAAACATTAAATTCTAATTATTATGATGATGAAAACAACATTAAAAACAGTGAAATTTTGTACTCTGCTTCTAGCAATGACCATCTCATTCTTGTCGTGTACAAAAGATTTAGATATTACACCGAACGACGATCAAACGTTATTAGGTGACGAATTTTTCGAAAATGAAACCGCCTATAAGGAACTTTTAGGAGGCGTCTATGCCAACTTATCTTTAACTGGAATTGATGGTCCTGAAAGCTCAACGATTCAAGGCTTAGATGCAGGAACAAGTCAATTTGGTAGAGTTTTATTATACCTTCAAACCTTGTCTGCAGATCAAATGATCTGGTCGTATGAGAATGATCCGGGAACAAGAGAGATTCAGCGTAATATTTGGACTGCTCAAAACCCGCTCTTAACAGGAATGTTTGGTAGAACGCATAACACAATTGCTTATGCAAATAATTTTCTTCGCGAAACAACCGATGCAAAGTTAGATGCTAGAAAGGTCTCTTCTGCCACTCGTGCAGACATCGTAACCTTCAGAGCAGAAGCTCGTTTGCTTCGAGCAATGTCTTATTATTACATGATGGATATTTTTGGAAAAGCCGCATTCATTACAGAAGCAGACCCAATAAATGCCCTGCCTGTTCAATACGACAGAGCACAATTATTTAACTTCATAGAAACTGAATTAAAAGATATTGATGCTGATTTAAAAGATCCAATGCAAAATGAACATGGAAGAGCAGACAAAGCAGTTGCATGGATGATACTAGCGAAGATTTACCTAAACGCTGAAGTATATATTCAGACAGATCATTATGCTGATTGTTTGGCTTATACTGAGCAAATAATTGCTGGTGGATTTTCTTTAGCCGCTGAATACGCGCATAATTTCATGGCAGACAACAATACAAATTCTGCAAGCAATGAAATTATTTTCCCTCTGATTTCTGATGGTATCAACACTCATAATTACGGACCAACTACGGTAATGATTAATGGAGAAGTTGGAAGTATCGAAGCCAATGGCGCAGCTCTAGGAGTTGGAGCCGGTGGCTGGGGAGGCGCTCTGCGTTTAAGAAAACAATTTGTACAGTTATTTGACGGGGCTACGTTCTCTGCAGATAGCCGAAACATGATTATTTCTGGTACAAGAACGATTGAAATAACGGATATATCAGACAAAGATACAGGGTACATCACCAGAAAATGGTCTAATGCAACTTCAACAGGAGGGTTTGGATCTAATGAAACTTTTGTAGATACTGACTTTCCTTTGTTTAGATTGGCAGATGTGTACTTAATGTATGCAGAGGCACATGTAAGAGGCGGAGGAGGAACTGCTGCTGCTGCTGCTGGATACTTGTCAGATTTAAGAACTAGAGCAAACAATAGCAATATTATTGGAACTTCCGATTTAAGTTTGGATTTCATTTTAGATGAAAGAGCTAGAGAATTGCATTGGGAAGCGCACAGACGTCAGGATTTAATCCGTTTTAACAAATTTACGGGAGGCGCCTATAATTGGACATGGAAAGGTAATGGTAGCAATGGTATTTCATTGCCAAGCCATATGGATGTATATCCGATTCCTACTTCTAGTTTAGGATCTAACCCTAACTTAACTCAAAACACAGGGTACTAATCCTTTAAAAAATAAAAGATGAAAAACATACAAAAAATATCAGTAGTTATTGCCTTAGCTTTTGGTCTATTTCTTCTTAATTCTTGTAATGACAATGAAGATTTATTTGAAATAACAGCTCCTACGGCACCTGTACTATCAGAGCTTGTAATCACAGAAATAGCACTAGATCCCGTAAACACCTCAAACCCAATTGTAACACTCAATTGGCAAGATGCAAATTATGGACAACAAGCTTCTGTCAATTATGCAATCGAATTTTCTAGCGATGCCGAATTTACCACACCTGTTGTAGCTTCAAACATCAACGGAAAGACGTCCATCACATTCTCTGTAAGCGAGTTAAATACCTCTGCAGGAGCAGCGGGCTTGCCTCCTTTTAAATGGAATACCTTATATGCGAGAATCATTTCGAGCATAGGAACACAAGCAAGCGAAGAAAGCAGTTCAAATGTGATTCAGTTTGATGTAAATCCATATTTCAATTACATCTATAAAGACTATTATTTAGTAGGAGATGCAACTGCTCCAGGGTGGAATCCAGACAACACAAATCCTGCTTTATTTAGAAATGCAGACAATAGTAAAAAATACAGCTATACAGGGTATTTTGCTAATGGAAATGTAAAAGTCTTAGAAATACTTGGACAATGGCAACCACAATGGGGAACCAATGACGGAACAACATTAGCTGTAAACGACGGAACAGGATCAGACCCCGGAACATTTGCAGTTCCTTCTGGTGCTGGATTCTACACGTTTGAAATGGATTTTGAAACAAATACATTCAGTTTCAACTCTTATGATGCTAGCGCTGCCAGCAATTACACAAGCATGTCTGTTCAAGGTTCTGCAACTCCAAGTGGTGCAACTCCAACCGCAATGAACCAATTAGCACATGACGGTCATATTTGGTATGCTAGAAATATTCATTTAGTGCCTGGTGACTTACAATTTATTACAGACACCAATGCTGTTTGGGCAGGTGCTACCTCTTTTTCGGGAACGGCGTCAGAAAATGGAGGAAATATCCCTGTTCTTGTAGAAGACGATTACGATGTTTGGTATAATGACTTAACAGGACACTATATCTTGATCCCTCTTAATCTATAACTCATTAATTTAATAAGATACACAATGAAAACATATATAAACAAATTAAGTTTCTTATTACTTGTACTCATTTTTGGTGCTTGTGATAAAGAAGATAGCTTAACAGTTATGAGTCCAGAACCTGAATTTACTCTGGAGGCACCTGGCATTAGTAATGTCTTTTTAAACTATGGTCTAGAAGATAATCCTGCTTTTACCCTTGTATGGAAAGACAACCTCTCTGGCGGAAGTAGCTATGCCATAGAAATGTCTACAGATGCAGAGTTTACAACACCGATTGCGCTAGGAAACTCAGAAACAACGTCATTTACAATAACCGTTGGTGACTTTAATACTGCTATTAAAAATGCTGGTGTCACTACTTTTAAAGACATTGCTATTTACCTAAGGGTTGCCTCGGAATCATTAAAAACAAATCCGATTCAATTAGTAGTCACTGCTTATCCAATTAATGCTCCAGTATTAACAAACCCTATTGAAGGAGCGAGTTATACCCTGATGAGCAGCACTCAAGATGCTACTGCTTTGACAGCCAACTGGACCGATGCAGTTTTAACATCTACATTAGGAGCAGCGGTTACCTACAGCTTAGAAATAGCAGAAGAAGGAAAGAGTTTTGCAACGCCAATATCGGTAAAAGATGTTACGAATAGTGATAATATTAGCCTTACACACAAAGAATTTAACAACGCTGTTTTAACAGCTAATTTGGTTCCAGATGTAACAAAAAACATTGATCTAAGAATTAAGGCAACCATGACCAACACAGCAGGTGATGTGTTAGAGAGAATATCTGATGTGGTATCTATCTCTGTAACAGCATTTGGAATTGTTGCTCCTGATACACTATTCATGGTAGGTTCTCACAATGGTTGGAACAATGCAGATGCTTCTCAACAATTTGAACATGATGGAAATGGCGTCTTTACTAGAGTTCAACAATTCGATGCCAATTCAGAATTCAAACTATTGCCAAACTCAGGTTCTTGGGAAGGTGATTGGGGAGAAGACCCTGCAAACGCTGGAAAAATTATTCAAGAAGGCGAACAAAATATTAAAGTAGCAGAGGCTGGTTCTTATTTGATCACTATAGATTACAATACTTTATCGTACAAGCTAACCAATGTATCTACCTTATTTGCTGTGGGCTCTCATAATAATTGGAACAATGCTGATAGCTCTCAAGAATTTTACACTTCAGGAAATGGAGTGTTTACAAAAGTAATGACTTTTGATGCAGGTGCTGAATTTAAATTACTCCCAAACTCAGGTTCATGGGACGGTGATTGGGGAGAAGACCCTGCAAATTCTGGTGGAATTGTGCAAGAAGGAGAATCGAATATCAAAGTTGCAGATGCTGGGACCTATGTTGTAACTGTAGACTACACTTCTTTAAGCTATTCACTAAAAGAAGCTCCTACTGCTCTTTTCTTGGTAGGATCACCAAATTCTTGGGACAATAGTACTGCTCCTGCTTTTACAAAAATGGCTGAAGGACTTTTTGAACTATCAACAACACTCTCTGACTCAGATGAATTTAAGTTCCTACCTGTTCAAGGTTCTTGGGACAACGACTGGGGAGAAAGCCAAAAGCATCCAGGAATGCTCGTAAGAGATAATGAAAAGAATGTAAAATCACCAGGGAATGGAACCTATACTATTACTGTAGATTTCAACAAAGGAACCGTTACGGTACTGTAATTATTTGAATCTCAACAAAAGGCTACATACTACAACTATGTAGCCTTTGTTTATTATATATTTAGACCATGAAAAATTTAATCTCCTTCGCACTCTTTATTTTTTGCACCGCACTCTTCGCTCAGATCACTACCACTCCAGGTGCACCAATTGCTGCAGATGAAATTGTAGTCACACTTACAACTACAGGTACAAATCTAGAGAATTACTCAGGAGATATCTATGCACATACCGGCATCACTATAGGCATAAATCCTTGGCAAAATGTCATTGGCAGTTGGGGAAACAATACAACGCAACCTAAATTAACCAAGGTCAATGCCACTACCCATACGCTCACCATTTCCTCAGATGTCTACTCTTTTTATGGAGTTCCATCGTCTACTGATATCAAAGCCCTCAGTTTTGTTTTTCGTTCAGCCGACGGAAGTCAGCAAACAAATCCTGACATATTTGTAAATATCTTTAGTCCAGATTTAAACATCAACATTACTTCTCCTGCAAATAACGCGATCTATACCAATGGAGACAATATTACAATTTCAGCTGCATCCACCATCGCTGCAGCTTTAGAATTGCGTGTTCAAAACACGTCTATCAAAACAGCAAATTCAACCAAAAATATTTCAACTAGCTATACATTTACAGCTACGGGGAGGCATCTTATAAAAGCGACAGCAACAGAAAATGGCACCACTAAGGAGCAGGAAATTTCTGTTTATGTAAAAACACCCACACAAAATCAAACCAGACCCTCTGGAATTAAAAATGGCATTACAAAAAATGCTGATGGTAGCGTTACTTTTTTGATACTAGCTCCACAAAAACAAGCTGCTTTTGTGATTGGCGATTTTAATGAATGGACACTAAAAGAAGCATATCAACTAAAAAAAGACGGTGATTACTTTTGGACCACCATTCATGGATTAGATCCAGACATCGAATACGCCTATCAATATGTTGTTGATTATAATAAAACAATCGCAGACCCTTATGCAGAAAAGGTATTAGATCAAAGCAATGATCAATTCATCTCTGAGAACAACTACCCTAACCTCAAAGCTTTTCCTGAGAAAGCCTCTGGCGTAGTGTCTACATTTAAAATAAATGAGACCGCCTATACTTGGACCACTAGTTCTTTTACAAAACCCGCAAAAGAAAACCTCGTTATATATGAGCTATTGGTTCGTGATTTCTCAGAAAACGACAGTTTTCAATCGGTAATTGACCAACTAGATTATTTACAAAACCTAGGCATCAACGCCTTAGAATTAATGCCTGTAAATGAATTTGAAGGCAATGACAGTTGGGGTTATAATGTTTCTCACTTTTTTGCATTAGACAAAGCTTACGGAACTAAAAATAAATTCAAAGAACTCATCGATAAATGCCATCAAAGGGGTATTGCAGTAATTCTAGATGTTGTTTTCAATCATTCATACAGTCAATGTCCACTTTTACAAATGTACGATTACAACATTGCAAATGCATCTACAAGCAACAATCCATTTTTCAACGACAACCATAATTTTGCTCAATCAGATTTACAGTTTGGATTCGACTTTAATCACGAGGCTTCTATTACACAAAACTACTTTAAAGATGTCATGTCTTATTGGATTGAAGAATACAACATTGACGGTTATCGATTGGACTTTACGAAAGGTTTTACCAACACGCCGTATGGTGCAGGGAATTATGGATCTGCATTCAATCAATCTAGAATTGATCGCTTAAAAGATTATGCCAATTATGTTTGGAACAAGCACGGCAATGACACCTTTATCATTTTAGAACATTTGGCAGATAATTCTGAAGAAAAAGCCTTGGCAGACGCAGGGATGATGCTCTGGGGTAAAATGACTCAAAATTACAACCAAAGTACGATGGGCTTTAGCAGTGATTCAGACATTTCAGGAGGATATTTTAAAAACAGAAACTTTAACAATGCGAATCTTGTTACTTACATGGAAAGTCATGATGAAGAACGTTTAATGTATAAAAACTTGCAGTTTGGAAATTCAGATGGTGGGTATTCTATAAAAAACTTGGATACAGCATTGTCAAGACAAGAATTGGCAGGGGTATTTTTCTTTGCGATTCCAGGCCCAAAAATGATTTGGCAATTTGGTGAGCTAGGGTATGACATTAGCATTAATGAAAATGGAAGAACTGGTAAAAAACCGATCTTATGGAACTATAAAGATGTAGAAGCCCGCAAAAAAGTATATGATACTTGGGCTACGCTCATAGCCTTTAAAAAGAATCATGCCGTTTTTTCGACCTCAGATGTACTCTTAGATGTCAGTGGATTGATGAAGAGAATTAACTTACAACACGCAGATAACAATGTGACTATTATTGGTAATTTTGATGTCGTTCAAAGAGCGATCAACCCTAACTTTTCAACCCCAGGTACTTGGCATGAACATTTTTCTTCAGCGACAAAAGAGGTGACAAATGTAAATGTATCAATAACATTGCAGCCCGGAGAATATCGATTGTACAGCACAACGCCTTTAGAAAATCCATTGAGCATTGACAAAGAGACTCTTGTTGATGCTTCCATTCGTTTATATCCAAATCCGAGTTCTGATACGTTTGCTATGAACACAAAAGTGAGCGAAATACTCGTGGTTGACACAACTGGAAAAGTAGTAAAAGAATTCAAAGGAAACTTTTCCAAAGGACATGCTTTTGACATACAAGAATTGGGCAAGGGCCTGTATATTTTACGCATAAGAAATAATCAAACAATCATCACAAAAAGACTCGTCAAAAGATAGGTATATCTTGCTTTTAAACGACGCAAGTATGGTTATATATGGTTTTCAAACCTTAGACAACACTATTTAAAAATACGAAACGCATCTCAAGCGATTCGTACCTCTTCTATTAACACTAAAATCATAGCCAATAGAAAACTCATGTACACCACCTGTGTTGGAAAGTTTCGTCGTATTCATATCATAGGAATACCCGAAACGGAATTTATCCCATTTCAAACTCATGAATGAATTTACAGAATTGAGTAACGTACTATATTCATTCGATTTAATAGGCACAGTTGCTGCTGTAACCCCAATAGCAAATTGATTATCAAACACATATTGAAAGCCTATATCGAAACGATTGCTATCAGCTTGCTTCATAAAATTAGCTAAAACGTATAGTTTACTCTTACTAGCCAACCAAGTACTGAAATTCTCTAAAAGTGGCAGGTAATACTTAGAGTGCACAGACCAAAATATATCCAAAGGTGAATTCCCGTTTTGGGTTAAAGAAATATTCGGTTTATTCAGATGACGAACTGTGATACCTAGCCAAGAATCATCATTATTAAATAAAAGTGACGAGCTAAAATCGAAAAAACTTCTTTTAGCATTTAACAGCACGGGGTCAATACTGCTCGTATTCACAGTATTAGTAGTTATGTTAATTTGATCTTCCAATAAGATATTTTGAAACCCATAGTTTTTCATACCATAACCTACAGAGATACTTGGCCTAAAAAACCATGTATGATTTAACTGAAATGAGATGGAATAATTGAGGTTAACTTGATTGAATGTATAACTAGTTCCGCTTTCAACTTGATTCAATATAGAAATACCAATCCCTGTTCTAAACCCTTCAATCCAATTGTCAAAATGGACAAAATTTGATGTTGTTTTAAAAGCGGTATTTCTCCATTTCGATTTATGAATTACTGCAAGTTTGGGCGCTCTAATTGCACCTGTAAAGGATGTGTTTAATGTTTCAGGCACCAAAAAACCCTGAGAAAAAATCACATCTTGCCCTTGCACAGAGACACTTAACAAAACAAACCATAGAAATACCTTTAGTCTCATACTATTTTAACAATGTTATGGGTGAGCTATTGACAACTTCTTTATCATAAAATGTAATTCCCTTTACAACAAGCACATAGCTCCCGTTTTGAGCGGGATACTTACCGTTGATACCATTCCAACCTTCCAGACGCAAACCTTCTTCAAAATACACCAAAGAACCCCAAGTATCATAAATAGACATTTCTATGCTTTTAAACCCTTTAAATGACGGGCGAATCGTTTCATTATACCCATCACCATTTGGAGTAAAACCTGTGGGTATCATTACAATATATCCTTTGGTCACAACAAGCAACCTCTCAAAAGTTTTCACACAATCATCAAGATACTTTGCTGATAGCCTCACCGTAAAAGAACCTGCTTGGTCATAGGTATGTATTGGACTTTGTTCATTTTCGATGATAGTACCATCCCCAAAATCCCAGGTTAAAGAGACATAATCACCTGTAGAAAAATTCGTGAATTCGATAGGGTCTTTTATGGATAGTAAATCGAAATTAGCTAATGAAAATGAGCTATACTCATAAGAAACAGTTCCAATTTCAGGCATTTCTTCTACTTCATACGATTTACGTACAGTACAACCCTTATTATCGGTTATTGTTAATTCATAAGAACCTTTTTGATTAGTGGTTAAGATTTCATTATTGACACCACTCAAAGTTCCTGCAGACCATTGATAGGTATACGGCAAGAAGCCTCCACTTACTGAAGGGACAACTCTTTTAGAAACCGTATTTAAATCGCAATTCGTGCGTGTTTCCTCTTGAAAAGTAATTTCTAAAGGTTCTTGTCTAAAAACAGAAAATTGTTTATTCAACGTACAGCCATTTGCATCTGTAATCTCAACAGCATAGTCACCTTCACCTATATTCTCTAAATCTTCAGAAATAGCGCCATTACTCCATGCAAACGTATAAGGTGCGGTTCCTCCAGCAACTGTCAAATCAATAACTCCACTATTCGCTATATCGCACTCTATGGCCTCTGTTACAACACTTGAAACAGTAAATTTCGGAGGATTTACCAAGGTAAATGTTTCCTCTATCGGGCATTGTAAGCTACCACTATCCTGAACAACAACCGTATAAGTTCCTGCAGGAAGATTATTTCTTTGCAAACCTGCAGTGGCGTTGTCGCTCCACTTAACAACAATAGGAGCAATACCACCTGTTAATTTTAAATGAATAGCCCCATCACTTCCATCGTTGCAAGAAATAGGAGTGACTTCGGTCTCTATAAAGAAATCAGGTCGCTCTATACTTATTTCTGTAGTAACCACACAAGCATTGGCATCCGTTATTGTAGCAGTATAGGTACCTGCAGTTAGATTATTCTGCGAAAACCCGTTGGCGAAGTTGCTCCATGATATCGTATATGGCGCTACACCTCCACTTACTGCAAGCGCTATAGATCCATCAGCCTCTCCATAACAACTAACATCTGTCTTTGTTACGGCAACACGCACTTCAGATGGTTGTTCAATCATCACTGAAGCTGTTTTCGAACAGCCCAATTCATCTGTCACAGTCAATTCATAATTCCCCGAAATTAAACTCGATAGATCTTGAAAATTACTTGTAAACGTGTTTGGTCCTGTCCAGCGATAGGTATAATTGGCATTTCCTCCTGTAACCTCAACGTCAATACTACCTGTAGCATATCCAAAACACAAAACATTTTGCTTGTTTGCTATTTGAATAATTAAAGCATCAGGCTCTGCAATGATGTATTCAGTAGAGGTAACACAATTATTTTTATCAATAACCTCTAAGGCATAGGAACCTGCCGTTAAACTGGACTGATTTTTTTCTCCAGCAATGAGTCCACTACCATCAGATGTTGTCCAATTGTATGTATATGGAAATGTTCCTCCTTGCACATCAACTTCAATTACGCCATCATTGGCTTGAAAGCAAGTGATGTCTTTTTTCACAATTGTGTCAATAGTTAATAAAAGAGGTTCCGCAATCGTATAGGATTCTTTAAAGATAAACCCCTCTTTATCTTCAATCATTACCTCGTATTCACCAGCTGCTAAATTGTATAGATTTGGAGCGTCTGAGACAAACCCATTCGGCCCTGTCCAACTGATCAAGTACGGTGCGCCAATTTCAAAAGGAACGCCTCCTTGAATCGCTGTTGTGATCTGACCGTCATTCGCTTGAAAACAAGAATTATCTTTCACAACTGTATTTGGATTGATACTTGCATTTACAAGAACCTCCAGCTCAAAGCTATTGCCTATACAGTTCGGGGTTTCAGGTATTATCACATATACTGCAACAGCAGTTTCAACGCCAACATTCTCCAGTGTTTGGCTAATATTACTTTGAGGAATTACCTCACTCGAAGCTCCAACAATACTATTAATGGGTGATATGGTGGGCTCACTCCAAGTATATGTTGTATTGTTTGGAACTATATTTCCAGTGACACTACTCGGATCAAAACTAAAAGTTACCCCACTATACGTAGTAATACTTGCCGATGTAATTACGGGAGTTTGACTGACGCGCACCCTTGCCGTTTCCGAGATAATTTCAGCGCACCCTCCAAAACTAAAAGAAATGATAGCATAATAAAATAAATCTCCAAGTCCATCAGCATTCGGATTATAACTACTTGAAGTAGCTCCAACAATTGGATTACCTCCCGTTGCACTATCTATTGTATTTACATACCATTGATAATTGGGCACTCCTATACCATTGGCATATGCGACCTCTAATGTTGCAGCGTTTCCATTCAAACAAACTTCAGAACTTTCTGGTTGTAGGGTAAACACTGGTACTTGCTTTACCTTTAATTCAGAAACTGAACTGACTGCATCACAGGCAGATTCGGACTGAGAAACAATCGCATAATAGTAAAATGTTCCTACGGTATCCGTATTGGGGGTAAATGATGCCTCAGTAGCTCCTGTAATTGCATCTCCATTTACAGCACTATTTGAGGAGTTCTGAAACCATTGATATGCATAACTAGCGCTTGTTCCTCCGGTTGCAGAAACACTTAAATTCATTGCCACTGAACCCTGACAAAGCTCTTGAGAAGTCATAGGCTGAGAAAATATACTAGGAGGTGCTGTTACTTTTACGGTATATACATCGCTCGTATTTGTGCTGCAACCGACTCCATTCGAAGCGATGGTCACGTAGTAATATAGCTCTCCAACACTGTTAAAATTGGTTGGAGTGTATGAGGAATTCGTTGCTCCTGCAATACTTACTCCTCCTAAATTGCTATTGGTTGTGTTAGCATACCATTGGTAGGAAGGAGATCCTGTACCTCCTTGATAGCTCACTTCTAATGAATCTACTTCGCCTCCCACACAAATTGTTTGATTACTTGCAGATGAATCAATCGTTAATTGAGGTTGCACACGCACTTTTGCTGTTTGTGAATAGATTTCATTACAGCCTCCTGTATCAAAAGACATGACAACATAATAGAACAAATCTCCAAGCGCATCTGCAACAGGTATGTAGCTACTTTCAGTGGCTCCATCAATTGGAACAGCTCCTGTTGTACTATCGATTGTGTTCACATACCACTGATAGCTTGGTACTCCTGTGCCATTGGCATAGGCTACCTCTAATGTTGTAGGGGTCCCGTTTAAACAAACCTCCGAATTTTCTGGCTGCGTGGTGAACACTGGTGCTTGCTTTACCTTTAATTCAGAAACTGAACTCACTACAGAACAAGCAAATGCATCTTGAAAGACTACAACATAATAATAAAATGTTCCTACATTGGTCGTATTCGGGTTATATGCTGATGCGGTTGCCCCATTAATCAGGGTTCCTCCTGAGACACTATTGGAAGTGTTTTTAAACCATTGATAACTGTATGAAGTACCTATTCCACCAGCTGCAACAACAGTTAATTCGGTGGCTCCTACTCCTTGACAGAGCTCTTGCGATGCCAAAGGCTGTGTTGCTATACTAGGTTTCAAAACTACTGAGACTGTATATGCATCGCTCGTGATTGTATTACAACCATCTCCATCCAAAGCTATCGTCACGTAATAATAGAAGTCTCCTGCATTATCAAAACCTGTTGGTGTGTATGAGGCATTCGTCGCTCCAGCGATACTTGTTCCTCCTGTATTGCTATTGGTAGTATTGGCATACCATTGGTACGAAGGAGTTCCTGCTCCTCCTTCATAGCTCACATTTAATGGAGATACCGAACCCCCTACACAAATTAGTTGACTACTAGGATCGGTATCAATCGATAATTGCGGCTGAACACGTACCTTAGCGGTTTCTGAAGAAATCTCATTACAGCCTCCAGCATCAAAAGAAATAACAGCATAATAGAAGAAATCTCCAACAACACTAGCAGGAGGATCGTAGCTATTCGCAGTGGCTCCCGTAATAAGATCACCTCTAATATTACTATCCGTTGTATTAACATACCATTGATAACTTGCCGTGCCTGTTCCATTAGTAAACGTTACCTCTAGCGTATTAGGAGTTCCATTCAAACATACCTCAGAACCATCGGGTTGTGAGGTAAATAATGGTGTTGGATTGACTGTCACTGTAAATTCTTTTACGATTCCATCACATTGTTCAGTTTTAGGTGTAACCGCATAAACAAGGGTACCGGGTGTATTTCTAGTACTCATCAATAGCTCAGAGGGTATGGTAGTGCCTTCTCCACTTGGTAAAAAACCACTGATACCATCACTTGCAGTTGCTGTCCATGTAAAAGAAGTACTCGACATACTTGCAGCCAATTCAATTTCTGAAGTACTTTGACCTGAACAAATTTCTTGAGTAATGTCTGTATTTGTTACTACCGGCTCCTCAAAGATTTCGAAAGTTTGCTTTGTGATATTAGATGCTCCACAACTATTGCTCACCTGCAAGGTTACCTCATACACACCTGGAGTATCATAAGCGATGTCACCAGGGTCTGCAGCATTGGAGGTTGCAGGGTTACCGCCAACAAAAGTCCAATTATAGCTAACCTCACTCGCATTTTCTGTACATTGATTCACATTTCCAACGGGATTCATCAATGCGGTACCACAAAAGTCATCGATGACCTCTATACTCGCTTCCGGCGGTTTTTTAACTTCAATAATTTTCTCTACCGGTGTTGTTTCACAATTCGTGATGATATTTTGTGTTAGCTTGTACTTGCCTGGATTTTTAAAGTAAAATTCTGGATTTTCAGAATTTTCATCAGTCCCGTTTATAAATTCCCAGTCACCAGAAGTTTCACAATTTGCAGGAATATAGTC
>OLHJ01000405.1_pt1 | contig 14150 bp, 23 predicted proteins | sample 1609491 | NCBI WGS metagenome assembly OLHJ01 (sample SAMN05416861, study PRJEB24817) | seawater metagenome | isolation source: Sea water | place: Canada:Atlantic | collected 2013-11
ACGAGATGCTCAGGAGTCTCGTGGGCTCGGAGATGTGTATAAGAGACAGTCCAGAGGGTGTGCAGCGCCGAGCAAATGCCTGCGCAAAGGCGCATATTGAAAATTGGAGGAAAGAATATGTCGGACAAGGCGACCTCTTCAAGCAAGTTTAAAAAGCCAATTGGCAAGGATGTTCTGCAAGCCGCAATTGAGCGCACGGAATGGACACTTGATAATTTCGACCGTGTTTATTGTAGCTTCTCAGCGGGGAAGGACAGCACGGTTATGCTCCACATTCTTGGGGATATCGCCAGGAAGAAGGGGAAAAAGGTTGGTATCCTGCTTGTTGATCTTGAAGGTCAGTTTGAGATGACAATCAACCACGCCCATGATTGCCTTGATATGTACAAGGATGTTTTCGAGGTGTTTTGGGTATGCCTTCCACTTCACTTACGCAATGCGGTGAGCGTTTATGAGCCGTTTTGGAAGTGCTGGGATGCAGATGCAAAAGATGCATGGATCAGAACGCCACCAGAGGGATCTATCACAGACCCTAGCCATTTTGATTTCTTCTTTGATGGGATGGAATTTGAGGAATTTGTGCCTTTGTTTGGTGAGTGGTACGCTCAAGGGCAAAGCTGTGCTTGTATGGTTGGAATCAGAACCGATGAAAGTTTGAACCGTTTCCGCACTATTGTTCAGTCAAAGAAGACAACCAAGGACGGGCACCGATGGACATCGAAAGTCACGCCAAATGTTTTCAATGTGTACCCCATTTATGATTGGAGAACGTCTGATATTTGGGTTTTCCACGCGCAAAACAGGGATAAGCCAAGCAACCCGCTCTATGATTATATGCACAAAGCCGGGGTGCCTCTTGGTCACATGCGGATTTGCCAGCCATATGGCGACGATCAGCGACGCGGGCTTTGGCTATTCCACCTTGTTGAGCCGCATACCTGGTGCAAAGTCGTGGCGAGAGTGAACGGGGCAAACGGCGGCGCGCTTTACGTTCAAGAGTGGGGGAATGTGAACGGCTATCGGGGCATCACTAAGCCGGATGGTCACACATGGCAGAGCTTTGCCGAATTGCTTCTTGGATCTATGCCGCCCAAATCACGAGAGCATTACCAAAATAAAATTCTACTCTTTCAGAAGTGGCACGTTGAGCGCGGATATCCTGACGGGATACCTGATGCGGCTGATTATGCGATGGAGGCCGCGCGAAAGGCTCCAAGCTGGCGTCGTATCTGTAAGTCACTTCTGCGCAATGATTACTGGTGTAAGGGGCTTGGGTATACGCAGCACAAATCTAGGGCGTATCACAAGTATTTGGATCTTATGCGCCGCCGAAAGGAAGAGTGGAAAATCGCTCAAGGTCAATTGGAATTTTAAGGAGAGACAGACATGCTTACAAGCCAGTACAACGCCAACGCCCAACACCCCGACAAGTACGATGGGCACGAGTTCACGCCACGCAAGGCTCGCATGATTGAGCCAGACATTGCGTCCATGTCGCCAGATGACTTGCGGGAGGTTCTGCGGGAACCGTTTTCAATGCCAGAACACGCCGCCAGGTTTGAGGGGCTTGTATTGGAGAAAATGATGGCAACACCCCCGCCTACTGAGGTTTTGGCAACCGCGTCCAGGTCGCCGGTATCTCTTCGCAAGCTTCGGGCGCTTCTCCACAATTTGCGTACCGAAAACCGCTGGATGACGCACAAGGAAATTTCGGACATGTCAGGATACAGCAAGTCGTCTGTGACCGGATACCTGCAAGACCTCACCGGGTCGGGCCGCGTGGTCCGCAAGGACGGGCGCAGCCATGGTGCCTTTGTGTATAAGGCCACCCCTGCGACGCCCTGACGCATTCCACCCCACCCCTTTCTCTGCCATACTAAACCCACGCCAATAACGGCAAAGTGAGTGAATAAGATGCAACAAAAACCGTAGGAGGTGATCAGCATCTAAGCCAACGCTACGGGCGGCAAGCTCGCCCCTAGCACCCGCTTCTTTGTAGGGAGCCACAAGTAACATAGATACAGTCATTGCGTCTGTGGTGCACGTTGAAGGGCCCAATGATGGGTAACGGTGGCTTCCTTCACAGGAACGGATAAAGGAGAGATTGGATGTCAGTTACATCAATTGAGGTCAAGGTCGGCAAGCGTGATTATAAAATATCAGGTGATCGGGTTTGGGTGTTGGGGTTTGGCACGACCGGACCGGGGCAAACTCCGCATTACAATTGGATTCCAGTGGACCATGGGTCAGCCTCACACAAGGAAGCAATGACCGCCAAGAAAGAGGGTCTTCGCACATGATTTTTTCTCTGCTTAAGCCGTGGCGATACACCCCGCTTGGATATCTCTGCGCAATTCTTTGGAATTTCTGCGAGGTTGCGGGGATTCGGTGCCCATTCGCGCCTATCGTGTTTGGCCGCATCATTGGCATGAAGGGGGAGAAAATCAAAGATGCAGGCGACTAATCCCCACCCCACCAAGCACCCCCGCGCATCATCGGAATACACCGGCCAGCATCACGAGGACTTCAAAGCCCTCATCGCACAGGCCCGCGCTGTAATGAGTAAGTATCAAGGAGAGACAGAATGAAACGAACAATCACAGCACTTGCATTGGCCACCATGGCCGCAGCCTGCACAGACGCAGAGATGATCCAGCAGGCGCACGGCCAATGTGACCAGATCGGCTATGCCAAAGGGTCGCAGCAATACACTGAATGCGTAGAGCGCGGATTTCGCGGCACTAAGGCGGCGCAAGATGCAGCAATCGCGGGCACAGGCGCAGCACTGACTACAGCGGCTATTCTCAGCGCATTTTATTAAGGAGAGACAGAATGACCAACGGTATAGCAGGACAAGAGATCAAGCAATTCATTGAGCGTGTAGAGCGCTTGGAGCAGGAAAAGGCCGACATCGCGGAGGGCATCAAGGAGGTGTTTGCCGAGATTAAGGGTCGTGGCCTGGATCTCAAAGCAATCCGCACCATCATTCGGGAGCGCAAGGCGGACCCTAACGACGTGGCGGAGCAGGAGGCTATTATTTCATTGTACAAGTCAGCTTTGGGTATTTAGGATATAGATCAGCCCCGCGCGCTACCAACGCCGGGGCCGTGATCAAAACCTGTTGTGGAGGCATCTGACTCCAGCTTCATTTATTGGGATGGCACGAACAGGCCAGACCCAACCCACTGGAAACCCCACCCAACACAGGGCAAGATACCTGAGACGGCCTACTCACCGTCTCTCCTCTGTTGAACTGGCCCCGCTTGGAAACTTGCGGGGCTTTTCTTTTGGGTGTATCCTCTAAGCAAATCCGACACAGGACACAGGTAATGCCACTTAAAAAAGGCTCAAGCCGGAAAACAATCAACTCCAATACCAAAGAGATGATCAGGGCTGGCTATCCTCCTAAGCAAGCATATGCCGCCGCAAACAAGAAGGCGGGTAAGAGCAAACCTAAATCCCGACGCAAAAAGAAGTGACGCGATCTATCTAAGCGCCTATACTACGGCCAACCAAACACAATGGAGGCCGTTATGGGCACCGCATCATTTTCTGTAGGTAAGTATGCCAAGAGCCGTGGCACAGGCGGCACAAATGTATTGTCGTCTGATACCCGCACAAGTGGCGCATTTGTCACCAGCGGAACTGCCGCAAACATCGAAGACGCATCCGGTGATATTGAGATGGGCTTGGGTGAGGTTCTTCAGGTACACGCTGACGAAGCTATGCGTGTGGTATTCGGCGGCACCGCAGCCACCGCATCAACCGGCCTGTATATTCCTGCAAGTACCCAGGTAGAGATTGAATGCGGAAACAGCGGAACCGTTAGCATTATCGATGTGGCTTAACGTCACTTCTTTGCAAGGGCCTCAGACAAAGCAGTACGCTTAGGCAGGCCCTCTGCAATCTTAGCCTCAAACCGCTTCACTTGCGCAGCCTGCTGACTGTTGGTGCTCTTTGACCCGTAGGCTTTAGAGCCTTTGCTGTATCCCGTTTTCTTAGGCATTATTCCATTCCTTGAACAGCGTGAAAGATGCGGTTACTATAGGGATAGATGAAACAATAAGATAGTGAGATGAACGCATGGCGAAGGACGCGCCAAAAAAGACAGCCCCCAAGCCCAAGATAGGCAGGCCCTGCTCATTCACCCCAGAGATGGGTGATGAGATTTGTGAGCGCCTATCGGATGGGGAAAGCCTCAGAGCAATCTGCCTTCCCGACACAATGCCAAATAGAGCAACCGTATTCAGGTGGTTGGCATACGGGGGTATGGAGGGGGCTACTAAGGAATTAATAGCTTTCTGCGACCAGTACGCGAAAGCCAGGGAAGAACAAGCTGACACAATCTTTGATGAATGCTTGCAGATCGCAGACGATGCGACAAACGACTACATGGATAAGCAGGATGAGCAGGGCGGTATTGCATACAAGCTGAACGGCGAACACATCCAGCGTTCCAAGCTCCGCATTGATACGCGCAAGTGGATGGCAGGCAAGATGCGGCCCAAGAAGTATGGCGAGCGTATCGAGGTAGACAACAAGCACGACATCTCCGATCCCATGAGGCAGATGTTTGAAGCTATTGCTTCTAAGGGTAAGCGGGTAGGTGACGAATGACCTTCCTAGCCATTCTTCTATGCATCACGCTTGCAGGCATCTCAGGAATGGGGATTGGCCTCATTGCTCTATGGGTGTGGGAGAAGATCAGCCCAACCCCAATGACGCGCCAAAAGGACTTTGAGGGGATTTGACTGCATCCGCCAAAATATCCCCCGATCAGTTCCTTGACCCGATCTGGCGTATATCCAACCTCTACAGCATCGTGGATAAGCGAGGTAAGCAAGTCCCGTTTAGGCCGAACCAGCAGCAGCTTGAGTTTCTGCTATCTCTGCATGGGTGGGATATTATTTTGAAGGCTCGCCAACTCGGTTTCACGACCCTTGCCGGGGTGGTCGGCGTTGATGAGTGTGTGTTTAACCCAAACTGGACGTGCGAGGTTATCTCCCACACGGAGAAGGCCGCAAAGAAAATCCTTCGCAACCAAGTGAAATTCCCATTCAACAGCCTTCCCGACGCTATCAAGAATGAGGTTCACCCCGTATCAGATAGCGCGGACACGCTGGCCCTGTCTAACGGATCTCGGTTCAGTGTTTCCACGTCTTCACGCGGCGGCACGTTGCAGCGGCTTCACGTGTCAGAGTTCGGAAAGATTTGCGCACGGTCTCCAGAGAGGGCCGACGAGATTATTTCTGGCGCAATCCCTGCTGCTGAGAATGGGCACATTACGATTGAAAGCACAGCAGAGGGTCAGGACGGACACTTTTACAGCCTGACCCAAAAGGCGCTCTCCAAGATGCGTAGCGGCGCAATCCTTACGACAAAGGACTTCAAGGCGCACTTCTACCCATGGTGGGAGGCGCAGGAATACCGCATGGACCCGACTGGAGTTTTCATTCCAAAGCGGTACGATCTGTACTTTGACAAGTTAGAGCGGGAGGTTGGCCAGGAGATTGATAAAGAGCAGCGGGCTTGGTGGGTAAAGCAAGAGGAAATCCAGGGCGCGTTGATGAAGCGGGAATATCCCGCCACGCCGGAAGAAGCATTTGAGCAAGCGCTAGATGGTGCATACTTTGAGCGGCAGCTAGCCCACGCCGAAACGCGCGGATCCATTGGGCGCTTCCCCGTTGACCCCCGCTACCACGTCAACACCTTCTGGGACTTGGGGCGCAATGACCTCAACGCCATTTGGTTTCACCAGTTTGTTGATGGGCGCAATCGCTTTGTTGGCTATTACGAAAACAGCGGAGAGCATATCAGCCACTACATCATGATGATGAACGATTGGCAGGATCAGTATGGATGCCGGTGGGGGGATCACTACTGGCCACATGATGGGAAGCGCGAAGACTTGTTTCTTGAAAGTGGGCGTTTGGGCGAAGTTGAGAAGATGGGGCTTTCTCCGCAAATTGTATCCCGCGTGGGTAATAAGCTGGAGGCCATTGAGGCAGCGCGAACGATGTTCCCGAGTTGTGACTTCGACGAAAGTTGTGAACTTGGCGTAAAGCGGTTAAAACATTACCGTAAGGAATGGGATGACAAGCGTGGGGTTTGGAAGGACAGACCCAAGCACGATGCCAACTCAAATGGGGCTGACGCCTTTATGACTTTTGCCACTGGCTTTGAGCAGCCATCACACGAGGATGACGATTATGGCGATAGAGACACTGCCAGAGGGCGAAATGCAACCACTGGATATTGACGACCAGCTTGACGATTCTGAGGGTGATGAACTGGCTGACATGCCAACGATGTCATTCATTCGGTTTGTCGCTGAGGGCGGGAACCTTGTTGAGTACGTAGATCAGAACACGCTTAACGACATCGCCCTTGATGTTGATGAGCGCTACAAGCTCGACAAAGAGAGTATGCACGAATGGTTCGGCATCATGCAGAAGGGCCTGGACCTTGCCAAGATGTCCAAGCAAGACAAGTCCTACCCCTTCAAGGATGCGTCCAACGTTCACTATCCCCTGGTGACTTCGGCGGCGCTCCAGTACAACGCCCGCGCCTATCCGGCAATTGTCCCCTCTGGCGACCCTGTTCACTGCAAGGTGCATGGTGAAGACCCTGATGGGATGAAGGCGGCACGGGCTGAACGTGTTTCTGATTACGCCAGCTTCCAGCTAAAGACGCGGATGAAGCGTTGGGAGAAGGACACTGACAGCATTACGTTCATCGGCCCTATTGTTGGGACCATCTTTCGCAAATACTGGTATGACCCCGCGCACCAATCCACAAAGAGCCGGATTTGCCAGCCTGGGACGGTCATCGTCAATAACAACATCACCGACTTGAGTGAAGCCCCCGCCATTACGGAGGAGTTTGACCTCTACCTGCACCAAGTCGAAAGCCGCCGCCGCACGGGTTGGTTTGTTGATGAGGAGATTGACGGCGAAGATACGATTGACCGGATTAAGCCGCAGGAGTTCATTGAGCAAATCTGCCGGATTGATCTGGACGATGACGGGTATGAAGAGCCGTATATCATCACCATGCACAAGAGCAGCAGCAAGATTATGCGGATTGCGGCGGCGTTCGATTTGGATGATGTGCGACTTGCTGACGTGGATGAGGAGACGAAAGAGGCGACAATCCTCTCCATTGAGCCAAATTCCTTCTATGTGGATTACCACTTCCTGCCAAGCTTTGACGGAACCTTCATGGGCCACGGCTTGGGTGCGCTCCTTGGGGATATCTCCAGCACAGTCAACACCATGCTGAACATGCTTGTTGATAGCGGGCATTATTCCATGATGGGCGGTGGCTTTATCGGGGCCAAGGATTTCCGTATCAAGGGTGCGCAGGCTCGGTTTGAGCCGGGGGAGTGGAAGCACGTTAATTTTCACGGCGGCGATATCAAGAACGGCATTGTGCCTATGAGCTTTCCGCAGCCCTCCCCTGTCATGTTCCAGCTTTTGGGCATGATGGTTGACGCAGGGCGTGAGCTGTCCTCTACCTCCAACATCATGACGGGCGACGCTGCCAACGCAAACATGCCGGTTGGAACGGTCATGGCCCTGGTTGAGCAGGGGATGCAGGTCTTCACAGCATCTTACAAGCGCGTTTACCGCAGCCTGAAGGCCGAGTTTGAGCTTCTCTGCCGCCTGAATGCGCGCTACCTGCCGCCGGAGACTTATGCAGAGTTCTTCAACGTTCAGGGTGAAGAGCAGCCAAACCCGCAAGTTGATTTTGATCTGCGAGACATGGATATCACGCCGGTCGCTGATCCGAAGTCCGTAACCGACATGCAGAAGATGGCCAAGGCGGAGTTCCTGCTTGGCTTGGCGCGTGACGGGATGGTTGATCAAGCAGAGGCAATCACCCGAGTTCTCCGCGCGGCATCTATTGATGACATTGACGCACTTATTCCAAAGCCAAATCCAATGGATAAGGTTATTGCGGAAGCGCAGATGTATTCTGCGCAGCTTGATCTACAGATGAAGTCTGTTGAGATTGAGAAAAAGATGGCTGAGACACAGTCAGAATTGGCGAAGGCGGCGAAAGATGTTGCCTCTGCTGAGAGTGAAGAGATGGGCCGACAGCTTCAGGGCTATCTGTCCGAATTGAATGTAATGAAGGAAGCATTGAATGTTAGACGACAGCAGCTTGATGGAATGGCGGGAGCACCCGGTAACGGAGCACCTGTTCAACCTCCTCAACGGGCAACTCAACCAATCCAAGGACCAGGTGCAGGCGGCATACTGGGCGGGCAACCCAATCCCGGACGGCTCCCTCAATAATTTGCAGGGGAGAGCGGGTTTGCTTGATGACCTTGAGAACTCAACAGCGGAAGACTTCAACGCATGGCAGGAGGCACTGAATGGATAACCCATCCGGCATCCGCCCGTGTGAGTACAACGTCTTGGTTAAGCCGTATGAGGTCGAGGAAAAGACCGCAGGCGGGATTATCTTGCCAGACGATGTGAAGAAGAAGGACGAAAACGCGCAGACCCGTGGCGTCATCGTCGCAATGTCGCCTATGGCATTTGCAAACCCCGATTGGCCATCTAGCGCAGAAGGCAACAAGCCCTGCGTTGGCAATATGGTCATGTATGCCCGATACTCCGGCGCGACCAGCCGCGTAGACGGTAAGGATGGTGAGGAATATATCCTGATCAAGGATAACGACATCACCGCAGTTTTTGAGGAATGAAAGAATGAGCATGGAAGAAATGACCGGCGACATTGATCCAGAGGTGGGCGTTGGCCTGCCTGATGATCAGGGCGATCAGATTGATGAGCAAGCACCGGAGGCGGACCCATATGAGGCAGAGGCCGAAAAATACGGCTGGAAGCCTGCGGGGGATTGGGCTGGAGATGGCCACATGAGCGCTGAGAAGTTCATGACGCGTGGCCCTGGCACATCCCGAAAGCTGGAGGCTCAAGTTTCCGACCTCACCAAGCGTCTGGATGAAGCAACTCAAAGCTCAGATGAGCGGATCCGGCGCACGGAGCAGGCAGTCAAGGCCGCAGCGGACGCGCGAGTCAAAGCGGCTGAGGACAATATCAAAACTCAGATGCGGGAGGCGGTTGAAAGTGGCGATACGGCGAAATGGGAACAGCTTGAAGAGCAGCGCGCCAATCTCCAACAAGAGCAACAGCCGTCCGGACCGTCAGAGGCAGACCAGAACGCGGTTAAAGCGTGGGTTGCTGACAATCCAAAATACACCTCTGACCCAATTTTTCAAGGCACTGCACAAGGGGCGTGGAAGCAAGCCGAGGCGTCAGGATTGACCAGCGTTCCAGATATCCTGAAGTTTGTTGACGGCAAGCTTGGCGAGATGTACGGCGGCACACCTACCCCTACGCCGAAGCGCACAGCGCCTGCGGTTGAAGCGGGTGGCGTTGCACCACGGCGGCAGCGAGGAAAGGGGTGGTCAGACATCCCGGCAGAAGACCGCAAACTTGCCGAGGAGTTTATTGGCGATGGCACGTTTGACGATCTAGCCAAGTCGAACAAGACAACCCCCCAGGAAGCATATGCAGCATCATATTGGAGCCAAGAGCAATGACCGAAGAAAGCAAGCCCGCAAAGCGCGGACGTCCACCTAAGTCTGAAGCTGTGCGCAAGGAGCGCCGCAACCGAACGGGAAGCCTTGGGGCTCTCAACTCTAAGCTGGCATTGCCAGATGCGCTAAAAGGTGATAAAAACCACAGATATCGCTGGTTTAATGATGTCGATGGCAACATTGAATCGCAAATGCGGTATAACGAATGGGACATGGTGAGCCTTGAAAGCTATGGTGCTATCGATAGCATCGCAGGTAAGGGGACAGCCATTTCCAAGCGAGTAGGGACTTCCAAAGATGGACAGCCTCTTGTCGCTTACCTGATGAAGAAGCCCATTGAGTTCTCAGATGAGGACCGGGCAAAGGGCCAAGCAGCCATTGATGAAAAGATGAGTCAGATTCGCAAAGGTGCCCGTGGCACTCAAAGCGAGGAATTACGCTCTCATGGCTACGATCCAAAAGATGGTATTCGCCTTCGAGGGTAAATGGTAAACCTTTTTGGAGGCTATTATGGCTAACAATGATAACGCACGCGGGCTTTCTCTAGCTCGCTCGCAAGGTGCCTCAGCTCATACCGGCGGTGTAAACCGCTATTATGTGCCAGACACTGACGCGACCGCGAACTATGTGGGTGGACTCGTGAAGCTGGCAGGCTCTGCTGATGCTGAAGGCGTCCCAAGCGTAACCGGCAACATTTCCCCAGGTGATACTGTGGTGGGTGTTGTGGTCGCAACTGAGGCAATCACCCAGGACAGCACCACATATCGAGCGGCATCAACCGAGCGATATGTATTGGTTGCGGATGACCCGAATGAATTGTTTGAAATTCAGGAAGACAGCTTTGGCGGCGCACTGACTGCCGACAGCGTAGGCCTGAACGCGTCGGTAACTGGCGCAACGGACGGGTCCACTTTCACTGGTCGATCCACTATGGAGCTTGACAGCGACACAGCGGACACGACTGCAACACTTGACCTGTCCATTCATCGTCTTGTGCGACGTGGTGACAACGAGATTGGCGAATTTGCCAAATGGCTCGTTCGTCTTAACAACCACCAGTACAAAGACCAGACGACTGGCGTATAAGGAGGGTTCACCATGGCTGGTGTAATTACCACAGGCAATCACCCCAAGGCGCTATGGCCAGGGATCGAAGCATGGTTCGGGCGCAAGTACGACATGCATGAGAAGTTCTGCGAGTCGATGTTTGACGTCGTGGGATCAAAAAAGAAGTACGAGGAAAACGTTGAAAGCCCAGGCTTCGGCCTAGCGCCCATCAAGGCGGAAGGCTCCTCAGTCATGTACGATAGCGACATGCAGGGACCAGTAACCCGATACACTCATGACGTTTACAGCCTCGGCTACATCGTCACTGAGGAAGAGATGGACGACAACTTGTATGCAGAGGTTTCCAAGACCCGCGCAGAGCAGTTGGCCTTCTCCATGTATACCACCAAGGAAATCGTTGCTGCGAACGTGTACAACCGCGCGTTCAACGTCAACTACCCTGGCGGCAACGGCGTTTCCATGATCAACTCCGCGCAACCAACTGAGGATGGCATTCAGTCTAATGAATTGACTGTTGCTGCTGACCTCTCGGAGGCGTCCCTTGAGGCTTTGCTTATTCAGATCATGAATGCAAAGAACTCTCGCGGTCTGGAAATTGCTCTTCGTGCTGATCAGTTGATCGTTTCACCCACGAACGCCTTTGAGGCTCAGCGCATTCTGCATTCTACCTTGCAGAGCGGCACCGCAAACAACGACATCAACGCGGTACGCGACATGGGTCTGGTCCCGGGCGGCTTCATGGCCAACCCGTACCTGACCGATGCTGATGCATGGTTCCTGCGCACCAACGCACCTAACGGCACCAAGGGCTTTATGCGTAAAGCTCTGGCGTTCACTCGTGACAATGACTTTGACACTTCCAACGCGAAGGCAAAGGCAAGCGAGCGGTACGTCTTTGGTTGGTCCGATTGGCGCGGCGTGTTCGGCTCTGCTGGCGCGGCGTAACGGGAATAGGGGCGGCTTACGGGCCGCTCCGAACCTATAGGAGGTCACTATGACTGCTACAAACTTCCCAAACGGCATCACCGCCCCAATTTTGCAGACTGACGGAAACCCGCAGTCCGCAATTGTGTCTCTGACTGATAACAGTGGCGGCACCGGGGCGGATACCATCGCTGTAATCGGCGGCACATACGATCAGGCGGAGGTGGCTAATGCCATCGCATCTCTGGCGGCAAAGGTGAATGAATTGAACGCGGCACTTAAGGCTGCTCAGATCACTGCACCATAAGGAGCGGGGCTGTAATGGCCCCTCTCACCTTTCATGAATGACTACCTGTAAAACATTTTAATGAGGGTTATCATGTCTGACCAAACAACCACGCTTCGTAATAACTTCACAGTGACCGGGGACGTTGATGTCGAGGGTCGCTTGCGCGTTCGTGACGTGGATATTCCTGTGACCAATCAAAAGATCGTCCAAACTGCGAGCGATCTTTCTGGGGAACTGTCCAGCGACATCGTTTATATTATTGATGGCGACGTGGATATGGGAACCCAGTCCATCACCGTCCCTCAGGGTGGCCTTAGCATCAATGGGTTGGGCTTTGGCGTTTCAAAACTGTTTTCATCGGAGGATGGGTTTACGCTCTTTATTGATGACGGGACCTATGCCGGTGATTTGTTCGTTACATCCACCGACATCCAAATCACCGGATCCGGGTCGCGCGTTTGGGACTTGGAGAACTCCGGCAATCTAAACGCAGTGGAGTGCATAACTGTCAACTTCATTGACTGCGACTGCTTGGGGCCTCTTTCAAATTACAGGCAGGGGCTTTTTGAAAATGTTGCGCTGATTAATTGCGTTGACGGCCTGGAAATGGTTGGGACTTGGGCTGGCGGCTTTCGGGCAACGGTTGCCATTATCGTTCAGGCTGGCCCATCCCCGACATTCACCGGCACTATGTTTAAGGCAGGCGCGGGGCTTACGATTGGTGGGCGATTCATCACCGACTTCAACGCAGAGGACTTGGCGGATAGCGGGACGTTCTGCGACTTCTCCCCATCGAATATTCTGATCGGGGGCCGCTTTCAGATAAACGGCCTTTCGGTCAATGAGGATGCAAACTCTTTCCCGAATATGCCAGCAGGCGACCCGAAGGCGCGGTACAGCAACTGCGACGGAACGCCCAACACTTACATTGGTGGACAGTGGTCCATCACAACAGAGGTTGTAACACCTATTTCAGCGGCCAACACTCCCGCCCTTTTGGAGGGGGTGACGACTTACACTGATCTTCAGTGGTTCACTCAGACAACGGATAACGCATTTGTTTATTCTGGGCGTCAGGAGATCGGCACAAAGATGGCAGTAACCCTATCTCTGGACGGAGATGGGGGTGGAGGGGATGAGATAAACCTCATTGGACGTCACTGGGTTGATGCGAGTGGTATGTATATTGACTTGGCTGAAAGCGGCCCAGTGACCATGGACGCAGGCGCGAGGGTGGAGAATATCAGCTTCCACGCCTTTTGCACGTTCAACACCAATGACCGGTTTGAAGTGTGGGTTGAAAACCAAAGCGACGCAAGTGATGTGACCGCCAAACTAGGCGGCATTGTTTCGATTGAGGAGCGCGCCAGTTAATGGGCAAGAGCGACTACTACCTTCAAGGGTCATGGAACGCACAGTGTGATAGGTGTGGGTTCAAATACAAGGAAAGCCAGCTCCGCAAAGAGTGGACTGGCCTCCGTGTTTGCTCTGGTGAAGGAACCAATGATTGCTGGGAGCCTCGTAACGAGCAAGACTTTGTGCGCGGCAAGCGTGACCAGCAGGCCCCGCCATGGGTGCGCCCTGAAAGCCCTGACCGCTTCCTTGGCACAAATGAGGCAAACACGCAGTGGGTGGTCCGTGATGGTTTGTGGGATGATAGTGGGGCTTGGGATGACACGGAGTTCTGGAAAGATGGCCCGGATGATAACCCCGCAAACGTGTGGATTATGGCATCTGGTGCATGGAATGACGCCGGTATTTGGAATGATAACGCACAGTGGGAAGATGGTGAATCATGAGTACTGACCAGACCAGCACAGTAAGAGAGATTGTATCTGATGCTCTGCTTGACATTGAGGCGGCGCGATTGGGCACCCCTCCAGATGCTTCGGAGATGGATCTAGGCATTCGCCACCTAAACCGCATCATGAAGACATGGCAAGGCAACGGGTCTCAGTTTCTCCGATCACGCGGCACATTGACGTTGACGGATAGCGAGGTTTACACGCTGACGCCAGTTGAGCGACCTATCCGCATTATCGACGCTCGCCTCAAACAAAACGGCATCGAAACTCCAATGTTCCGCATGAACCGCGCTGAATATGACGACTTGCCGCAAAAGCTGTCCACCGGACTGCCGACGCAGTTCTATTATGATCGACAGAAGGAAAGCGCACTGTTTTATGTCTGGCCGGTCTTGGCGACGGGAGCGGTGAGCGGGCAAACCATTGAGTACAGCTATGAGCGAGAGTTTGAGGATGTTACCGACCCCGATGAGGTGATTGATACCCCCGTTGAAT
>OLHJ01000413.1_pt1 | contig 13965 bp, 23 predicted proteins | sample 1609491 | NCBI WGS metagenome assembly OLHJ01 (sample SAMN05416861, study PRJEB24817) | seawater metagenome | isolation source: Sea water | place: Canada:Atlantic | collected 2013-11
CGAGATGCTCAGGAGTCTCGTGGGCTCGGAGATGTGTATAAGAGACAGGAAGGAAAGAGAGATGATTCTCATATGTCTTGATTACGAGGCAGGTACGGGCGGTGATCCAAATTCAAATTGGACACCCGACCTTATAAACGGTTGGCCATGTTACCACACTACGAAGCTGATATTCAAAAAATATCATAAACGCACAACTGGGCATCATATTCGCACAAAGGTCAAATCTGCGATGGAGAAACTTGAAAAATCTCCAAAACTTCGGGCAGTCAGTGCATTTTCTTCTTGACAAACCCTGATTTATATGTTATACTATGTATATACTGAGAAAGAAAGAGAGACACACGAATGGCTTATGTAAGTAAAGAAGACAAGAAAACCCTCGCCCCTGCAATCAAGAAGGTTCTTGCTGCATACGGTGTCAAGGGAACTATCAAGGTCAACAACTACAGCACTCTGGTTGTGACGCTTCGGAAGGTTCCTGACGGACTGTTCACTACAAAAGAGATTGATAATGGTGTGAACGTCTACCACATTGATACTTTCTTCGAAGGAACTGCCAAGAAGTTCCTGACCAAGTTGCTTGCTGCCATGAAGGGTGACAAGTGGTATAACAACACCGACAGCAGCATTGACTACTTCGACACCGCTTGGTATAACGAGATCAAGATTGGTGAGTGGAACAAGCCTGTGGAGATTGTGTGATGAGCAAGATTGACGCATTGACAAATACTTTATTGGGTAAGACCACCGAAAAGGTTGCTGTGATACACGCTGCCTTTGAGAATGCTCCTACTACGGTTGCGTTTGTTGAGGTTGACGCTGCACTACCCATTCGGAAGAAGTTGGAGATTGCATTCGTCAAGACCAACACGATTACTGAGGCGTGGTGGCGCAATGATGGTGTCACCTATATCGGCACTGAATCCACATGTCGGAGCACTGGTGTTGGTGACATGGTACTTGTCGGTAAGGATAAGTATGTGTGTGTTATGGATGGTTGGAATACCCTTGATGGAGAGATTGTACGATAATGCAAGCAAAATATATCACTGGAATTAAATACGATAGCTACGCCCGGATGATCGCCGCACGGAAACTTGGACGTAAAGTTTCGGAACGCACTCCCCCTAGAGAGTATGGGATTTATCGACAGGCAGAAGGTCCGCTATCGTATATAGCAGGTGTCGAAAATAATGCTCCTTCGATGAGTGAAAAATTGTGGAAAATCCGAGAACAACTTACAATCGCAGAAAAAAATATATTTGATGCGGTTATTGAACTTCCACCAATGGATAAGAGAGAAGCTACTCGCAAAGTTGCTGAATATACCAAATTATCTGAGGGGGTTGTCAGAAATCATTTAAATGCTGTTTATGCGAAGATACGAGATATGGATGAATTTGATAATCTAAAGGAAGCTGCATAATGACTGATGAAATCGTTACATTAATAGAAAGACGCATTGAAAATGCTATGATGGCAAGAAGGAATGTCGATTCATGTTGGGGTAAGCAATATTGGGATAATGTCCTAGCATCTCTGTTGAGGCAAGCAAACAGACTCAATTGATATGAAGAACAAGCATATTGCAGCACATATGAAGTCTGCATTTAACTATGCTGAGTGCAGCACTGCTGAACGTCTCAAGGTAGGTTGTGTGATTGTCAAGGATGATCGCATCATATCTATAGGATACAACGGTATGCCCTCTGGGTGGACCAACGTATGTGAGGATGAGGACTTCGTTACCAAACCAGAAGTTCTACATGCAGAAGAGAATGCAATCACCAAACTTGCCAGAAGCAATGAGTCTGGTGAGGGTGCGACAGCTTTTATTACACATGCACCTTGCCTTTCTTGTGCAAAGATGTTATACTCATCAGGTATAATAGGGGTGTATTACACGCACCCGTATAGAAATACTGAGGGATTGGATTTCCTCAACGAATGTAAAATGGGGATTGACAAATTATAATCCGTATGTTATACTGTGTATATACTGAGAAAACAAAGAGGTTGTTATGACACTTAATCGTTTAGAAGAAAAATTAAAGTCTGTTTATAAAAATGAACGACATTTAATTGACGCTGCAAATGGTGTATATATGTCATGTATTAGAAATAATATAGATTTATCATCACTATTGAACGATATTGAAAATGGCACCGCCTTCAAAGTGAGTGAGTTCTTTACTGCAACAAGTGGTAATCTGATTGATTATTTGAAATCAGATTACCACGTTATCGCACAGAGTCTAATTGATATCGTTGCTGGTGGAAATGGTGGTATGGCGAGTGTTGGACGTGGTGAGTTTTTCGTTGCATTTTTAAGTAATTTTTCTGCTACCATTTCCAAGTCAGGTAATGGTGATATTGACTATAATGGTAAGTGTGAAGAAATGAAATACAACGGTGGTAAGATTAATGTTGCTGCAAAACCCGGCCGTGAAGTTTTTAAGACGTTTATGATGTTACTAGAAGATAGTAATGTTAATCTTAAAAAATCAGATTATCTACCTAACCGTAAGGACAATACTAAACTTTATGATGCAACTGAAATCGCAACACTCAATGGATTATATTGGAACGCAACAGTGGGTGAGAATGTCGGATCACTTACTTATAATGAGTGGGCTATTAAGTGTGTTGAACGTGCTGCTGAAGAAACTTTTAAAAAGAGTAATACTCTTTTAATAATTGATGATAACAATAACTTTGTGCGTTTTACAAATTCCAAAGAGGTTGTAGAATACTACAAGGATCGTGTAAATGTTCTTAAATTTGAATTGAGGAACAAACAGAGCAATCCTGTTGCAATTTATATGAAAGCTGCTTAATGCTATATAACGCCCCCTGTTTCGATGTATTCCCTACACTGGATGACAATTCAGTGGACATGGTGTGCGTTGATCCGCCATACGGAACGACAAGCATCAATTGGGATAAGGTACTTGACTTCGATCATATGTGGCAAGAGCTTAATCGTATAGTCAAACCGAATGGTAATGTCATTGTCTTTGGTTCGCAACCCTTTTCATCTCTTGTCATATGTTCAAACATGAAGAATTTCAAGTATGAATTGGTATGGAACAAAAACAAATGTGGATCACCGGGTCTTGCAAAGAAGCGACCACAGAAGGTTCATGAGAATATCATGGTCTTTCAAAGAGAGTCCAAGGGTGCAACATACAATCCTATAATGGAGAAGGGTGATGCATATACCAGAAAGTCTAAAAACCCAGAGGGTTATGGCAGTGGTCAGAACACGCATGGGTATGGTTTTGGAAATAAAAAGATGATGGAGAGTAATAATTCTGGTACAAGATACCCCAAGAGCATACTTCATGCATCAAGGAACTTTTCTGCACAACAGACAGTTCATCCTACACAGAAACCAACTAACCTTCTTAACTGGTTGATCATGACGTATAGTAATGGGGGTGACACTGTGATGGACTTTACAATGGGCAGTGGTTCATGTGGAGTCAGTGCTAAATTGACAGGAAGAAAGTTTATCGGTATAGAACTAGAGAAAGAATATTACGACATTGCTGTTAAAAGAATTGATGAGGTCAATCTTTTACAGGCAGGAAGCGTAACACCAACAGAACACCAACTAACAACTCAAATATCAAAGGATATGAAAACACTATGAAACTCAATGAACATCGAACTCAAGATTGTAGCGTAGGTATATGAATGCAAACGATTGAACGAACGACCCTATCAGAGCTAGTAGGTAATGAACAGTATGCGAGAAAAGTGCTTCCCTTTATACGAGGGGAGTACTTTGCTGATCGTACTGAGCGTATTGTATTTGAGGAAATACAGAAGTTCGTAGAGAAATACAATGCCCTACCTACCAAGTCAACGCTTGAGATAGAGATTGACTCACGCCGTGATCTGAACGAGGATGACATCCGGCGTGTATTAACGGTGGTTAAAGAACTGGAAAACGACAAGGATGTGAACTTTGAGTGGTTAGTGGAAACCACAGAGAAATTTTGTAAGGATAAGGCGGTATATAATGCGATTGTTGAAGGAATTCAAATCATTGATGGAAAGGATAAAGCAAGAGGTCCAGATGCAATTCCATCTATTCTCACAGACGCCCTGGCTGTTGGTTTTGATAATAGTGTTGGTCACGATTATCTACTGGATGCAGATGCCCGATTTGAGTACTACCATACGATAGAGGAGAAGATACCATTTGATCTGGAATTCTTCAATCGTATCACTAAAGGGGGATTGCCCCCCAAGACACTGAACATTGCTCTTGCGGGCACTGGTGTTGGGAAATCCCTGTTCATGTGCCATATGGCTGCCAATTGTATGAACCAAGGTAAGAACGTCCTTTACATCACCCTAGAGATGGCGGAAGAACGTATTGCTGAGCGGATAGATGCAAACCTCATGAACGTGACTATGGGAGACTTGCATAGTCTATCTAGGAAAATGTATGACTCCAAGATAAATAAGATCATCAAGGAGATGAATGGTCAGCTGGTCATCAAGGAATATCCTACTGCATCCGCACATTCCGCACACTTCCGGGGACTAATCAAGGAACTCGCTATCAAGAAGAGTTTCAAGCCAGATATCATCTTCATTGACTATCTGAATATCTGTGCATCATCACGATTCAAGGGACAAGCAAATGTCAATTCTTACATGTATATCAAATCGATTGCAGAAGAGCTTAGGGGACTTGCAGTTGAAACAAACGTCCCTATTATGTCGGCAACACAGACGACTCGATCAGGATTCAGTAATTCCGATGTGGGCCTTGAAGATACCAGTGAGTCTTTCGGTCTACCAGCTACGGCTGATCTCATGTTTGCGCTCATCTCTAATGAGGAACTAGAAGCAGTCAACCAGATTGCAGTTAAACAGTTAAAGAATCGGTATAACGATGTTAACGTCAATAAACGATTTGTCATTGGTATTGATCGTTCAAAAATGCGCCTGATGGATTTAGATGAGAGCCAACAGGATGGACTTGCAGATAGTAACCAGACAGAAGAGAAGGATGACTTCGATACTCCCACATTTGACAAGACAGCGTTTGGGACAGGATGGCAAGTATGAAACTGATTGACGACTATATGGAAAACGAATATAACGTATTAGAGGGGGGTGGACATGAAGAGGATTGAACCAAACACATATTCATTTGTGACAAAGGATGGATATGATCATATGGCTATTATGATGGAAGAAGGTAAGTATAAGGGGGTAGCATGGGGCTATACCAGAATCAACCTACCAAAAAAGAAGAATGGTAAAGCAACTCTATCCTTTGAGTTTGAGATACTGGATAATGCAGGGATCGCATTTGAGGACATAGATGAGAAAGAGTTCATAACCCTTATGGGGGATATTCTCTCTGACCAGATAGATGAACAGCTAGAGACAGGTAGGGTGAAGTTTCAATAACACCATATCATACCAATATACAGATGCAAGGAACTTGGTATAGACCCTGACTTTGATGAGAACTATGTGATGGTTGAGAGGTTAGATCACGCCCGTATTCATTGGGGTACGTCCATAGTCCTTGGTGTATCAAATAAAATTATATCAAATGTTGATGATATAGTTGTACCGGAACTAGCAATTGCTCTAACTTCAATATCTGTTTTTTCAACTAATGTAAATGGCACTTGATATATTCTTTGATGAAGGCCGCCTGGAACATCCATAACATCTCTTGTTCTAAAAATTAAACCATTACCTGTTTGTCTTGTATATAGAGTTGCGGTTACGGAATCATTGTATTCACCAACTCCAACATTCCAATTTGTTAAATAACCTGTTTTGCCAGCAGGTATTGTATAGAGTGCCAAATTTGTTTGTCCTAAACCAAAGGTAGTACCTGTACCAATTATTCCTATATCAGCAAGAACAGTACCACCTCCACCAGCACCTGTTGATACTAACACATTGTCTTTATTAGTTTGTAATGAACCTGCTGAAGCAACAAAGGCTCTATAAACTCTTAAAAATGATTGAGTTGAAACTGCACCATCAACTGTAAGTGTTTCTTCAATTTCATTATAGTCGGCGTCTAATCCTTGGACTGTAACTGTACGAGCACCCGTTCCAGCAGCACTATCTTGTGCGTCATCACCTGATACATAAACTGTTGATGCAGATGTTAAATAGGTATAAGTTCCACCGTTCATCCAAATTGTTTCTGGAGCACCACCTACATTTGGATTTCTACCAAATTTATGAATAACACTAGCGCCTCTTACAAGACCTCTTGCTATGTTAAGATTTTGTTCTGTTATATATCCTGTTGCCATGTCTATATTTATACAATCTTAATTATTCTTTTTGGGGTAAATGATATATATATTCATCATATGTCTAATTTTTACACAAATGTTCTTCAATACGGCAACTCTCTTCTGGTTCTTTAAGTTCATTGAATGAGTTTAAACGCATTCTGAAACGGATAGTGCGGAAACCCTCTCCCATACACACCCATAAATACCCATATTTTCCCATATATTAAAAAGGTTAAAATAAACATAATATACCGATGTGCAGAGGGGATTAAAGTTTCCCACACTTCGGCTTTTATTCTCCCACTACCCTCTGAATACCACAGAGAACCCCGTCAGTGACCCTCAAGTTACACATGACACTCCAGTGTGTAACTTAAAGTTATTCTCTCCACGGTCCTCTGAGCAGGCTCACTAAGGGATGAATATTCATCCTTTCAGGTATCGATAATAATTCAGAATAATTGCAGAAAAGACTTGACAATCACTTGACAACCTGTTATACTCTGCTTGTAGGATGGTTGATAAGACATAAAGGACTAACACATGACACTTGAAGAAATGCTGATTGCTGTGAATAAGAACCTTGATGAGTTCCGGGCAGCTGGTGATGTACGGGCTTTCGATGCCACTATGGTAATGAAAGACGGAATTCTGCAGATGATGGGGGTGGAGTGTGCTAAGGAATACGAAAAGAAATATGCATAATAGCTCAGATTCTTCTTGACATATCCCTTTGCGTATGGTATAGTTAGATATAATGAGAAATAAGGAAACAGACATGACATACGAAGAAGCACTGAAGATGGCTACTAAGAACATGTCCCCATTGGGTTACTCCCCGCGGGAGATTAAGGATGCAGCACTGAAGATGCTGGCGGCAATCGCGGTGAGGAATGTGCTGAGGAATACAAAAAGAAATATGGATAATAGCTCAGATTTTTCTTGACAAACCCTCATGAGTATGGTACTATAAAGATAATGGAGAGAGAGACTTCAGGAGTGGGAACCACCCACTAGGGCAATGTGCCACTGCTAGTCTCTCTGAAGGATTTAAAATGAGTTGTATATATAATGAAATTTTGTTGGAAAATCTCTATGAGGAGGCTCTAGAGATTTGCACCAAGAGAATGTCTGTCATTGGGAGTTTCCCTTGGGAGATTGAAGCATCTGCTGAAGAGATGGCTATTGAAATGTTTGAAGAGAGAGGCCTCTAGACTATGACTACACTGTGTGCAACAGGCAAGAGCAGTGCATCATCCTTTCCTATGTATCTCTGGTCATATGGGAACTATCGGTATGAGATAGAGGTTAAGCCCAACTCATACTTCTCTGACTGTGAGGTATTCGAGTCTTCATATGAGGATGCGCTGAATAAGTTTGAGAATATGGTTGACAAAGTATCTTTGGTGTGTCCATCCTCTCGTATATTGCTGAATAGCTAGGTGGACTGACACACCTCTCTTTTATATCTCACAGGACTAAAGGGGGGGTAGAACTGGAAGAGGAATGGTAATCTATAAATGTAATAAGTATCCAGAGAGATATATCAGAGTTACCACAGAGTTGACCCCCTACCCCAGAACCTCAGAGACATTCAATTGAACTTCCCTGCATTATTTTATTGACAAACCTTTCTGAGTATGGTACTATTAGACATACTCGGAAAACAACGGAGATGACTATGACCAAGTTTGTGAACAAGAACTTCGACTACAACGGCATGTACCTCAAGTATGATGGTCGGTTCGTTGCTCGGTTCAAATACGGTGGAATGGTTGCATTCAAGAAGTTCCTTCGTGAGAACTTCACCGTTGAGGAGTACTTCGATCTCTTGGAGAACAAGGGTATGGCTCCTCTGAAGGTTCTTGAGACAAAGGGTTATGTAAGTCCCAATGTTGCAAAAATCCTCAAGATGCGTGGTTATCCCATGACCCTTGAAGGTATGAACAAAATGATTGATGATGATATTGCACGTCGAGCGGCATGAATATGTAACCAAGGTAGAAAACTCTCAAGCATATCGTGACTCAGACAAGTTCCAAGAATATATGCAAGGGGTGGCCCAGAACTGAGCGCCCTTTGCTGACTTAACTGGGTAAAAAATATACCCCGGCCGCCGAAGGTCAACGATAGTTTTTTTGTATAGTTTAAATGGAGTAAGATATGTATATTAATAGCGTAGATCATATTACCCTCTCAGCATTCAAAATAGAATTGCAAAGGATCATTGATTTAAGATTGGATATTGACCCTATCATCACAGATTATATGAAATCTCGTATCTATAGTATAGAGAATAATAAAAAACCTATGGAATTAATTGGAAAAAAAGATTGACAAACCTTGTTTCGTGTGTTATACTTAGATATAATCAAGAATGATGGTAATCAAGTTTGTAATAACCTCAATGAACAGGTAGAAGATAAAAATGAGCAATTATAACGCATTTGATGATAAGGAGATTGAGATGACTACTTTTGATTTCGAAGATGGCAATGGCTCAGTCCCGGCTCACAAACACCCTAAAGGTGGTGGCTGGGTTGCTGATACCGCTACTGTTGATGAGACTGCATATGTAGGAGCCGAGGCTCGAGTCTTTGATTATGCTAAGGTCTTTGATTATGCTAAGGTCTTTGACAATGCTAAGGTCTTTGGCAATGCTCAGGTCTGTGGCGATGCTTGGGTCTTTGGTGATGCTCGGGTCTTTGACGATGCTAGGGTCTATGGTGATGCTCGAGTCTATGGTGATGTTGGGGTCTTTGGCGATGCTCGAGTCTATGGTGTTGCTTGGGTCTATGACAATGCTAAGGTCTTTGGCGATGCTAGGGTCTGTGGCGATGCTCGAGTCTATGGTGTTGCTTGGGTCTATGGTGATGCTTGGGTCTATGGTGATGCTGTGGTCTTTGGCAATGCTGGGGTCCATGACAATGCTAGGGTCTTTGGCGATGCTCGAGTCTATGGTGATGCTATGGTCTTTGGCAATGCTCAGGTATATGGCAATACTAAGGTCTATGGTGATGCTAAGGTCTATGACAATGCTTGGGTCTCGGGTAATGCTTGGGTCTCGGGTAATGCTCGAGTCTTTGGCGATGCTAGGGTCTATGACAATGCTCAGGTATATTACAATGTTAAAGATTTTGATACTAGTGAAGATATTTTCATCGAAATGAATGGCAAGCGATATAAGTTGGTTGAGGTTGTGTGAGAATGAAAAATAAAGATTATGTTGTTGTTACTGCTATTTCATCGTATCGAATGCGTTATGTAATGCACCGTGATGATCTACAGAAACTAAATCCATTAGAATCAGTTAATGCTATTGAGTGGGCTAACGATACAGTGACTGCTGAAGAATGTGACGAGTTCTCCCAAGAACACATGGGCGAATATATTGTTGATACTGTTGAGATGAATGAAGAGGACATGCTTGAACTGTTTGATGAAGATAATGGTTATCTGCGTGAATGGACAAAGGATCAAAAGATTGAATGGATAAGGAAGCAGATTACCCCAATCTCCCCTTCGATGAATGATCTCCTTGATCCTGAGTCACCTATATGGACACGCCCTGATGAGGCACTGCACACATTCATGGGTGAGGGGGTGCGCCGAAAGGCTACTGTGCATTTCAATGGTGACTTCTATTATGTGAAGATGTATGAAAATGGTAAGTTGTTAGAAACTAGGGAGCTTGAAGGTAAGTCGGAGAGATATGCTGAGGATTATGCAGAGAGCTGGGCATTAAGCAGCTTGCAGATTTAAAAGACTGTTGCAGATAACGCAAGCACCGAAGGTCATGGTCTTAGAGATTGTGAGTATTAACTGGTATGGAAGCACTACTGATATTATTTGTGATTGGGTTTGGTATTTGTTTCTTTATACGCCATCCACTTAAATCACTAAAATATATATTTTATACCTTGACATTTCTTGCATTAGGGTATATAGTAGTTATAATGTTATTCTTTTATCTAATGTCAGGAGCAAATACATGAGTGATTTTCTAAAGGATGTTATCAAGCAGGTTGGTAACGAGTACGCATCTATTGTGGATGACGGAGTTGAAGCAGGAGATGTTGACAGTTTCATTGACACTGGCTCATATATCTTCAATGCACTCCTGAGTGGTTCAGTGTATGGGGGTCTTCCCGCCAACAAGATCACTGCGATTGCAGGAGAGAGTGCAACAGGTAAGACGTATTTTCTTATGGGTATCGTGAAGAACTTTCTTGACAGTGATCCAAATGCAGGGGTCATATACTTTGAGAGTGAAAGTGCGATTACTAAGAATATGGTTGTTGATCGGGGGATTGATCCAAAGCGTATGGTTATCTTTCCTGTTACTACCGTGCAAGAGTTTCGCACCCAAGCTCTCAAAGTCCTTGACAGTTATATGGCGCAACCTGAGAGCGACCGTAACCCGATGTTCCTCTGCCTTGACTCTCTGGGTATGCTGAGTACCACCAAGGAAGTCGAAGACACTACCGATGGTAAAGAGACTAGGGACATGACAAGAGCTCAAGTGCTAAAAGCAGCGTTTAGAGTTCTGACTCTGAAACTTGGGCGAGCGAAAGTTCCGATGGTGGTAACGAATCATACCTACGAGAGTATGGGCCTGTTCTCTACTAAGGAGATGGGCGGGGGGAGTGGCTTAAAATATGCTGCGAGCTCTATCATCTACCTGAGTAAGAAAAAAGAGAAAGATGGTACTGAGGTTATCGGTAATATCATTCACTGTAAGAATCATAAGTCGAGACTCACCAAGGAAAATAAGATGGTGGACGTTAGACTTACATATGATAAGGGATTAGACCGATACTATGGCTTACTGGAACTAGCAGAGAATTATGGAGTGTTTAAGAAGACATCTACACGGTATGAACTACCTGATGGGTCTAAGCAGTTTGGTAAAGCAATACTAAATGATCCAGAGACTTTCTTTACGGAAGACATCATGCACAAGTTGAACCTTGCAGCTGAAGTTGAATTTAAATATGGAGTGAGTAAAAATGAAGACACCATTCAAGACAGTGATGACTGAGTACTTTGAGGAATATCCCAATACTACTGAAAACGAGGTAATCGTATCATCAACAACACGGCGTATTCGTGTTATGACAACTACACAATATTGGATTGGATCAGATAAAGACCCAATTATTTCAACAATCTCCGAATATCTTTAAACTAAACAGGAATGACAAAATGAATATCGGTGATGAAGTTCTATATAGTGGCGATTATGGTGATGTCCTTCGTGGGAAGCTTACCGCAATTGGCTCTGACAAAGACTCGTATGATGACATTAAGCTGGAGGATGGTGTGTTTATGTACAAGTCTAAGAAGCTTAAAAAGTATGTTGCGTTCAAAGAGAAGTCCTTGAACTCTGTGTATATCGAAGTTACTCGTAATGTCACAAGAGGAACGAATAAGTTTGATTATATTCTTCCTGATGAGATTATTGCTTGCTAAACTTCTAAGACCTGTTACGAACCTTAATTAAACCCTTATAAATATTCCCATGCAAGATTTCATGGGTAAAGATGGGTTTAGTTGGTTCGTTGGTGTAGTTGAAGACAGGAATGACCCTGCTCAGTTGGGTAGGGTTCGTGTTCGTGTGCTTGGACGGCACAGTGATGACTTGACTCAGGTTAAGACTACTGATCTTCCGTGGGCGCATGTGATGCATCCTGTAACTGATCCTTCTATGCAAGGCCTTGGGCATACACCTTCTTTTCTGACACAAGGATCATGGGTTGTTGGCTTCTTTAGAGATACTGAAGCGCAGCAACCCGTTATCATGGGTTCATTGCCCGGCGTTCCCAAAAATCAAGCAGATAACTCTAAGGGGTTTAATGATCCACGGGGACTTAATACCGATATCGGTATTCAAAAGACATATGCATCTGAACACGGTCCAATTTATGGACCATATCCGGGCACAATGAAAAGTGGTCACGGTTCATCGTTTGCTAGTCATGACGCTGTTGGTGAGTCTGATACAAATAGACTTGCCCTTGGTAAAATCTCTGAAACTCACAACTCTCTTATTAATCGCAGAGCCCAGAGATTGCATGGCGATCCTGTCGATGAGACTGATAAAGACTCTAGCGGTACAGGTATTCCAACTGCAACTAAACCAAATCTTGCAAGTGTATCTGACTCTGCTGTACAAGAGATACGGGGTTTCTGGGAAGAGCCTAATCCCAAAGGTATTATTGGGTCTGCAAACCCCTACATCTCTGCTGCGTATCCTTACAACCATGTATTCGAATCTGAGTCTGGACATATCACGGAAGTGGATGACAGTCCCGGTGCAGAAAGAATGTTTCGTCAGCACATGGCGGGAACATTTGAAGAGATTCACCCTGACGGTTCTGTTGTTACCAAGATCATTGGAGATAACTACGAGATTGTGATTGGTAGTGAGAACATTGTTATCAAGGGTTCTCAGAATATAACGGTTGAGGGTTCAGTAAGAGAGCTCATCAAGGGTGACTACATACAGGAGATAGAAGGAGACTTCTATCAGAAGATTCACAAGAACCATCGTGTTAAGGTTGGTGCTTCTGACCCCGGCGGTAATCGTGAAGAAGAGATTATCGGTAATCATTCTTTCAATATCAACGATGATGTGAATGGACGCATAGGCGGTGATGTGGTTATTAACTCTGAGAAGTCCAAGTGGGAAATTATTGGGGGACAGTATACTCTTGTTGTAACAGGTAAACAGATGGATTCAAATCCAACTGCTGCTGGTATTTTCATAACAACTAATTCTGATTATATGCTGAGTGTTGCCACTGATATTTCACAGTCAACTATATCGGGGATTGTCTCTATTAAATCTGGTAGCACACTGAATATGAAGTCTGCATCTGCAATGACAATAAACTCTGAGAGTACACTGAGTGAGATTGTTGCATCGAACACCACAAGAACAACTGGTGGAACTCATACACATAGTATTCAAGGTGTACACACTATTGATTATAACGGTGATGCACATGTTCGTTACGATGCTGACTATTATAAACATATTGGTGCTGATACATTCCTCTACGCAGCTGCTGGTGTTGATCATACACAAACAGATTCGCCCACAAGAACAAGTGCCGTAGACGTTATCGCAACAACTGTGAATAATTTGTAGGAGGTTAGAATGGTTGATTTTGCAAACGGTAATCGGTGTGGTGCTAGTCCAGAACTAAATGATGTTCTGAGTAAACTTGATAGCGCAAAGGCAGATATAAAATCAAAACTTAATGAGGCTGCGTCAACTGCTGCAGCTGCTTTTGGTACATTGCAGGACGAACTTGCTGGACTGAAGGATAAACTTCAATCAATTGAGATACCAACTCTACCCAAACTAAACTTACAAGCAGAGCTTGCAAGTCTTGCTTCATTGGTCCCCGGCACCCCATCTTTTATTTCTGCTCTTGCAAAAATAAAATTAGAGTTTGAGGATGATATAAAAGCAGCAGGTTTGGAGCTGAACGATCTTGTTTCATCTGCGATTAGTGCAATATCAGGTGGAGACAGTCTTTGTGCAATTATCCCAAATCTTGAAAAGGTGTCGGGAAGTATAGATGCTGCTGTAGAAAAACCAGCGGCAGTAAAACCTGTCTCTTATACACATCTCCGAGCCCACGAGACTCCTGAGCATCTC
>OLHJ01000415.1_pt1 | contig 13937 bp, 8 predicted proteins | sample 1609491 | NCBI WGS metagenome assembly OLHJ01 (sample SAMN05416861, study PRJEB24817) | seawater metagenome | isolation source: Sea water | place: Canada:Atlantic | collected 2013-11
GGTGATCGATGCCGATGCCGAAGTGAAGGGAGACATTCGCCTCTATCATGAGGTTACGCTTAAAATTGCAGAGGGCGCCCGCGTCGGAGACATCAAGCGCCATTACCGCGACTAGCCCCTTGGAATAAGCGCGACGCGCTCGGCGCGCTCGCGCAAAAGATACTTTTGCACTTTGCCCGTAGACGTTTTCTCGATAGGACCAAAGTCGACCTTTTTAGGAATTTTAAACGCCGCGAGCTCTTCGCGGCAATAAGCAACGAGCTCTTGGGCTGTCATTTCTTGGCCGTCTTTTAGCGAGACGAAAGCACACGGAACCTCTCCCCACTTCTCATCACTTGCCGCAACCACGGCTGCCTCGAGTATTTTCGGATGGCGGAATAATACTGACTCAACCTCGAGGGAGGAAATATTCTCACCACCAGAGATGATAATATCTTTCGACCGATCTTTTATCTGCACATACCCATCTTCATGCCACACGGCGAGGTCTCCAGAGTGAAACCAACCGCCTGCGAACGACGCCTCTGTTGTTTTTGGGTTTTTGAGATACCCTTTCATCACCAGATTCCCGCGCATAAAAATTTCACCCATCGTCATCCCATCTTTTGGTACGGGTATAAGGGTGTCCGGATCGGCAACCATTAGCTCATCTTGCAGAGGCGCACGCACGCCTTGACGCGCCATCAACTCGGCTCGCTCATCGATATCCATATTTGCCCAATCCGCCTGCGGCGCACTCACCACGCAAGGGCCGTAGGTTTCGGTAAGGCCATAGACATGGGTCACATTAAAACCGAGCTTTTCCATTCCAGCGATTACCGCCGCCGGAGGTGCTGCACCTGCTGTCATCGCATTAATTCCGCTAGGCAGGCCTTCATGCAAACCAGAATCGGCATTTAACATCGTGTTGAGAACAACCGGCGCGCCGCAGAAATGCGTGACTTTGTGCTGCTTTATTTGCTCGAAGATAGCGTCTGCTCGAACGTGGCGGAGGCACACACTGGTCCCGGCGACCGCAGCGAGTGTCCAAGGAAAGCACCAGCCGTTGCAGTGAAACATCGGAAGGGTCCATAAATAAACAGGCTGTGCTGTCATGTTCCAGCACATCGCATTAGACAGCGCGTTTAGGTAGGCGCCGCGATGATGAAAGACAACTCCCTTAGGATCGCCTGTCGTGCCCGAGGTGTAGTTGAGTGAAATAGCCTGCCATTCATCTTCTACCTGAAAGCAGCGGTAGCCGGCGTCGCCAGTGCGCAGGAGCGCTTCGTAATCGGTCTCGCCTAACAGCTCTCCGCCTTCGAAATACGGATCATCGATATCGATGACCCTCGGCTTCACATCGAGCAATTCGAGCGCGGCACGTATCGTGTCGCTGTATTCGCGGTCGGTAAAAAGGACGCGCACTTCAGCGTGTTCGAGGATAAAGGCGATAGCCTTCGCGTCTAGCCTCACATTAAGTGCATTGAGCACAGCGCCTATCATCGGCACACCAAAATGTGCCTCAAAGGTTTCTGGAGTATTAGCGCCCATAAACGCTACCGTGTCGCCTTCGCCTATGCCAAGTTTGCCGAGCGCCGAGGCGAGAAGACAGGCGCGCGCGTAGGTTTGAGACCACGTGTAGCGAGTAGCGCCGTGAATAATAGACGCTTGGTCCGGATAGACGCTTGCGGCTCGCTCAATAAAATTAAGCGGAGTCAGCGCAGCAAAGTTTGCCGCGTTCTTATCAAGGCCTTGTTCGTATTTATTCACCTGTGGTCTCCTCGCCGTCTCTGCGGCTATTTCTTAGACAGATCTCTCGCAGAGAGATCGTCGTTCGTCACGCTAATTCAATCCGCATCGTCTTCACGATCACTGAAAATCCATGTCCCCAGCGGTCAGCCACCATTTGCCATAAAGTAGGCTAGCGGCTGGGCCAGGATTCCAGCTGTTGCAGGGTATCTCAATGCCCAAATCGCGAACAGCTGCATTTGGCATATCCAACCTCGCAAGCCAGCCTTTGGTTAGCCATAGAAGTAAATCGCTGGGGGGTTCATTTTCAACAACCTGTGTGCAGAAAGGCTCTTCACGCGCGCCTTTTGCCAGCTCTCGAGCTAGCACAGTCAGCGCGCGGGAAACTGTCGCGAGTGGCGCAACAATATCCATAAGCAGCCACGCATCTGCGCTGCGCTTGATCACACACAACGCCATTGCCCTACCGGCCGAATCACGCAGCCAACGCAGCGAATAACGCGCGTGATGCGGATGCTGCAAATAACGATAGCTAAGGTATTCCCAATCTCTAACGCCGATGATGCCATTCTCAAAATCAACCTGCATTTCCTGCCAGAGCGCGCCTAATTCATCGCGTTGCGCTGAGTCTGCGGCATCGAAATCGGCTAGTGTCCATGCCGCCTCCACCGCGCTGCCTGGCTCAGTTATCCCACTCACCCTGACTTCGACGAAGTCGTCGGTTTTCTCGTAGAGACCGAGACGGATAGCGAGCCTCATTGTTTTTTTATTCGGAAAACCAAAGCCCAATAGATGATCGACAGTATTGCCAATTTCGCGCTCGAGGAATGTCGCGGCAACCTTGAAAAAGAGACTGCCGCGACCGTACCGAGTTCTCTCCTCAGGCATGACCATGACATCGCATGGCTGAATCGCTAAAGCTGGGCGCCCAAAATAGCGAATATCGCGCGGCGCTCCGCCATAATGTGCGACGAGATCGCCTTCCGCTTTCGCTTTCGCCACAACACAGCGTCCAGCGCCTAGTTCGTATTTCCAGTGCCAGACCTCTGCATCGAATGCGTGACCAAAACTGCGCTCGAAAAGATCAGCAACGGCCGCTGGTTTAAAACTGGCTCTGTCACCATATTCTGCCGCAGCGTATTCGCTATCTGAGTCGGCAGGTGCCAGTCCCTTGGTAAAGGTGTAAAGCTTGAATACGCGCTTGCCCGAAGAAAGCTCCTGCGCTGCTCTGTCGAGTTCGTCTCGCACCAGCGTTAGGGTTTCATTCTCATTGCCGAAAGCATTCAGCTGCGCTTGCTTTGCAAATAACTCGATTGAGCGCAACGCACTCTGGGTATGGTCCTCTGCAACAGCAATCGAATAATTAAGCCGCTCGGCAAGTTGGAGTAACGAGCTTAGGTTCGGCAATGGCGAATGCTCGACGGCACTGTCGTCATTCAAAAATTCACCGAAGACAATCAACAGCCCTCCCGGCTTAAGAAGCCGGCGCGCGCGTGAGAAAACACCCAATTGATCGATGCTACGGTAACTGCCCTCAACTAGGAGGCAATCCATATTCTCGCTAACAGCCGAGGCTTCGATGTTTGCGGCCGACGCTGTGGGAGTCTCGCCCACAACCCCGACCGCGATAATTTCGATTGGCGCGGGGTTTTCAAGGGCATGTTGTGCCGGCTTCATCTCACTGGCAAAGCCCGCAAGACTCGCGCCATCGATGCCAATACGAAATTCTCCCGCACCGGCTCCGTGGGCATGCTGCGCGCAAACGAGCTCGACAAGTCTGTGGGTGAAAGCCGCCTGCGCGTCGCTCAGCGACTGAGTGTCGTTTGCGAATAGACCGTAATGGTATTTCCCTTTGAACGATTCGGTGCGGCCTAACACGGCGGCGATCGCGCCGCGTTTCGCCTCTTCACGCGAGTGCGCGTCTGCGGAGTGATAGCTAGATGGGCGGCGGCGCAAAACGAAATGCTGGGGAGCTGAGGCCTGAGATTGGTGGTCGGTCATAGCGTGTAATCGGTTATCGCGGCGGCGGTACGGGCATTGGACGTAAGTGTACGTATTTGTCGCCTCCTCCACGAGCCAGACCCATTTAGGTGTGGTTCGAGGTGAGAGCGCTCAGGGTGTTAATAACGATGACGCCCTCAATATAGCGCGCGAGGACCTCATTGCCTAGGTTCACACTCGCTAAACGCGCAGCCTAACTTAGGCTAGAATGACTGCGCGCAGTCCGTTTGCGCTCCAGTTCTTAGAAACCTAGCTTAGGATCAGCGACATGATAGCGAAACATAAGCAGCAATCTAGCCTGCTCGCACTCATAGCCCCTCTCGAAGATAGCGAAGCCTCGCCTAATCGCATCGCACTTCAGCGCTTGCTTCAGCTGCGCGCGTTTGTGACGGTTATTGGTTTGCTAGGCTTGGCTATCCTGCTTCCATTCAGCAGCATAAAGGTTCCGCCAAGCGCGATAATAGGACTGCTGATCGGCGTCGCTGCGAGCCTCGTTATCGGTTTTTGGCGACTCCGCTCAGCCGTATCACTCCTCCCGCTTGAGCTGTTAGGCCATCTTCTCGCAGACGTGGTTTTGCTTATTCTGCTCCTAACTCAAACCGGTGGCATCAGCAATCCACTTATCTCCTATCTGCTCGTGCTGCTCGCAGTCAGCGCGACCATTCTTCCTCGCTTGATGGTACTGAGCTTTGCCGCTGGCAGCATTGCTATCTACACTTTTTTCTTGTTGATCGACCTGAGTTCTGGCCAGCAAATGTCGATGGGCTCCGAGGGTCAGGCGATGACCTTCCAGCTTCACCTTGTGGGAATGTGGGTAATATTCGTGGTGAGCGCCGCCTTGATTACAGCCTTTGTCACGCGTATGGCAGAAGGCATTCGAGCGCGAGAGATCAACCTTGCGCACGCCCGCGAAGAGGCGCTGCGCAGCGAACAGCTCATTGCTATTGGCACGCTCGCGGCGGGGACCGCGCACGCATTGGGCACACCGCTGTCGACTATGGCCGTGCTGCTAGGCGAACTCGATTCGGTAGCGACGGAGAATTTAGCCTCACCTGAGGTCAAGGAGGACATCAGTGTTTTGCGGCAGCAGGTCACGCGCTGTCGCAACTCGCTTACACAGCTCACTCGCTACTATCACAAAGACGAGGGCGGTGGCGCGAGCAAGAGTTTGATTGCAGATTTTATCGAAGATATTCGCGAGTATCTGGTCAATATTCATCCTACTTCTAATATTAGATTCGAATTACAAGACACTGATAAAAAACAACTAACCTCAGACCCCAGCATTAAGCATGCGGTAATCAACATTATCGAAAACGGAATAAAAGCAGCGCGAACCGAGGTTTGCGTGAGCGCGAAAACACTTACCTCAAGCGCATCTGGCAACCGCCGCCAAGAGCTTATTGAGCTGATCATTACCGACGACGGTCCAGGCATTCCCGACGAGGTTATGGAGAATCTCGGCGAGCCTTTTATCTCCATACGAAACCAAGGCATGGGACTCGGCATTTACCTCGCCAATGCCTCGATCCAGCGGCTCGGTGGAACAATCGAGATGAGCAATGTCACAGGTGGCGCGCGCACCCGCATCACACTGCCCATTGAGCCTCTCCCGCTTACAGACTCCGCAGTGCGAGGATCTACCCGATGACACCTTCCCTCTTGCTCGTCGAAGACGACGAGGTGTTTGCTCGCGCTATCACTCGCGCGCTCGGCCTGCGCGGCTACGCTGTAGTCCATGCAACGAACGCTGATACCGCGAGTCACGTAATCAATCAGACAAACTTCGATTTCGCTATTCTCGACCTTAATCTGGGCGGTCATACCTCGATCTCATTGATCCAGCCGCTGCGCTCTTCTAACCCCAAGATGCGCATACTTATGCTGACAGGCTATGCGAGCATAGCGACGGCTGTAGAGGCTATTAAACTGGGCGCCGACGATTACCTCGCCAAGCCGGCCGATACGGGCGACATCCTCAACGCCTTGCTCGAAGAGGGCCATGAGGCGTCGCCGACATCTGCGTTGACAACAGAATCAGCGCTCGAGCCTATGTCAGTGAGGCGGCTCGAGTGGGAACATATCCAAAAGGTTTTGGCTGAAAACGAGGGCAATATCTCGGAAACTGCACGGCAACTAAAAATGCATCGCCGCACCCTGCAGCGCAAGCTGCAGAAGAGGCCTGTCGCCGGCTAATGTAACCCGACGACAGAGTGTGGAAAACCGGCTTACCCTAGCGACGACCCAATGGCGTCGACATGAGATGTCGACCACCGTCGACAATGAGTGTTTCGCCCGTGACCACTTGCGGCCCCGTCACAAAGTGCAATATCGCCTCGGCTACGGTATCGGGGCAAGCAGTCACACCCAACGGCGCATCCCGTCGATTCGCGTCTCTAACCGCCTCGTATTGTGTGTCGCCCAATCCCTCACGCAGCCAATCGCCCTCGATAAAGCCCGGGCAAACTGCGTTCATGCGTATTTTAGGGCCTAGAACGCGAGCAAGTGACATCGTCATCGTTACCATCGCTCCCTTTGACGCCGCGTAAGCAATGCTGCTGCCGATCCCTGTCACAGCTGCCGTAGACGCAATATTTACAACGGCGCCTCCTTCGTCATTTGCCTCCATAGCCGCGCGAGCGGCGCGGGTCATCTGATAGCAGCCAATCACATTAACCCCGTAGATACGCTGAAAATCCTCGGCGTCCAGGCCATCGAGGTTATTGTGGTCGACAAATTTGGTGGTACCGGCATTGTTAACAAGAATATCAACGCGACCCCATTTATCCATCGCAGCTTTTACCATCGCCACGCAATCGGTGTCGTTAGCGACACTTCCGCCGAAGCAAACCGTTTCGACTCCGAGCTCCTCGCACTCTTTAGCGACCTGCGTGGCCCCCGCGGAGTTAGCGTTGTAATTAATGACAACATGACAGCCAAGGCTGGCGAAGAGGCGCGCTGTTGCCGCTCCAACGCCACTGCTAGACCCTGTAATAATTGCTACTTTGTTGGATAAATCTTTCATTCTTATCACCTCTTTTTTGGCGCATTATACGCACGCTCTCTAGCTGCGAAATCACCCGAGCGAAATTAGCATGCCTGACATGCTTTGCCGAGCCACAATCCCCTGTTTTTGATTGTTTTTAAGCGTTGCAATACCAACCGATAGGGTTACAATACGTAACACTTTGCCTAGGCAAACCGTCCCAACCTTGGCCTACTTAATGTGATACTGCAGCGCAGCGCACATTCTCGTCCTGTGTTCTATCAAGGAGTTCATCTAGCTTTCATAGAGAGTCGTAGTAAGTGGCTAAGTCGACGTTTAAAACGGTAGCAACGAGGCCTGCGACGAGATGACAAGATCAATAATTTAGCAATCGGAGGCTGAATTGAAAAAGCAGCAACTAGTAGCAATCGTAATTTTTATCGCTGTTGTCGCGTGGATGCTTATTCCGCGCGAAGGCATCAGTACTGCCGGCGAAGCAAAGCCCGATGTAGTGGTTACTGCAGCCCCAGAGGGCAGCAATGCCGGCGAAGGCCTTGAAACACCTCTCGTGCGCACGCTGGCGGTAAGCGAGGAAGACTACACGCAGCAAATTCGAATCCGTGGACGAACACAGGCGTTCCGACATGTGATGGTAAGGGCTGAGGAGCCGGGCAAATTAATCAGCGAACCTGTTGCTCGTGGCGCACGCGTTTCTCAAGGTGATGTGCTCTGCGAACTTGCCATCGACGCCCGCGACGCCAACCTAAGCGAATCACTAAGCCGCCTCGAGCAGACGCAGTTCGAATACAGAGCGTCGCTGGATCTGCAAAAGCGCGGCCTGCAATCAGAGGTGATCGTCGCGCAGCAAAAGGCTGCTGTATCAGCTGCCGAAGCCGCGGTGAGTCGTGCCGAACTTGCACTCGCGCGCACAAAAATTCTTGCGCCTTTCGACGGTGTGGTCGAAACGCGGTCAGTCGAATTAGGCGACTTGCTCAATGTTGGCGCAGTCTGCGCCTCCGTGCTCGACGACAGTCCTATGCTCTTGGTTGGACTTGTACCCGAGCAAAATATTACTGCCCTCGAAGTAGGATCACTGGTCGAAGCCGAACTGGGCACCGGCATGCGCATTAGCGGACATGTTACCTACCTCGCTCGCGCTGCAGACACTAGCTCGCGCAGCTATCGCATCGAAGTCGAAGTCGACAACAGCAACACGAGTATTCGCGAAGGTATTACAGCCGAGCTCTTGGTTGATGCACAGGATTTGCGTGCTCACCAAATTCCCTCGTCGGCCCTCACACTCGACGACACCGGTGAGATTGGCGTGAAGATTCTCGATCGCAATAATGTTGTGCAGTTTCAGCGCGTCAATATTATTGGCGACAGCAGCAATCGCTTGAATCCCGGTGTTTGGGTAACCGGACTCAGCGGCAGTACGACGCTTGTCACGATAGGCCAAGAAATCGTTTTCCCTGGCCAGCGCGTCGACAGTACAACGACGTTTTAGCGAAAAACTAATAAAGAGTACCAATACCTTAGCACTGAATTCTGGGCGGACTAGATGAAAAATTATATCGACACGGCTGTATCGCGCTCGCGCACGACGCTGAGCATCTTTGTGGCGATCATGCTTACCGGCTTCGGCTCGTATCTCTCGATTCCCGTCGAGTTAAATCCTGACGTCGAAGTACCGATAATCATCACCACGATTATTCACGAGGGGATCTCGCCTGAAGATGCTGAGAGGCTGCTCGCGAAACCGACAGAGGTAGAGCTTAAGTCGCTCGACGGCATTACGCAGATTAGTTCGTTCTCGAGCGAGAACGCGGCGACGATTATTACCGAATTCGATATCTCTTTCGAATCCAAGACAGCCCTGAGCGATGTTCGTGAAGCGGTGAATAGAGCGAAAGCGAGATTCCCAGCCAACACCGAAGAGCCCCTCATGCAGGAGGTCTCTGCTGCGGGCTTGCCCGTTGTACAAATCGCGGTGGGTGGGCAAGGCGTACCAGAGCGCGTGCTACTGCGAGTGGCTGAGCAACTGCAGCGCGAAATCGAAATCTTACCGCAGATTCTCGAAGCGGTAATGGTCGGTAATCGCGAAGAACTCCTCGAAGCTGAGATCGATCCGGGGAAACTTGAAACCTACGGCATTCCGAACAGTGCGATAGTCAGCACGGTCATGAATAACAACCGCCTAATCCCAGCGGGCCAAGTTGACACCGGTCAGGGCAGCTTTTCTGTCAAGGTGCCAGGGCTCATCGAAAATGCCGAAGACCTGTTCAATTTACCCCTAGCGTCAACCGATCTAGGCGTACTCACTGTCGCCGACATAGCTGAGGTGCGCCGCACATTTAAAGATGCCACCCGCTATTCCTACTCCAACGGGTCTGCGTCTATTTCGCTTAACGTCAACAAGCGTAAGGGCGCCAACCTTGTCGAGTCTATGGAACAGATCGACGCAGTCGTCGAGCGTATCCGCCCCACCCTGCCACCTTCAGTCACTTTGTCTTATATCAACAACACAGCGCCGCTCGTGTTAGAGCAGAACCTGGGCCTGCAGGGCAACATGGCCACCGCAATGGTGCTTGTTCTGATCGTTGTTATCGCCTCGGTCGGCGTGCGCTCGGGTCTTATCGTCACGCTCGCCGTGCCGTTCTCATTCTTCTTCGCATTTATCATTATCAGCCTCCTCGGATTCACCTATAACTTTATGGTGATCTTTGGCTTGCTGCTCGGACTCGGCATGCTCATCGATGGTGCCATCGTAATGGTCGAATACGCCGACAGGAAAATGGCAGAGGGTCTCAACAGCTTAGAGGCCTATAGAGCGGCAGTTGATCGCATGTTTTGGCCAATCATGGCATCGACTGCAACGACACTGGCGGCATTCCTACCGATCATGTTCTGGCCCGGCGTCTCAGGCCAGTTCATGAGCTACTTGCCAATCACTGTTTTCGCCGTGCTTATCGGATCGTTGTTTTACGCACTTCTCTTCGCACCGACTATCGGCGCGCTGATCGGTCAGGGATCAGCCGCTGCTAAGGCCTTTGCCAAAGGCGGCAGTGACGATGGCCGCGTAGTCGCTACAGGTATTACTCGGCTCTATGAGAAGTCACTCAAGTTCGCTGTGAAACTCCCTATCACTGTTTCCCTCCTCAGTATCGTCACGCTCGTCACCATCGTTTGGGCATATGGCCGCTACGGAAAGGGCGTTGAGTTTTTCACCGGCGTCGAGCCAAGTCAGACACAAATTCAAGTTTTTGCGCGCGGTAACTATTCGCCTGCCGAGCTGCGCGATGTCATGCTTAGCGTACAAGAACGCATTTACGAGGTTGGCTATTTCAAAGGTATCGTCATGCAGTCTGGCACGGGACAGCAGCTTGGCGGTGACCAGCAAACGGCACCCGACCTGATCGGCTATATATTCGTCGAAATGGTTGATCGCCGCGAACGCGAGCTAGACGGCTTCGAAGTCGAAAACCGTTACCGTCAGGCTATCGCAAACTTGCCCGGCGCACGGGCGGAAGTAGTTTCTCTCGAGCAGGGCCCGCCTGTGGGCAAAGAGATTCAGATTGAACTATCGGGAGAGGAGTTGGAGCCTCTCTTCGCCGAAGCTGCGCGCATTCGCAATTTTCTGGAAAACGACATGACTGGGCTTATCGATATCGATGACACGGCACCGGTGCCCGGCATCGAATGGGAAATCAAAGTCGACCGCGCACGCGCTGCAATGATGGGCGCAAGCATGGCAGAAATCGGCACCGCGATTCAGCTCATGACAAACGGCGTGTTTATGGGTGATTACCGCCCTAACGACAGCGAAGAAGAAGTCGACATTCGCATTCGCTACCCAGCCGAATACCGTGGTATCGAGCAGATGGATACGATTCGTATCGCAACCGCCAATGGGCCTGTTCCAATAAGCAGTTTCGTCACTCGGGTCGCCAAACCCGCGGTGAGCAGCATCCAACGAGTCGATGGCGCGCGCGTAGTTTATGTCCGTGCTAACCCTGCTCCGGGCATCGTTGCCAGCAACAAGCTTACTGAAATAGACGCCTGGCTCGAAGAGAATCCTCCTCAGCGCGGCGTAACTGCGGTATTCCGCGGCGCTAACGAAGAGCAAGCCAATTCGGCAGCCTTCCTAGGTAAAGCGTTCAGCCTTGCGATGGCACTCATGGCGATACTGCTCGTGACTCAGTTCAACAGCTATTATCAGGCGTTCATCATCTTGTCGTCTGTGTTGCTATCCACAGCAGGAGTTCTGCTAGGACTCCTCACGACAGGCCAAACCTTCAGTGTGATCCTCACAGGCATCGGTATTGTGGCGCTCTCGGGGATTATCGTGAACAACAACATTGTGTTGATCGACACGTTTAATTATCTCAAAGCGAAGCACGGCGATTGGACACTCGAAGAAATAATCGTTCAGACAGGTGTACAGCGCCTACGGCCGGTTTTTCTTACGACATTCACGACCGGCTTTGGGCTGCTGCCACTGGCGATGCATGTCTCTGTCGATCTTATCAACGCTGAAATCGAAGTCGGCGGGCCGATTACTTCACAGTGGGTTAGCCTTGCGTCCGCCATCGTGTTCGGGCTGTCGTTCGCAACTATACTGACGTTAATAGTCACACCTGCGATGCTGGCTCTCCCCGATGCAGCGCGTAAGATGCTGCGCATGAAGGCTAAGCACCAACCTCTTGAGACTAGCATCGCCGTCAGCTAAGAAAAGGCTCTAACGATATGTGCGATTCGAAATCAACGTCTCAGCAAGCAGGAGCAATAACACTAAGCTGAGTATCCACCACCAGAGTCGCTGCGGCGACTCTAATTCGACCATGCGCTGCGCTGTGCGAACCTCGCGCGGCGCAAGCGTTGTGTTCTCCGGATTGATTACGGCATCAAAAATCGATTCGGCAGACACTCTTGCTAGCGCCGATTCGCCGGCATCCGAATTAATAGCAACCCACTGCGAGCGCGTTGCGCGCTCCAGCCTCGTCAAACCCACGGCAGTAAAGTCGGCTACCTCAGAGTCGCCGATAACGTAGCTGGCCGACTCGCTCGGGCGCGCTGCTAAGTAATTGAGCGATTCGTGAACGAAAGGTAGATACAAAGGCTGCAATGGAAAATCACCCCATTCCGAATCCAAAGGCATCGCCGTGAGCAATACACGGCCAGCGCCGACTTTTGCATCAAGCAGCGCGGGCGAGGCATCGTCAAAACGCATCAGCGTCGCCGCATCTTCTTTAGGCTCTAAAGTCCAAACGCGCTGGAAACGCGATGACCATTCGACAGGCAACTTGGCAAACAGCGGATGCCTGCGATCGAAGTCGGCTATGATGCGATAGTCACCTATTCGCAGCCGCTGACTTCCTACTAGACGACCCGGTAGAATCGAGTCCAGTGTGCTCCCAGCCGCACTCGTTTGGTCGCCTGGCGCAACGAGAAGCCCACCGCCGGCGCGCACAAAGTCGGCGAGCACGCGCGATTGTTGAAGACCCAAATCACTGACATTTAGGAGAACGACTACCTCCACGCTTTGGATAAGTTCCGGCGTCAAACGGTTTGGGACTGTGCTTGTCACAGAGAATGGACTAGCCACCCCGCTACCGCTCGCTAGCTCGAACCAATGCGCTTCGTCGTCGAACCAGTCTGACGAAGCCTCACCGTTAACCACTAACACATCGACCTTTGGCTCGATGGTCACAGCAGCGAAACGGGAATTATCCTCGATGAATTCATCTCCTTGTACGCGAACCTCTATCGCCCGCTCGCCGCTCCCCTCCAGAATATAAGCAAACTCGACAACCTTTTCCGACACATCCGTAAGCTCAACAGCCGCCCGTTCGATCACCTCGCCATCGATTAGAAGACTCACCTGCGCGCGTTCGACTGGCAGCGATCCTGAAGACCTTATGCGAGCCAGCACGGGGTCGGCTTGTATCCCATCGATTAATGTCGCAGGTACGCGCACATCAACAACCGTCAGGTTTTGAGTCTCTTCGACGCCAACATCTATTGGGGTAAAAGCAACGCCCGGCGCCAACTTCCAACTCCCCTCTAGCCCATCGGCGCCCGTGGCTTGAAAATCCGAGAGCAATGTAATTGACCGATTATCGAAGGTGGCGGCAGCGAGCATTTCATCGGCCAGCGCTAAGCCCGAACGAATGCTCGATGCGCCGAAGCTAGGTTCAGTCAACGAATCGAGTGCGCGTCTTAACGCCGCCGGCTCATCGGTAAAATCGGTTAGCACTGTGGCACGTTCGCCTAGCACCACAATCGCGATCTCATCCCCAGGCCCGAGATTGTCCATAAAGTCATTGGCCTCGGCTATAGCCGCAGCGAAAACGCCGCGGTAGCGCATGCTTAGTGTTGAATCGATAACCAGTACCGCTGATTGCGGGTCGGCGTCTAATAACTTGGCGAGAGATTGATTAAGCAAGGGTCTTGCGAAGGCAAAAACTAAGAGGCTGATCAATAGCGCGCGCAGTAACAGCAACACCCACTGCTGTAGTTGCTGAAAAAGAATGAGTTTCTTCGGCGTGTTTTTAAGGAAGCGTATAGAGCCAAACACAACTTTAGGCGGACGTTCTCGCCTAATCAGATGAATCGCGATCGGAATTAATGCAGCCAACAGGCCAAACAAAAAAAGGGGCGCTAGAAACACCATTTAGAATCCCCTCGCCCGCTTACTTAAATAGGCCGACAGCGCCGAGTCGATCGGATCGGCTGTATTGAGCAGACAGTAGTCTACTCCCGCTCTCTGACATTGCTTTTTACATTCGGCAAGATAGGTATTCACATTCTCTAGATAGGCATCGCGCACCGACGCTGGCGTTGTAATAAACGCTTCGCGTGTTTCGCTATCGATAAATTCAGACGACTCGTCGAAGGTAAAGTGAAGCTCCGCGTCATCCATAACATGCAGCACGATCACATCGTGACCCATCGCGCGGAGGTTGCGTAGCGTTGCTATCGTTTCCTCCTCGCCTTGCAGCAGATCAGAGATCAGCAGGACGAGACTCTTCTTGGTCAGCGTCGCAGCGAGGTCACCTAACGGCCGCGCTGCGTCAGTCTGATCGCCGGGCGACACTTGCGTTAGTAGCCGCAACAAATGCATGAGATGAGGCTGCCGACAGCGCGCAGGCAAAAACTCGCGTAACTTATCATCGAAGGTAATGCTGTCTCTTATACACATCTGACGCTGCCGACGATCTAC
>OLHJ01000416.1_pt1 | contig 13907 bp, 11 predicted proteins | sample 1609491 | NCBI WGS metagenome assembly OLHJ01 (sample SAMN05416861, study PRJEB24817) | seawater metagenome | isolation source: Sea water | place: Canada:Atlantic | collected 2013-11
GTATAAGAGACAGCTACTACTACTACTACTACTACTACTACTACTACTACTACTATTCAAAACCTTCCCGTTAGATATTATTTGCGAAACAGATAATAAATCACCATTCTCTTGAATTTGGTAACCGCAATCCGTCATGGAATCAGAATTGATACTCATGGAGGAGTCGTTGCTTCTAAATTGGGTTTTCCATAAAAAAATAGAATCTGCTACTAGCAAATATCTACCCTTGGAAATCCCTTCACAATTTTCTTATTAGTAACTAAAATTCGAGTTTAAACGTAAAGACACCCCTACTTCACAATACTCGTTTTGGACCAAATAAAACCAGCCCTGTTGGACCTTATTGTAATCTTTGGTTTCATGTTGCTTACATTTAACTGCCTTCACATCAGAAACTCTAGATTCACAACCTAACAAAAGGAGCAAAACAACAAGGAATATGAAAAACCTAAACATTTAAAGGAAAAAAACTAGCTATAAACCATATTCGCTGAGTAAATAAATCAAAGCTGCCATATTAGCCCCTCCTAACTCCAATTCTCTTTGGTTGATTTTATCAAAGGTATCGGAAGCCGCATGATGGTAATCAAAATAACGTTGGGAGTCTGGACGGTACCCTATTAATAAGGTCTTCTCTTCATCTAGTTGTCCAATATCAGCACCACCATGACCGTGCTCAAATGCATAAATATTATACGGCTTAAATAAAGGTAACCAACGCGCTACTTTTTGCATACGTTCTTCATCATGGGTTTGTAGCGCGAAATAACGTGGTGTAAATCCACCCGCATCACTTTCAATAGCCGCAATCACATTTTGGTTTTGACTTTTTACCGAATCCGCAAATGCTTTACCGCCTTTCAATCCGTTTTCTTCATTCATAAACAAAACGGCACGAATGGTTCTTTTCGGAGCAATATCCAAAGCTTTGAATAAACGTAAAGCCTCTACCGACTGCACCACTCCCGCTCCATCATCATGCGCTCCATCTCCATTATCCCAGGCATCTAAATGTCCGCCAACCACAATAATTTCTTCCGGATTTTCTGTACCCCAGATTTCACCAATCACGTTATAAGATAAAGTGTCAGGCAAAGTTTCACAGTTCATGGTAAAGGAAAACTCTGTTTTAGGATTGATAGCTAACGTTTTTGATAACTGATTGGCATGAAAAGTACTTATGGCGGCAGATGGAATTCCGTTGTTATTTGGTCTTGACCCCATGCTACCTGTATGTGGGTATTTATCTTCAATATGCGTTAACGAACGAACAATGGCACCCACTGCTCCTTTTTCTTGAGCTATCCAGGGGCCAGTCCAACGCTGTCCACCACAATGACTATACGCGCCAAAGGTTCTAATGTACTTAGGATCCATAGGGCCATTAAAAAACACAATCTTCCCTCTAACATCTGAATTGCTCAGGGCTTCTAATTCTTCTACCGATTTAACCTCAATAACGCTTGCTGTTAAAGGTTTTCCTTTTGTGCCCAAAGACCCTCCAAGGGCACATATGTTCACTGGAATTTCTTCCGTACCACTTTTAAAAAACGCCACTTCATCTACACCACGAACCCAGTGGGGAACCATTACAGGTTGAAGGTAAACGGTATCAAATTTATAAGACTCCATTACTTCCTTCATATAAGACACCGCGCGGGCAGCTTCTTCAGAACCACTTAATCTCCCCCCAATTTTGGTACACAAATGCTCCAACACCTTGTAACTTTTACCATTCTCTAATGCCGTATGAAACATTTGCTTGATGATTAAAGTATCATTACGCTTCATCTCAATGGTGTCGGCAGTCAAACTATCTTTTTGTGCAAAAGTTACAATGGAAAAAAGAAATATTGGAATAGCAGAAATTATGGTTTTCATAAAGGAAACTTTAGAAGGGCAAGGTAAAATAAATTTGGAATTGAGAAGCAATTACGACTTAACCTCTGCGGTTAATTTCATCTCGAAATTTTGAAGCCGATTCATAATCTTCGGTTTCTAGGGCTGCGTTGAGTTTTTCATTCAAGTCTTCCATAGAAATTTTTGACAAATCACTTTCCGAACTGATTTCTACCACTTCCTCTTCGATAAATTCATCATCGATAGGTTCAATGGGCATACTCGCTTTGTCTAAAATGAAATTGTAAACAAAGATTGGGGCATCGTAACGTACTGCCATCGCGATGGCATCGGAGCTACGAGAATCAATCTCGTGCTCCGTTATTCCATCTGTGACAATTATTTTGGCATAAAAAATACCATCCACCAGGTTGTAAACCAATACTTCTTTTAAGCGTAAATGAAACGAATCCAGTACATTCTTAAAAGTATCATGGGTAAATGGTCTTTGCGGCTTCATGTTTTCTAACACAACCGCAATGGCTTGTGCCTCTGGACCACCAATAACAATCGGCATTCTACGTCTACCCTCTTTTTCTTTTAAAAGTAAAAGATACGCACCAGCTGAAGTCTTTCCGTACTCCAACCCATGAAGAATAAGCTCAATTTTTATTGCCACAACCTAGGTATTAAATTTTAGTTATTTGCTTTAAAAGCTTTCACTGCTTCAATCAATTTAGGAACTACTTCAAAAGCATCTCCTACAATTCCGTAATCAGCAGCCTTAAAGAAAGGCGCTTCTGGATCTGTATTGATTACCACAATTACTTTAGAGGCATTTACTCCAGCTAAATGTTGAATAGCTCCAGAAATACCAACTGCAATATACAAATTAGGACGAATAGCTAAACCAGTTTGTCCTACGTGCTCATGGTGAGGTCTCCAATCTAAATCAGATACCGGACGAGAACATGCGGTAGTTGCACCCAACTCATTTGCTAATTCTTCAATCATTCCCCAGTTCTCTGGACCTTTCAGTCCACGACCTGCTGAAACAACTAATTCCGCTTCTGGAAGAGGAACTTGACCTCCTAAATCTTCTTTCTTGGTTTCTTTTAAACTAATACGTGCATCGCCCATAGAAACGTTGGCATCTTTTACGTCAGGAGATCCAGCCATTTCTTTGGCTCCTACAGAGTTTGGCGTCAATCCAATAATAGCCACATCACTGTTAAATTTAACACGTGCAAAAGCTTTCCCTGAGAATACAGATTTTTTAACGACTACTCCGTTGCTTACGTCAGCATAATCAACTACACCTGCCACTAATCCTGCTTTCATTTTAGCAGAAACAATAGGAGCTACCGCCTTTCCAGTCTCATCGTAAGAAACAACAATCATAGTTGCGCCTACCTGACCTGCTACTTCAACAATAGCATTTGCCATTTGAAACGGCTGTGTGTTATTAAGGCTTTTCTCAACTAAAATGGCTTTCGCTCCATAAGCACCTAAACCGTTTAGGTCGTCAGAAGAAGCGCCACCAAAAGCGATTACATTAAAATCGGTACCTGCATCTGATGCAAGTTTTGCCCCGTAAGAAACTGCTTCAAAAGCAGATTTCGATACTTTATTATCGGCTGTACCGGCTAATACTAAAACTGACATAATTATATAACTTTAGCTTCTGAGTGTAACATTTCAATAAGATCGGCCGCGTTTTCTGGATCAATTAATTTCACCGCCGATTTAGCAGCTGGTAAAGAGTAATCTAATACTTCCGTTAAAGCTTCTCCAGCTGCTGCAGGAACTACTTCTAATTTCTTAGAACGTGCTGCCATAATTCCACGCATGTTAGGAATTCTTTGTTCAGACATTCCTTTAGATGCGCTTAATACCAATGGTAATTGTGCTTCTAAAACTTCTTCTCCTCCTTGAATTTCTCTCTCAGCAGTTGCCGTTGTTCCAGCTACATCTAATTTTGAGATATTTGGTAAGTAAGGTAAATCTAACATTCCAGCAACTAATCCGCCTACTTGAGATCCGTTATAGTCGATAGTTTCTTTACCTACCATTACTAAATCGTATCCCTTATCTTTTGCGTATTCAGAAATTTGAGTCGCTACAAAATAAGCATCGGTTGGACCTGCATCTACACGAACTGCATCATCTGCACCAATAGCTAAAGCTTTACGGATAATAGGGTCTGCATCAGCACTTCCTACTGTAATGGTAGTCACGCTACCTCCATTTGCTTCTTTTAATTCTAATGCTCTTACCAAAGCATACCACTCATCGTAAGGATTTACAATGAACTGCACCCCCGCTTCGTTAAACTTAGTATCACCATCCGTGAAGCTAATTTTAGAAGTGGTATCAGGTGCTTTACTTATTGCAACTAATATTTTCATTTTGTGTTTTTTTTATTCGAACGACAAACTTAATGATTAATGCGCGAAAAACGTATGCAAGCATACCAAATAGTAGTCGTTTATTTCGGCAGGCGAAATTACGAATTCAGAACGGTTTATAGTATATGAAAATTGAGTTAAAATGACCAAAAACAAGGGGTAAACCGAAAAATTAATTCCAAACAGATTTCCAGTACGGAACTAAAACTTGACTTTTCTCTAGCATTGAAGCATTAAAAATAGAAAATCTACTTCCATTGACACTAGATTTATTAATCCGTTAGAATGGCATTAATCCGTATATGGCTATATTTGCTAAATACAGACATAAATAACAACTACCATGAATATCAGCTTCACTGAAAAACAAGAAAAATACATTAGAGATAAAGTAAAATCAGGTGACTTTCAAAACGCATCGGAAGTGGTAAGAAATGCTTTAAGAATGGTGGCCACTTATGAGGAAAGAATGGTTTCTGAATTAAAAGCAGCCATTGACCTAGGGTGGGATGATGCGGGCACTAGTTCTACCGCTACCGATATAGCAAAAGAGCAAGAGGCTAAATATGCAAAAAAGTAATAAGCCAACCTTTCAATTATCTGCAAGTTCGAAACGAGAGCTTGAAATATATACGCCTACACCCAACGAAATTTTGGAATTAAACAGGCCAATTTTTACGTATCCTCATTTGATAAAACCTTTAAAAATCTAACACTTAATCCTCTGCAAGGAATAATTCGAGACGAGTTAAAAAGAGGAATATAGAGTATTCGGCATAAAGAACATATTATTTTTTACCGAATCAAACCCAACCAAATATGGATAGTTCGCATTCTTCACTGTAGTCGAGATTTTGTGAGGCACGTTTAACTAATCCCCTTTACAAACACCGTAAATAATTTTCTTAATACCGAACATTCATTTTAATGGGAAACAATGTATTTTTGCCGCCCAGATTTAAAACCAGAATATGCGAGTTATACAATTTAGAGAAGCGATTCAAGAAGCAATGACCGAAGAAATGAGAAGAGACGAAAACGTCTATCTTCTAGGAGAGGAGGTTGCTCAATACAATGGTGCTTATAAAGCAAGTAAAGGAATGTTAGACGAGTTTGGCGAAAAACGCGTGATTGACACCCCCATTGCCGAATTAGGTTTTGCAGGTATTGCAGTTGGTTCTGCCATGAATGGTTTACGTCCAATTGTTGAGTTTATGACATGGAACTTTGCCATTTTAGCTGCCGATCAAATTATTAACAGTGCGGCTAAAATGTTACAAATGTCTGGTGGACAATTTGGAAACCCAATTGTATTTAGAGGGCCAAACGGTACTGCTGGTCAATTAGGAGCTACGCACTCTCAAAGTTTTGAGGCGTTGTACTCTATGGTTCCTGGATTGAAAGTAATTACTCCATCTAATCCTTACGATGCGAAAGGACTTTTGAAAGCGGCTATCCGTGATGAAAATCCAGTAGTATTCATGGAAAGTGAATCTATGTACGGTGATAAAGGTGAAGTACCAGAAGGAGAATACGTTCTTCCGATTGGTAAAGCCGATATTAAACGTGCCGGTACAGATTGTACTTTAATCTCTTTTGGTAAAATCATGAAAGTAGCTTTAGCTGCTGCTGATGAGTTAGCCAAAGAAGGAATTAACGTTGAAGTGATTGATATCCGTACTATTCGTCCGTTAGATGTAGATACTATCGTTGAATCCGTTAAGAAAACAAATAGAGCAGTATTATTAGAAGAGTCTTGGCCGTATGCTTCCATCTCGTCTGAAATCACTTATCAAATTCAAAGTAATGCATTTGACTATTTAGATGCTCCGGTAAGAAGATTGACACAATCTGACACCTCATTTGCCTTTGCAAAACCGTTAATCGCAGAAGCACTTCCTGGTGTGGAAGACGTAGTGAAAGCGGTGAAAGCATCGATGTACGAACTGTAAGAATCTGGGAATGAGTAGGGCATTTTTCCTACTAATTTGAAAATAATATATTTGCGCCCCTTCATTTTTTATGGAGGGGCGTTTTTTTTGAAATAATTAATCTAATAAATACTATATGGAATCAATGATGATTTACATGCCAATTGTACTGGCACTAGTAGGGTTGGCCTACATGATGATTAAAAGAACTTCTGTTCTAAAGCAAGATGCCGGAGATGGAAAAATGAAAGAAATTTCAGACCATATCTACGAGGGAGCTTTAGCATTCTTAAATGCAGAGTATAAGTTACTTGCCATATTTGTGGTAGTTGTAAGTGCTGCTCTATTTGGTGTTTCTTTAGTTGTTGAAACCACGCATTGGATGATTGTTATTGCATTTATTTTCGGAGCTGTATTTTCTGCTTTAGCTGGAAACATGGGGATGAAAATTGCCACTAAAACAAACGTTAGAACTACCGAAGCCGCGCGTACTAGCTTACCTGATGCTTTGTCGGTTTCTTTTGGAGGTGGTACCGTTATGGGACTTGGTGTTGCTGGTTTAGCAGTATTAGGACTTACGGCTTTCTTCATTGTATTTTATAATATTTTCATGGGTGGTGCATGGACTTCTGTAAGTGACATGACCATCGTACTAGAAACATTAGCTGGTTTCTCTTTAGGAGCTGAGTCTATTGCATTGTTTGCTCGTGTAGGTGGAGGTATTTATACCAAAGCTGCCGATGTAGGTGCTGATTTAGTAGGTAAAGTAGAAGCTGGAATTCCAGAAGATGATCCGCGTAACCCTGCAACTATTGCAGATAACGTTGGTGATAACGTAGGTGATGTTGCGGGTATGGGTGCTGATTTATTTGGTTCATATGTCGCAACCGTTTTAGCCGCTATGGTATTAGGTAACTATATCATTAAGGACATGGGAGGCGACATCGTTTCTGAAGGGTTTGGAGGAATTGGTCCAGTTCTTTTACCAATGGCTATTGCTGGTTTTGGAATTATAATTTCTATGATTGGGACTATGCTGGTAAGAATTAGCAGCAATGATGCTAAAGAAGACCAAGTAATGGGAGCCTTAAATAAAGGAAACTGGTTTTCTATCGCTTTGGTAGCCATTTCATCTTATGTATTATGTACTTGGATGTTACCAGAAACTATGGAAATGGTATTCTTTGGTGAGGGGTTAATTGAAGTGTCTTCAATGGACGTATTCTATGCTACATTAGTAGGTCTATTTGTTGGAGGAATGATTTCTTCAGTTACGGAGTACTATACTGGATTAGGTAAAAAACCAATTTTAGAAATTGTAGAAAAATCAAGTACGGGAGCAGGAACCAACATTATTGCAGGTTTAGCTACTGGAATGATTTCTACTTTCCCATCGGTAATTTTATTTGCTGCTGCTATTTGGGCTTCTTACGCTTTAGCTGGATTCTACGGAGTAGCAATGGCAGCTTCGGCAATGATGGCAACTACAGCTATGCAACTAGCCATTGATGCTTTCGGACCAATTGCAGATAACGCAGGTGGTATTGCAGAAATGAGTGAGCAAGAACCAATCGTTCGTGAACGTACCGATATTTTAGATTCAGTGGGTAACACTACTGCAGCTACTGGAAAAGGATTTGCGATTGCTTCTGCAGCATTAACATCTCTAGCGCTATTTGCCGCTTACGTAACCTTCACTGGAATTGACGGAATTAACATCTTTAAAGCTCCAGTACTAGCTATGCTATTTATTGGTGGTATGGTACCGGTGGTATTCTCGGCTTTAGCTATGAATGCGGTAGGTAAAGCCGCTATGGAAATGGTGTATGAAGTTAGACGTCAGTTCAAAGAGATTCCTGGAATTATGGAAGGTACTGGAAAACCAGAATACGATAAGTGTGTGGCTATTTCTACCGAGGCATCTTTGAAAGAAATGATGTTACCAGGTTTATTAACTATTGGTTTCCCAATCGCTATTGCTATCATTCCTCTTTTAGCAGGAATGGAAAAAGCAGCTATTGCTGAAATGTTAGGTGGTTATATGGCTGGTGTTACAGTATCAGGTGTGCTTTGGGCTATCTTCCAAAACAACGCTGGTGGCGCATGGGATAACGCTAAGAAATCTTTCGAAGCTGGAGTAATGATTAATGGAGAAATGACTTACAAAGGTTCTGACGCGCATAAAGCAGCAGTTACTGGTGATACAGTTGGTGATCCATTTAAAGATACTTCTGGTCCTTCTATGAACATCTTGATTAAATTGACTTGTTTAATTGGTTTAGTAATTGCGCCAATGTTATCTGACGGAAGTCATGAAGAAGCTTCACATGGTGAAGGTTTAACTAATAGTGAAGCAGCAATGGTAGATTCTGAAGTTGAAGCCATGATTATGGAGGAAAAAGCAGCTGTAAAAGACCTTTCTGAATTAACAGGAGTTTGGACCATTGACGAATCGCATACCTATGTTGATTTTGAAATTCGTCACATACTAGCTACTTCAAAAGGTATGATGAATGGGGTTTCTGGTTCTATTGATTTCGGATCGGATTTTAATACTGCCAAAATGAATATTACGATTGACGTAAACTCAATCAACACTTCAAACACAGATAGAGACGACCACCTTAAAAGTGATGATTTCTTTGCTACTGAATCTTTCCCAACAATTACTTTTGTTTCAGACAAGGTGTTTTTAGAGGGCGATGAGTACATGGCTTACGGTAAACTTACCGTCAAGGAAGTTACAAAAGATGTGGTAATTCCTTTTGAGTATTTAGGAAACCAAGAGTCTCCATTTAAAGAAGGATTATTCATCAGTTCTTTAGAAGGTGAATTCAAAATTAACCGTAGTGAATTCGGAATTACTGGATACGATGGTGTTTTGGGTGAAGAAGTAGAGATCGAAATTTCTGCAGAAATTGACCAAATGAGAGCTACTGAAGCTCCAGCAGCTGAGTAATTCTCAAACCATATAAAATTGAAAAGCCGCTTCGTTTGAAGCGGCTTTTTTATTGCTCAATAAAAAAAGTGTATCCTTACAAATACACTTCTCTGATTATAAATAGCCATTAAAAATGGAACTTTATATTAGAATGTTTGAGATAATTCTTTATCAATGGCGTCTGCCAAAGTATAGAACTCATCACTTTTAGACCTATCAATTTTTGACCACTGAAAGGCTTGTTTTAATAGTCTGTCACGCTTCTCTTGAAGCTTTTTCTTTTTTGATTTGAATATGGAAAACATACTTACGTTTTAATTTGGGTGATTCCACCATCTACGTTAATAATTTGACCGGTCATCCATTTACTGGTACTATTCAATAAAAACACGGTCATTTCTGCAATGTCTTTTGCTTCACCTACCCGTTGCATTGGGTGTCGTTTGGCATTTGCTTCCATTTTTTCAGGGCTACTCAAAAATTTATTGGCTAAGGGTGTGTTGGTGATACTTGGAGCAATAGCATTCACTCTAATCTTAGGTGCAAACTCAGCCGCTAAAGAACGAGTAAGTCCTTCTATTGCTCCCTTGGCAATGGCTACTTGAGAATGAAAATTAAATCCCATTTGAACCGCTACCGTACTGTACAAAACCACACTTGGTTGTTCTGCTCTTTTTAAATGAGGAATTGCCAACTGTAAGGTCTGAACCGCTCCTAGAACTTGAAGGTGAAAGTCGGCATTTACTTTTTCCACCTTAAGTCTTCCAAATGGCAGTAAATTGATAGCTCCGGGCGCATACACAAATCCATCAACTACGTCTGGCAACCATGACAAATCGAAATCTTCTTCCATCACATTTAAATGATGGTAACTCACATTTGGAGTAGATAGCGTTGATATGTTTTTTGCGCAGAATGTTGCCCAAACCTTATTGCCTTCGTTCGCTAATTGCGTCACTACTGCCTCTCCAATTCCTGAAGACCCACCGATAACTACATAATTCTTCATCCTAGTGCATGTATTTTATGAAATTATTAATCTTCACCCCTTCTGCCTTTAAGTCAAACATGAGATTATATAACCCGAAAAAAGTCCGGTTCATGTAAATGAAATGCTCCGATCCACGTGAAGCGTCTGCTTTATAAAGTTCCTTATTTCCGGCAAATTTCTCTCCTAACTTGGTTATTTCTTCAAAAAAACTACTATCTGAAAAATCAAACTCGTCTTGACGTAGTGGACGCGTAAACAATGATAACATTTCATAAAACATTTCCGTAAACATCTCTACTTGGCTTTCGGAATCTGTGGATTTTATCATTTCCAATTCCAGTAACTTCTCATGAAATTGCTTTTTATCTTCAAATACTTCTGGACTAGCCAATTCAAAATAGGGCGCATAAAAGGCTTCAGGAATATGTTTCATACATCCAAAATCCAAGGCCACTAACTCACCTTTTTTAGACACTAAGAAATTACCCGGATGTGGATCTGCGTGTACTTTCTTTAAATAGTGAATTTGAAACATGTAAAAATCCCACAAGGTTTGACCTAGTTGGTTAGCCAGTTTATCATCCGTATTTTCCTTAGTAAATTCAGAAAGATGTTTGCCATCCATCCAATCCATGGTAATAATTCTTTTGGAAGATAACCCCGCATAATACTCTGGAAATATTAAGTTCTCTATTTCCCTACACTCTTCAGTAATGGCTATACTGCTGGCAATCTCCAACTCATAATCTGTCTCTTCTACCAACTTATTTTCTACTTCTTTAAAATATTTTTCGCTACCCTTGGATGGGATATTAAACATGCTCATGGCAATGGGTTTCACCATGGCTAAATCAGACTGAATACTTTCTGATACTCCGGGATATTGAATTTTAACCGCTAATTTCTTACCATCAATAAACGCTTGATGCACTTGCCCTATACTGGCAGCATGGTGAGCTGAAGAATCAAATGAATCGAAAATCTCACCCGGAGATTTTCCAAAATAATTTTTGAACGTTTTAGTCACTAAAGCAGGGGATAATGGAGGGACTGAAAATTGAGACAAACTAAACTTTTCTACATAAGCTTGTGGCAACACACTTTTATCCATGCTTAACATTTGAGCCACTTTAAGCGCACTGCCTTTTAAATTCTTTAGCCCATTATAAATATCTGACGCATTATTTTCATCTAGGTTCTGTTTTGCCGTTACCTCATCAGTTACCACTTTATCTTTAATGTATTTCACGTAATTCACACCTACTTTGGCACCCGTTGCCACCAATTTAGAAGCACGTTGAATTTTAGAAATTGGAATATGATCTATCGTTTCCATACCTAAGATTTTTGAAGGGTTTCTTTAAACAAAAACTTACCAAAATCAACCACACTTTGTAGTGGTCGGATTTCCATAAGCTCAAAAGAAGCTCGAAGTGACTTTTCGATAAACACATCCGTTTTCTCAAAATTCTTCGAAGTGTCGTTCATCCAAAACTTTAAGGTCATCAAATACTGCCCCCAAGAACCTTCAGTAATTCCTGCGTTTTGAAGATTATCCAAACTGTCATTTTTAACATCCATGCCCTGAATATCTAATGAGGCAATCATTTCTTTAAATCGTTTTTTTAATGGTTGAAGAATTTCAAAGTTTTGCAATGAAAATTGTCCTTCATTTAATAGAATAAATACCAAGCTGCGATTAGCGGTTAAAATCTCGAAATAGGTAAAATAGAAACTCAGCAACTTGTTTTGAGCATCAAAAGAATCAAAGCTTTTATCGGAGGCCAACATTTTCATTGCCTGATCAAAAAAAGCCACGAGTACCTGAGATTCCAAATCCTTAAAGGAAGCGTAATTATCATAAAAATCCTTTTCCTTCCATTTATGCTTATCTGTAAATTGGTAAACTGATTTTGGAGATTCACCCTCTACCAATATATGTTTGGTATAGGCATCCATCATTTTTGCTGCGATTGTTTTTGTGGCCATCATTCTTTGTATTGGACAACAAATTTACAAAATGTTTAATCTTTTTCAATATTCATTAAACAAAATATTTTATACCCAAATAACCGCTTGTCAAATGAAGACTTCTAGCGAACTCGTATTTACTTCTAACTGGAATTGTTTACAATCAATTAATGCCCAACACATGCTCTCAAAACCTTAAGATAATGTAAACCAACTAGTTTTGTTCAATGGAAATTATAAGTACGGATCAACCAAAGGCGGTATCTGGGATCCTAAATCAGTTATTGGCAAATGCAACCATGAATTTGTTACAACTGAATAAAGTCAACGAGATTTATGATAAATGTTACCACCCTGACCCTACCGTTTTCCTCAAACGAATAAAAGAAATCCTGAACCTTCAAGTAATTTTTTAACGAAGAGCTTCTCTCAAAAATCCCGAAAGAAGTACCATTTATTAGCGTTTCAAATCATCCATTTGGCACTATTGACGGTATTATTCTTTTCGACATTATTCGATCTGTAAGGCCCTATTTTAAGGTGATGGGAAATTACCTTCTTATCGAAATAAAACCCATAACCGATTCGATCATAGAAGTAGATTCTATTTCAAAAAAACAAATCGAAAAACCAAAAGGGTAATAAAGAAATGTTTACTCATTTAAACGAAGGCAAACCGCTAGGTATATTTCCTTCCGGACAGGTTTCATCTTGGGCAGGATTTGGAAAAGGAGTACGAGACAAAGAATGGGAAAAATCAGTCATTAAGCTCATCCGAAAATCTCGGGTTCCGGTTATCCCTATCTATTTTCATGGCCAGAATAGCTGGTTATTTAATGGCTTGGGTCTTATACATCCGCAATTGCGTACCCTTCAAATTCCTAGAGAAGCATTACGTAAACAAGGCTCTATTCAAGTACGAATAGGTAAACCCATTCCAGTAAAAAGGCAAGACCGACTGGAATCGTTAAATGAATACAGAGGTTTTTTACGCGCTAAAACGTACATTTTAGGTACGGATATCAAACCCAAGTACTTTTTTCAAGATCAACTACCCACCGTTAATCAAGAAGCCATAGCCCCAGAAACTCCAGTTGAATTAATTATTCAGGACATCATTCAACAGCAAACAAACCATAAATTGTTTACCAATGGCGAATTTGAATGCTTCTTTGCACCTGTTAAATACATTCCTAACGTTATTCGTAAAATCGGAAGACTTAGAGAAGTAGCATTTCGTGAAGTGGGTGAAGGGACCAATAAGTCTATTGATATTGATCATTTTGACCTCCACTACAAACATCTGTTTATTAGGGATAAAGCAAAATTGAAAATAGTGGGTGCGTATAGAATTGGTAATGGGAAGCAAATAATGACCACGCATGGAAAATCTGGTGTATATATAAATTCCTTATTCAAAATATCCTCCGAATTAAAACCTTTACTTACGGCAAGTTTAGAGTTGGGAAGATCTTTTGTAACGCCAGAATACCAAAATTCGAGAAAAGCGCTATTTCTGCTTTGGAGAGGTGTACTTGCCTATGCAAAAACACAACAGGGCATCGGTTATTTAATTGGTCCGGTAAGTATCAGTAATAGATACAATAAAGTCAGCAAACTTTTGATATCCCAATTTATTACTCAGCATTTCTTTAACGAAGAAATTGCGCAATACATCAAGCCTCGAAAAAGGGTTCGCTTTAAATACGGAAAAACTAAGTTTGATTTAACCAACCTTCACAGTGAAACGCTCGAAGATTTAGACAAAGTTATTGCTGTCTCTTATACACATCTCCGAGCCCACGAGACTCCTGAGCATCTCG
>OLHJ01000419.1_pt1 | contig 13861 bp, 16 predicted proteins | sample 1609491 | NCBI WGS metagenome assembly OLHJ01 (sample SAMN05416861, study PRJEB24817) | seawater metagenome | isolation source: Sea water | place: Canada:Atlantic | collected 2013-11
GACTTTTGACAATGAAATACGTTATGATAATTTACCAACTCATTCAATCGTTCCGTTTTCATTTCTATTTTACCCTTTAAATCAGGCAATTTATTGGAAACAAGAAAAAAGGATTCTTCATTTTTAAACAACACATTTTCAGCCTCTGCTTTATCTTCAAAACGCTGAAATGGAATATGGAATTCAGACAAGTAATTTGTAATACCATGAGGCTCTCCTCCCAATACATAAACAGATAAAGGTGTTTTACTAAGTTTAGACTTTAACAATCCCACCATTTCCATTGGTTTATAAGCAAAAGAAAAATATTGCTCATTAATATCTTGCAATCGGACGCCTGATTTAATACTTTCAACATTTTGCACTTGGGCCTTTTTCTGGATTAAATAAAATGAAACGCATAAATAAATAGAAAACAGAAACCAAATAATTCCTTTTACCTTAGAGTTTATGTTTACCTGTTCCAGTAATAAAAAAATCCCCCCGGAAAAAAACAAAGCATAAAAAGGGCTCAAAACGATAAATACACGTCCAGGAGTAACAGTTTTACTCAAATATGGAAACCAAAGTGGCAAGACACAAAATAGAAACAACAATAACCACCCTGATTCCAGTTTTTTAGTTTTAATACTAAGCGCTAGAAAACCGCCTATAGCAACGACCACCAGCAGCCATCTCTGAGAAATCATGGCTCGAAAAACTTGTTTTACATAATAAAACAATTGCCAATCCAGGTAATAATCAGACCTGTCTACATATTCATTATTAAACACGTCATTCCAAATGGGTACATACATTATCATTCCAAATAATACCCCCAATAAAACGAAAGCAATTAATTTACTTTCTTTGGAAGTCCATAACAAAGAGAACAGCGTTTCTCCCGTCTCTTTCCTATTCCATTTTTTCAAAAAAAGATTAAAAAACAATAATCCAATGGCTATCAAAATAAAAATCAGATTAGAGGGAATTGTCCAAATCAGTAATCCCACATTCGTACTAATCAATAAGAGTAACTTACGGTTCGAGTACTTAAAATAATAACAACCTAAATACACGCTAGAAATCAACAAAAACACACTAAGTCCATACCCTCGAACTTGTAGGGCAAAATTCACATAGGCCAACGTAGTTAGCAATACCATTCCTGAAAGAAAACCTAATAATTTATCTTTAATAAGCTCCCCCAACTTATATAACACCCATACAGTACCTATAGCTGAAATAAATGGAACCAACCTTGTTATCCAAGGATTTAAAAACAACTGCTTTAATGAATCAACATCTAGTACACTTAGCACTAAATGATTTAAAACATTAAAAAACACATGATTATTGGGTACGTGGTAATCCCACAGTGTAACATCCCAGGGCTGGAGGGTAAAAAACTTTAACGTGTAAATCTCATCATTCCACAAATCAATGAAAAGCCTTGGCGATAATACCATTAAGGAAACGAGGGTTAAGAAGGATAACGGACCGTATTTTTTAAGTACTTCCATTTTTAAAACTTCCTTTTACTTAGAACACACCCCATCTACCCTACAAGAATACGGAATTCAATTCTTTTTTGGTAGATAATTTATTCTAATTAATCTTCCACTTCCGGAGCTTGCAATACTATAAAAGATGCATAAGGTTCAGGACGGGCCGCCCTCCCGTTAGCTAACCGAAGACCCGTATACCAGTACCATGCTCTAAATGCTCCCATCCCATCGTCTAACAACATTTTCCTAAAAAGCTTATCGGCAACGATTACTTTGTCTTGAGTGACCTTTTCTAATCGCATTAATTGGTACAACGCATCGTGTACTAAAGAAGCTCGCATTGAGGCTGGACTATCAATTGTGGGTCCACTGGCTCCATCCCAGGCATAGTATTTCAAAATTGTAAGCGCACCATCACTATCGAGTTTTATTAAATCTAAATCAACAACAAACCCCTTGATACTTGTGAGATACATGAAGTCTTCACTTAGTTGATACTTGTAGCGTTTTAATTCTCGGTAATATGCAGTGGCGTTCATATAGTCTATCAAAATGGTGGTCAAATAAGAAGATTCTTACTTTTAGGATTACGTGCTGTATTCAAAAAATTGATTAAAAAGGCTGGTTAACTTAACTCCATCTCACACTCCCTAAATTTCGACTCTCGTTAACGCTACTAAGGTCAACTTTTTTATGGAAAATCATGTGCGTAAAATTACCTGTTTAAGAACTTCAAGTAATTCTAACGTGGTAATTTTATTGATTCTCAAAATCGCACTTTAACTCCAAATTTGGGTATAGATCATACGTAAAATTAAAGGTATTAAAATCAAAAGGCACCTTCTTTTCTAATACAAATGATAGCGTAATCGAAGATTGATCAAATTCTATAGAGCAATCTTTATACACTTGAACTTCCGTTTGAATTGCAAATTTGTAACCTTCGTAATCCTTGGATACTGGAATCTTGGCACATTGAACATACTCTTCCTTTACAATCATTTTGGATGGATCCTTCAGAAATTCAAACACATTAAACACGGATCCCAAATATTTTCTCTGCACCCCATCCACTATCTCTTTAAAGGCCATTATAGACAGCTTTACGTTTTGAGGAATAATTTTAACATCTGCCGCTAACTGCGGTTTTAAATTCATTAAAATAGGCACATAAGCTTCGCGAAACAACATACTATCTAAGGTTTCACTAAAAAGGACATCTACATTTTCCGGATTTTTAATGACGTAGGTAGTCGCATCCGCTAAAAGAAACTCAGAGACATAACTCGTCATTTGCAAATTACTAATCAACTCCTTAGTACAATTTAACGACTCTGGATTTACCTCCAAAAGCGTAAAACAAATCTGGCCCGCTGTAAACAATTGCCCCAAGAAATGAACAAATGGGGCAAAAGGTCCAGTGCCAGCATAAAACACATGCACCTTTTTATTTGGCTTTTCAGCCATGGTATTTAAAACCGATTTGTGAAGTCCTTTCAACAGCTGAATAGTTCGATGATAATCTTTTAAGCATTCTGCCGCATGCATTACCCCAATTGCCTTTCCTGAATTCAAAGACACCGCCTGATGACCAGCCACATTCTGAGCTAAATCTCCAATCCTGGCTTGCTCAAAAAACGCCACATAAACCTGATCAATTACACTTTTCTTTAAATCCATCCCAGCATCATCTGAAATTAAGATTTCAACAATTTCTTTTAGGGAATATTTCACTTCTTGATTTACCATAATTCGAGTTATTTAAACGGTTTCTGCTATGTCTGTATTAAACTTTTTTTGAATACTGAGGTGGTAAAATTCAGATGCATTGAAGAAGCCATCTTCTAGATAAATTGCCTCAATAAATAGGGCGCCCTCAATGGTTTCCACATACAATTTGTTCAACGCTTCACCCAGAAAAAAACTTCCAGCCCCCCTTCTATTTTGCTCTTGAATTTCAGTCTCTGACCCAAGAAGAATTCTCACCATTTGTCCATCGCAATAGGTAATCGCTCCTTTATTCCATGGATTAACCGCCCGCAATAAAACGGCAATTTGTTTCGCTGTTTGTTCCTCCCAATTGATGCGTACATCAGCATAACTTGGTTTGGCTAACGGACTTCGTGTTGTTGCATTTTGATTTACTAAATTCAATTTGTCAATCTGAACATTGGTAAGGAATTTGTATACAATCATCACTGAACTTTGAGCTAGCTTTTTCTGTAGCACTCCATAAGAATCATTCTTTCCAATAGCAACTGGCTCCTCATAGGCAATTGGTCCAGAATCAAATTTCTGACTCATTTTATGGATAGTTACACACACTTCCTTTTCTTGATTTACCATATTCCAAAACAGAGGTTCCGCTCCCCTATATTTTGGTAGTTTACCAAAGTGCACATTGAAAAAACCTTGTTCCGCAGATTTTATTAGTGATTGAGGAATTTTGTATGGAAATGTAAAAACCATACCTAACGAGGGTTGTATTAACTTTAACCAACCTGAACTTAGTTTATCGATGTTCTCTGCATTGACTTCCAGTACAGGTACTTGAGACCATTGGGCAATTTGTTGAAACTGATTTTTCAACTCGAAGTCCGCTTCAGGTAGACAAAGCCCCGCTACCCATCGATTCATTACTAAATATTGAAAAACAGGTATAGCTAACTTGTTATTCGCGTAAAATACAATCCTCATTTGTCCTCTTCTTTTACTGGAATTCTAATTTGCAATTAAGGATTTCGCACAGACAATTTAATAAGTGATTTTACCCGAAATACTCAATTACGTAGTTTTCCAGTACTAAAAAAAACTGCATCAGTAACAATTGGCACATTAGCACCTAGGATATTGCATTATTCTTGTCAAAAAATTAAACGAATGGGATTATTTGACTTTTTAGGATTTGGTAAAAATAGAAAAGAAACGATTGCAGATTTTCAAAATCGTGGGGCTATTGTTATTGACGTACGCTCGAAAGCAGAATTTCAATCTGGAAACGTGGAAGGTTCCATTTGCATTCCTTTAGAAGCCATTCAGGGTCAAGTAAAATCTATTCAAAAAAAGAAAAAACCTGTTCTATTGGTTTGTGCTACTGGAAGAAGAAGTGGAATGGCGAATTCTTTACTCCAGCAAAAAGGAATTGAATCGTTTAACGCAGGAGGCTGGCGAAATTTAGCTTAGCTACCCACCAATCCTGATCATACTTCTATTTTCTTGATTTTGGCTAGGATCTGAAAAATCTTCAAATTCATCCATACCCGCACGAACGGCTTTTTTACGCCAAATACCATCGGTGATGACTTTCTTTATGTCTTCTCCTGCACGGAATGCACTTAAAATATCGGTTTCGGAATTAGAGAACAGACAGTTTTTCATTTTTCCATCTGCAGTAAGACGAATTCGATTACACGTATCACAAAAGGGATTAGAAACGGTACTAATTACCGCAAACTTGCCTTTTGCACCCTTTACCCTATAATTTTTAGAAACATCGTTAGGCGCATCCTTAACTCTCTCTATGTTATCAGCGCCAAAATGCGATTCCGCTTTTTGCAATACATCCTTTAATGAAATACCATTCTCATTCCAATCCCATTTATTACCGCTAAATGGCATAAACTCAATGAATCGCACGGTTATGGGTAAATCTTTCCCCCATTCAATAAAATCAACAATTTCATCATCGTTGGTTCCTTTGAGCAAAACCACGTTAATCTTAACCTGAAAACCACGTTTAATGGTTCCCAATATGTTTGCCATGATAATATCAAACTTATTTCTTCGGGAAAGGGCGTTCATTTTTTCAGGAATTAAAGAATCAAGACTGACATTAATTTTTGTACAGCCCGTACGTTCTAATAAATCCCAATGTTGATCTAATAAAATGGCGTTGGTGGTAATTCCAAGATCAACATTTAAATCTTGCAAACCCTCGAGAATATTATCCAAACCTCTACGCATTAAAGGCTCGCCTCCCGTTAATCGAATTTTAGTCACTCCTAAATCCACATACTCCTTAGCTATAGCCACAATTTCCTCATTACGCATAATATGCGATTTGGGCAACAAAGGAATTCCTTCCTCCGGCATGCAATAGGTACAGCGTAAATTGCATCGCTCAATCAAAGAGACACGCAAATAACTATGAATTCGTTGATGCTGATCAATTATCATGTCGTGCTCCTTTCATTATTCTAAATAAATGCAAAACGAATGGGAATACTGCATCCATAGATTCTTGCGCTCCACGAGTAGATCCCGGTAAAGCAAACACCAACGTTTGATTTTTAATTCCCACTACACTTCTAGAAAGCATGGCAAACGGCATGCGTTCTTGACCGTAACTTCTTATGGCTTCGGCAATACCTGGAATTTCTACATCTAATAAGGGCTTCAATGCTTCGGGAGTCACATCTCTCTTACTCAATCCGGTACCCCCGGTATAAATGACCAAATCCATATTCACATCCACGTAATCTTCAAGCTTTTGTGCAATTTCAGATTTTTCATCAGGAATAACGGTGTAATCCTTGATTTCCACTGAGGCTTCTTCCAATTTAGAAATAATGGCTTTCCCAGCTTTATCTTCCTTTTGTCCGGCCGAAATGGTATCTGAACACACCACAACCGCAGCTGTTAAATCCGTTCTAAAACGATCTTTAAAATCAGATTTACCGCCTTTTTTAGCCAATAATTTGATATCATGAATTTCAACCCCTTTGTCAATTGGCTTAAGCATATCATACATGGTTAGCGCTATTACACTAGCCCCATGCATAGCTTCTACTTCCACTCCCGTTTTGTAAATGGTTTTAACGGTCATTTTAATTTGAATAGTCAAACCATCAATAACATACTCCACACCCGTATACTCTATAGGTAACGGATGACAATCGGGTAAAATGAGTGGCGTATTCTTAACTCCAAACAACCCCGCGGCTTTAGCCATTTCAAATACATTTCCTTTCGGAACGGTGTTCGTGTTTAATGCTTCTATCGTTTCTGGTTTGCTCACCTTAACAACCGCTTGCGCTGTTGCGGTTCGCAGGGTATTTACTTTGTGTGTAATATCTACCATTATTATGCTTCATTATCTCTTTGGAAAACCAAGACTACTGGATCTCCATATCCTGCCCATAGAGCGGTGTTATTGTACTTACCCTGCAGCGATTCCGGAATTTCGGACACCGAAACAAAGCCTTGTTTTTCAAAATGTTTAGGAATGCAAGTGATAAGATGCAGGCTATCATACTTTACTTTAAAGTAGTTGATTAACAACCTACCAATACCTTGCCCTCTATAACCTTTAACCACTCCCATAGTGGCCAATTCTATTAAATCCTTATTGTTTTTGATACGAATAAACCCAATGATTTTTTTACCTTCCAATGCTACCACAAACTGATCTCTACGTACTTCAGATAAATCTAAAGCCATATACTTTGCCAATACCAATATTTGCAGGTATTGCAGCTCATTAGCAGGTTGTATGGTAATTTCAAAATTCATCTAGTTATTCACTTTCCATTGATGGGTTTCATCTTCAAAGATTTCTTTTCCAAAAATGGGTGCTTTGCTTTTAATTTCTTCTACTAAAAACGCCAATGCCTCTCTAGCAGGCAAACGATGTGCGGAAGAAACAAATACAAACAAGCAAATCTCACCGGTTTTCACCAAGCCTTCGCTATGATAGATGTGCATGCAGCTTAGATCAAATTTTTCAAAAGCCGCTTCTCGAATGTCATGTAAAATTTGGTTTGCCATATCACAATGAGCCGAATACTCAATGCCCGAAACGGTTTTGCCTTCAATTACATCTGCTCTCACTTGCCCTAGAAAAATTTCATGAGCTCCAATTTGGGTTTTGCTTTGGTGCGCAGCTATCGACTTCCCTATCATTTCAGCGGAAATTGCTCCTTCTCTAAATACGTTTTTAATCTTTTTCGTTTTTTCCATATGCTATTCCGTAACCGATGCCATTCCACCGGATAATTGATATCTATTTTTAAATCCTAAACTCTTCATTACTTCCAACGCCCAACGGCTTTTTACGCCTCGTTTACAGAAAACTACAACCGTTTGATTTTTATCAATTTGCTGAATTTCATCCATAAACACATAATCTGGAATGTGTTTCACGGAAACTCCGTGAATTTGCTCTTGTTCTAAATCTTCTTGCAAGTCAATAAAAACCGTATTTGTGTTTTCCCTAACAAAAGCTTCTAATTGATTCCATTCTAGGTCTACTGTATCCTCTTCCTTACTGGAATTCCAGCGTTCACGAGCCATTTCAATTTGTTCCGGTTTCCGTACAAACCCCATTTTTACATGCGCGTTTTTTAGCAGATTTACCATTAAAATCTGGTTCGTTAATACTTCGCCTATTCCAGCAATTAACTTCAATGCTTCCATGGCTTGGTACATACCAATAATTCCTGGTAAAACTCCAATTACCCCAGCCTCTTCGCAGTTGGTACTACTCTTTGGAGTAATTGGCTTTGGGAAGGCACAGCGGTAGGATCCACTTCCTTGAAAATTAAAAACGGAAACCTGCCCTTCAAAGCGATGAATAGCTCCATAAACCAAAGGAATATTTTTCAATATCGACACATCATTCATTAAATAACGCACCTCTATCTGATCTACGCAATCCACAATAAAATAATGATTACCAGTAATTTCAATACAATTACTTGAATTAAATTTTTGATTTAAAAAATTATATTTCCCAAACTCATTTAATTGTGTTAATCTTTGTGTTAAAACCTCCGATTTAGATTTACCCACATCCGATTTAGCGTACATTACCTGGCGCTGTAAATTGGATCCATCTACCACATCATGATCTACAATGGTCAACTCACCCACTCCCGCAGCAGCCAAATATGCCGCTACAATGTTGCCTAATCCACCGGCACCTACAAGTAATACTTTTGCATTTTTTAAGCGCAATTGTCCCGACTCACCTATTTCCGGGAGTAGCAATTGCCTTTTGTAGCGCTGTACTTCTTCTCTACTTAACATATTATCAACCTCCAGCAAATGGTGGGAAAACGGATACTTCGTAACCGTTTAGTAACTCCACAGGTGCATCAATCATATTTTGATTTACAGCAATCGCATAATTTATTTGCGTTAATTGCGGAATCTCTTTTACTAAACTACCTACAAATTCGTCTGTGGTAATGGAAGAATTTAATTGTTTTAATTCCTCTGCACACCCCTTCCACTCTGCAATTTCTCCAAAATATAAAACCTTTATTTCCATACTAACTTTTTCCCACTACCGCTCGGTATTCTTCTGGCGTATTAATATTTTCTAATTCCTTTAATCGATTCTGAGGCAATTCAATTTTCATTACATCAAACGACTCCACCAAATTGGTCACTTTTAACTGGTTCTTCTCCAAGGCCATCTGCCATTTTTCAATGGTACTGAAATGATACAAAGCCACTAAAGGATGAATTCTTTGATTTTCAGCATACATTACCGCTTCTTTATACTCCTTGGCACTCCATAAATATTCAAGCGTGGCTTTTGTCACGAAAGGACTATCCACTGTTAACAACCCAAACCACTCGGTTTTAACGTTCCTTATGGCTGAAGTAATTCCACCCAAAGGACCTTTTCCATTCCATTCGTCAACTATCATTGGTATTCCGAACCCTCTATAGCTTTCCTCATTGGCTTTCGCTACAGAAATAAGGATGTTTGGCGTCATGCCTTTGGCCACTTCTATAAGTGTTTTCACAAACGTTTCCGCACCTAGCTTTAAAAAGCCTTTATCTTGACCCATTCGCGAGCTTTTACCTCCTGCAAGGATGATCAGTGTTAAATCGTTATGTAACCCTGTTCCGTCCATTAAAACTCAAATTCCTTAAAAGCTTTTTCTACAAAAGCATTACACTTTTCTTTCAACTGCTTGTATGCAGCAATAGCTTCAATACCTTTTGGTGTTACTAAAGTACCGCCACCACTTTTACCTCCGATTTGACGAACCACCAATGGACTTTTTGCCTGAGAATTCATAATATCGACCATTTTCCAGGCTTTACGATAAGAAATTTCCAAACCTTTTGCTGCAGCACTTATAGATCCATATTCTTGGATAGCCAAAAGCAAACGTACCCTTCCTTCTCCAAGATAAGTGCCTTTGTTTCCCTCTATCCAATAGCGAGAGCGTATTTTATAATCATTTGCCATATCGTTATGCATGCAAATATATAACGATATACATAACCATACATGATTTCTGTCAGGGCTAAAACAAAAAATAAGTTGCTCTAGTTAGCCTAATTTAGCATACAGGTGTTGATTTAAGTTTTCAATCACCATTTGTTGCTTTAGGCCCAAATGCCATGCGGCCACCCCTAACATATTGGTATTTATTCGCTTTTGGTTACCTAATTTAAAATCAATCTCATAAGAAGAAAAATATTTAAGCTTGTTTTCTTTTTCTTGGATAAATTTCCCTTGATTAAAGAAGTCGGGAAACTCCACCATTAAAAACTCTTCCACTTCTTGAGTTTTCCTATTAATGGTTTGGGCAATTACTTCAGGTGACTTAGACCTATAGTAATCATCATGATAACGCTTAAAGAAGTCTCTATTCTCTTCCAAGAATCTTACAAACCGATCATTAAGTACCGCTTTTGAACTTATTCTGCTATCAATGGTTTGATCGTAGACGTTGATTCCAAGGTACTCACATAAACGCATTAAAATTCCCTCGTAAATTTTAAGTTTCGTTACCATTGTTTCAATACTGACTCCCATTTTTAAAGCTTTGACCGTTTATTAAAAACGCATCGTAAGAATACGAAAAGTCATAAATAATATAAAGTCAAAATGTTTAACCTATGCGTAAGTTTCGGTCAATCCTACCTAAAAATCAAAAAGTTAACTACTCTTAAATTTTCATCAGTCTATTCCACACAAAAAAAAGCGGCCGATAAGCCGCTTTTCCCTATTATATATTTGACATTTTTAGTGTTGCACCAATACTCTTGAAGACGCGATAAGTTGCCCTTTTTCATAAAAGTGTATTACGTACATTCCATTTTTAAAGTCACCTAAACTCAATTGAGATAAACTTGTATTTGATTTCACCAATAACTGTCCAACGGCATCATATACTTTAACTTCAGTTATTCTTTGATCATACTCCCAATAAATAGTATTACTTGCTGGATTTGGAAACACTTTCTGCGTTTTTATGCTCTGTTCCTTAACCCCGACTGTTTCTGACGTTAAATCAAACTTCCATAAATCAGATGGAAACCCAAAAGTTTGACGATTTTGACCACCAAAAAAGTAAACTTCATTGTTTATCACAAAACTACCAGGAGCCCAGCGACTAATACCTGGATGAGGTGTTAATGACTTCCATTCATCCGTATCTGGGCTGTATCGCCACATTTCGCCCGTACTCATGAAACTGTGATCATCACCATCACCGCTTAACACAAAGCCTTTATCTCCAATGCTAAACTGAGTACCTGCTACTCTCGCCTCTCCTGGAAAGTCATTCATTTGGGTCCAGGTGTTGTTCGTAGCATCTAATTTGTACCAGTCTTTAAATATAACACTACCTCTATGTCCCATTCCTGCAAAAGCCTCACCTGCTGCAGTAAACATATAAGGGTGATGTCGAGCCGACCCCGGTAAACTCGCAATTTGAGTCCAAGTATTTAAAGTAATATCGTACATCCAAAAATCATTACGATCGCCCGAAGCATCATCGCCCAATCCTACATAAATTTTATCTCCAACTGCCATCATTGCGGGGTGCCTCCTCCCCGAACATCCACAGCTAGCTAGTTCGGTCCAAGTGTTGGTAGTGGCATCGTAGCTCCATAAATCATTTAAATAATTAGAGAACCCAGCTCCAAAGCCCAAATAAGCAATTCCGTTATTGACTACCCCAATTCCAAAGCTACGTGCTGGCCCTGGAAAGGCTGATAGGGTTGTCCAAGTATTGGCCACAGGATCATACTCATAAGCATCGCTTGTAGGTTGTCCATTGGCTCTAGTCCCGGTAACTGCATATCCTTTACCATCTAAGGAGAATGAAACTGGATGATGACGACCGGTTGGCGCATTTGACATTTGAACCCAAGACTGTGAGAAACCTGTGGTAGCGCATACCACAAGGGCTGCAAGTACTATTTTTTTCATATTTACTTAGTTGTATAGGCCCAAACATACCACTAAAACCTTATCCTCAAAAAAGTAATTTTGTCAATTAGAAGACAAAAGGAGATTAAGAGTTCCATAATACTAATAGCGCTATTATCTATTCCTTATAAAAGAGAAATCAATGTTATTACCATTTTGATATTTACATATTATTCATAAGTAGAATAATCAGTTAAGCCCTTTTCTCCAATTGTATACCAGTAAGTTCGATCTCGTTCTTGGAGGGGCCAATTGTTTTTGAGTCGTTCCACTAAATCCGGATTCGAAATAAAATCACGCCCGAACGCAATTAAATCAGCATTTTTATTTTGTAGCGCATCTTCAGCACTCTCTTTAGAAAAATCGCCACATAGCATTAAATTACCCGAATACAAATCCCGTATTTTACCCCATAAATTAAATTTCACAGGTAAAGGCTCTCCCATATGACTTAAATGCAAGTAGCTAAGGTTTAGCGCATTCAAAGGCGCCATTAAATCCGTATACAAAGCTGTTAATTCACTTTCATCTTCATTGACGTCAGCATAACTAAAGGGAGAAATACGCAAAGCCACTTTGCTTGAGCCAATGGCATCGCAGCAACATTTTACCACTTCCAGTAAAAACCGCATCCTATTTTCTCTACTTCCACCATAGCTATCCTTTCTTTGATTACTTGAAAGGTTTAAAAACTGATTGGGTAAATACCCATGCGCTCCATGAATCTCAATTCCGTCAAACCCTGACTCCATAGCTAAGATGGCACAAGTAACATATTCTTGAATGGTATCCTCTACCTCCTGTAACGTCAATTCTTTAGGCACCGAATAGAGTTGCTTTCCCAAATCATAGGTGGCTACCTCACCATTTTGCCCGATAGCCGAAGGACCAATTACTTGGGCTCCAATAGGCAAATTATTAAGATGTCCTACTCTACCGGTATGCATTATTTGTAAAAAAATTTTTCCGGCAGCTCGATGCACTCTATCCGTTACCTTTTTCCATTCAACCACCTGCTCTTGATTATATAACCCAGGCATGTTGGCATATCCTACCCCATTGGGAGAAGGTGAAGTTCCTTCTGCAATAATCAACCCAGCACTGGCACGTTGCGCATAATAATCTTGCATAATGGCTACCGGTACATGCTCTCTGGTGCAGCGTCTACGCGTTAAGGGAGCCATGGCTATTTTGGAGGTTAGAGAAAGTCCTTTTAGATTAAACGGTTCAAATATTTTCATAATTAACGACTAATTATTATTCTCGATTGAGGGAGATTTTTTCCGGGTACCAAAATACACTTGATCTATTACCAAAACACCTACGAAAAACAAAACATCTTTAAATCCGTTGTCGTAATCCTCTACCAAAAAACTTCCAAAGGTCAATATTATAAACAATACATAATACACGGTAAATCCATTTGAAACCCAGGGTTGATAATCTTTTTTTTGCCACATCTTAATACCTCCTAATATTAATAACAATGGCCCAATTACTTCTAAAGCCATAATAATCAGGTAAGAAAAAAGCATCAGACCCGGAATTTCACCCATTAGACTATTCTCAAACTTGGTTAAAAACCAATTAGGCGGAATCTCTCCGGAAATTTTATGAATAGCCGGCAGCCCGAGTAATATTATTACTAACAGTAGACTGAGTTGTTTTTTTAGCATAAATTGTTTCATTTAGCACTCAAAATTAGAAGTAATTTTTATTAAATTATGTCATTGACGTTCATCCAACTATAGTTTTCATTTACAGTTGGATTGGATCATAAAAAAGCAAAAGAATTGACTCGTTTACTTTTTGCCTAACATTGGTAACGTTAGGATTATTTATATCAAAAAAATGAAATTTTTTAAGATATTAAAAAGTTTCCAAATAAGCTTGATTACGTTTTGAGTTAGATCTGCGCCCCAAAATCTAAATTCAGACCTTACCCTTTACTGTTCAGGTTACAATTATTTATCTTATAGGTTTTTAATTTGTGGGGACTAATTTGTATTTACCAATATAAGGGAGCACATCACCGCCAATATATAAATGACCATTAAACTCTTTTACAGAACCAGCCTCGGATAAAACCTTTCCTTGCGAATCAAAGAGTGTTTTTAAAACCTCACCCTCTTTTGAGAGATTCATTACCTGTCTCTTATACACATCTGACGCTGCCGACGATCTACTCTGTGTA
>OLHJ01000420.1_pt1 | contig 13851 bp, 10 predicted proteins | sample 1609491 | NCBI WGS metagenome assembly OLHJ01 (sample SAMN05416861, study PRJEB24817) | seawater metagenome | isolation source: Sea water | place: Canada:Atlantic | collected 2013-11
ATGCTCAGGAGTCTCGTGGGCTCGGAGATGTGTATAAGAGACAGGATCTACATAAGATACTTTCACCGTTTGACCGGTAGTAAACTCTCCTCCATCTGGAGCAATCTCATCCATAATCATTTTGAAAATGGTAGACTTACCAGCCCCATTGGGGCCAATCACCCCTACAATACCTGCCGGTGGCAATTTGAAATTCAAATCTTCATACAGCAATTTATCTCCAAATGCTTTCTTTACATGAATGGCCTCAATTACTTCATTACCCAAACGCGGGCCTGGTGGAATAAAAATTTCCAGTTTTGCTTCTTGCTCTTTTACATCCGCATTTAATAAAGCATCGTAGTTTTTCAAACGGGCTTTTGATTTAGATTGACGTCCTTTTGGTCCTTGACGTACCCAATCTAACTCTTGCTTTAATGCTTTTTGACGTTTTGACTCCTGCTTTTCTTCATTCGCCATACGGTTAGATTTTTGCTCCAACCAAGAAGAGTAATTTCCTTGCCATGGAATTCCTTCTCCTCTATCCAGTTCTAATATCCAACCGGCAACGTTATCTAAGAAATATCTATCGTGCGTAACGGCAATTACGGTTCCTTTGTATTCTGCTAAATGGTGCTCTAACCACATTACTGCCTCAGCATCCAAGTGGTTGGTAGGCTCATCCAGTAATAAAATATCTGGCTCTTGAATCAGTAAACGTACCAATGCAACTCTTCTTCTTTCTCCTCCTGAAAGCACTTCAATTTTAGCATCAGGGTCCGGACAGTTCAAAGAAGCCATCGCTCTTTCTAACTTGCTATCTAAATCCCACGCACCAACGGCATCAATACGGTCTTGAAGTTTCCCTTGTTTTTCCATGAGTTTCTCCATCTTTTCAGGATCCTCATATACTTCAGGTAAACCAAATTGGTTATTGATTTCTTCGTACTCTGCAATTAAATCAACCGATTCTTGTGCGCCTTCACGTACAATCTCAATTACGGTTTTATTGTTATCTAAATCTGGTTCTTGCTCTAAATATCCTACAGAATACCCCGGAGAGAAAGTAACCTCTCCACTACTTGTAGGTTCTAGTCCAGCAATGATTTTTAACAAGGTTGACTTACCCGCACCATTCAGACCTAAAATTCCAATTTTAGCTCCGTAATAAAAGGATAGATATACATTGTTTAGAATTTTCTTATTGGGCGGAACTACCTTGGTAACGCCCACCATAGAAAAGATAATTTTCTTATCGTCTGCCATTTGCTATTTATAAATTGGTAAATAAAGTGGGTTTCGTCTATTGTATTCATTCAAGGTGTTGTACATCTCTTTCATGCGATACCTCTTATTTAAACCCACGTAACTATTAAAAACTATTTCGTCATCTTTAATCATTTCCAGTAACATTTCTGGAGTAAACTCAACAATAGGTCCTCCATCAATTCTAAAAATGTATTCGGTCACATTACTGCCACCATTAATTTGAATTCCAATACCTACCGAAGCACCGCCCCAGCTATTTACTCCCACACCACCGGCAGGTTGTATTCTTGGGGTACTGGAACCGTAAACTACTTTACAAATCTTACCCAAATCAGACATACGTACAAATCCCGCTTGCCCCAAATTGATGTAAAAAACTCTGTTCTGTACAAAACCAAAGACATCGGCAATGTTGTGATAAACCAAACTGCTATCCTCTTGAATTACCTTGAATCCACCCCCATTTAAAATCTTAGCATAAATATCTGGATCGGTATATGGAACCGTTGTTAAAACACGATCAATGGTAACAGGTTGATTACTTAAGAAAGCTCTTCTACCAATGTAAAACCCATCTCTAAACTGGTAATTGGCCGAATACTTAATAGAATCTTTAAGTGTAAACCCTTTTTCACTGGTTAACACGATAGGTTTGCCTGAAGTATCTGCTTCTAATTGTTCTAAAGTGGAATCGTACGAAACCTCTTCTTGAGCTGCTATACTCAAACTAATCAAACAACTAAGTGCCAACAAATACTTTCTCATAGAAATCAAATTGATTCTTCCAAAACTAATATCATTCTCTCATTTTTCGATACAGAATTTAAAATAATCAAAAGCTATATTTTGAAGGACCTCCATTAATAAACTTTGGGTCTAAATTTCTAAATTTTGTACATTCGGAAAATATTTTGCAATCGCGAAAAATATTGGGGATAGAATGGAAATTTTAAACAACTTTTTAGACTTTGAAATACTTAGAATTGGAGCGCATGTTTTCCGAGTTTACAATGTGCTGTACATACTTTTCATTTTAGCCATCACCAAATTCATCTTATGGATTTCTAAAAAAGCGGTAAATCGGAGTAGTCGATTTGATGAATACGATCAAGGAAACATTTATGCCTTGTTTCAAATTCTCACCTACGTAATTTGGATCATTTCCTTTACCGTAATACTGGAAACCATTGGTATTAAAATGAATGTTTTGCTTGCTGGGTCTGCTGCCTTATTGGTGGGTGTGGGACTAGGACTGCAGCAAACCTTTAATGACATTATTTCGGGCATTATTTTACTTTTTGAAGGAACTACCAAGGTCGGTGACATTCTAGAAGTGGATGGAGATGTTATTAAAATTCAAAATATTGGATTACGAACTTCCAAAGCCATAAACAGAGATCAAATTGTGGCTATTATTCCCAACTCACAGATTACCACTAGCAAGGTGGTAAATTGGAGTCACCAAACAAAGAAGACTCGTTTTCATATTTCAGTGGGAGTTGCTTACGGAACGGATGTAGACAAGGCATTACAACTATTAGAGGAAAGCGTAATTGCCCACCCACAATTAAATGAGAAAGATTTTATTGAAGCCCGATTTATTGACTTTGGCGCTTCATCTTTAGACTTAGAGGTATTATTCCTAAGTGAAAATACATTTCAAATTGAACGAATAAAAAGCGATATTCGAAAGATCATCAACGGTAAGTTTGTTGAAAACAATATCACAATTCCGTTTCAACAAGTTGATTTACACATCAAATCAAATAAATTTGGAGCGGAGAATGCCAATTAAAAAACTAATTTATGCGCTATAATTTTACACACCTTCTTTTTGTAAGCTTCTGTTTTTTAAGCTTTACTGGAATTTCTCAAACTACGGCTACTTCAAAAAGTGTAGTTATTAATGGAGTAAGTGTAATTGACCCTCGTGAAAAACCCACATCATTTGCACCGTTCTTGAAGAATTTAGAGGCCCCTACTCCTGGAGGCTCTTCTTTAAAAAGCCATATTCTTGATCAAAAAATTAAGGCGGGAAATAAATACCCAGCACGCTCTTCTAGATCCACAAATATTGATTTTGGAACAGCTCCAGACCCAGTGGTAATAAATGAAATGAACATGCGTAAATACATTGGACCTATTGATAGAGAAGATATTTACAACGGTGGCACACCACTTGATAACACCATGTCAATGAGTAAAGATTACTTGTTAGCAAGTGTAAATAGTTTTTTATGGGCGTATGATATTACTGGAGACTCTAATCTTTTTGTAGATGACAAAGGCTCTACGTATAACATCACATTTGCTGAATTTGGTCAAGATTATATTACAGATCCCGCAGTTGAATTCCCTTTTGACCCTAAACTGGTTTATGTACCCGAACATGATAAATTTATCTTTCTATTTTTATCTGGAAGAAAACCATCTGATTCTAAAATCATTGTAGGATTTAGTTCTACCAATGACCCAAGAGATCCTTGGAACGTGTATATGTTACCTGGAAATCCTAGAGGCGTTGATCAATGGACAGATTTTCCGATGGTAGGATTTGATAAAAACGATATGTATTTATCTATTAACCTACTAAAAGCAAACACTTCTTGGCAAAAAGGCTTTCAAGGAAGCATTGTTTGGCAAGTCCCTATGGAAGAAGGATTTGAAGGAGACTCAAACTTAAACACCACCATGTATGATGACATCCTATATGATGGTGGAAACATTAGAAACTTAACTCCCGTTCAAAAAGGAGATTTAAAAAGTCAAAATGAGTCTGGATTCACATTTTTATCCAATAGAAATTTTGACATCGATAATGACTCTTTATTTGTTATTGAAATTGATTCCAATAAGCAGCTTACCGTATCTACGAAGCAATTGCCTCAAAAATATGGTGTTCCACCTAATGGAATTCAAGCGGATGATGACCCCAATGATTTAACAGATGGACTACAGACAAATGACGCTCGTTTTTTAGGTGCTACGCAGTATTACAATTCTCAAGGTGCAAGGTATACTGAGTTTGTCGGTAACACCATGGATTTTAGTACCGGAAGGTCTGGAATTTATCACGGATTAATCCAAACAATGGGCGATCACACTCACTTGCAAACCAATATTATTGGGGTGGACAGTTTAGATTTTGGATATCCTAATATTGAATATGTACACAATGGACAAGGTTGTTATGAAGGAACTCTAATTGCTTTTAATCACACTAGCTTTACCACGAATGCAGGAATTTCAGCTATTAGACATTCGAATATAGAAGGTGCAAGTGGTTATTCAAATATTATCCGCCTAAAGGAAGGAGATGGATATGTGCGTAGATTAAGTGGTAGCTATGAAAGGTGGGGGGACTATTTTGGAATTCAATCCGTTCCTGGGCATCCAGATCAAGTATACACCGCTGGTTTTTATGGAACTGATAAGAGGTCATCTTCTACCTGGTTTAATAGAATTAGTGTTACGGATACCCTTCCGTTTAAAGCCCCTTATACTTCAGAAAATGGAGACTATATGAAATCCACGGTTTCTGTTACTGTAGAACCCGAAAACGGCTTTGCACCTTACTCCATTTTATGGTGGGATGGAACAACCGAATTTACCCATAGTTTTAATGCTATGATGGTAGACCAAGCTTCTATGCAAGTTTCAGATGCAAAAGGATGTGTCATAACAGAATTGGTCAACATTGATAACAGTACTCCATCTACAAATACGAAGCTATATCCGAATCCGGTTTCAGATGAAGTTAACCTAACCTTTTATGTTTCATCCAATACCAAAGGAAGTTTTGGCATTTACGATATGGCGGGTAAACTAATTGTAAATTTAGGGGAACTAGAAATTTTAGAAGGGGCTAACTCTTTCACTTTCTCTACACGCCCTCTATTAAAAGGGGCCTATATATTGCTGATTAAGGATGAAGGAGACAACAATATTTCCAAACAGACGTTCATAAAGCTTTAAAACTAGTAGCTTGAAACATTTACTTTCTTTTATTTCCCTAGGGGTTATTTTCACCATTACTGTCTATTCACAATTAAAGGTTGACACCTACCCTACCGAGCAATTTATGATTACCCATATGCTCATGGGAGATTCAACCACCAAAATTTGGAATGTAAAATTTCACGGCACACATGGTGCTCGAGGCGTTTTTTACTCTCGAAATACCATTATACCCATAGAAGAAGGGCTTATTATTTCTTCCGGGTTTGCCAAAAGTGCGTCAGGTCCGAATAAAGGTCCCGGTTACACTACTTCCAATCGCACCAAAGGAGATTTAGAATTAGAAACTCTAGCCGGAATGAAAACCTATGATGCTACGTGGATTTCTTTTGAATTTGAAGCTACCCATAACCTAATTCGATTTAATTACATTTTTGCAAGTGAAGAATACCCAGAATATGTAGGATCCACCTTTAATGATGTTTTCGCATTTTTCCTCCAAGATCTGCAAACCGGAGAAACCAAAAACCTAGCGGTTATACCTAATACTGATTTACCTATTACAGTAAACAACATAAATCATCAAAAGCATTCCAATTTTTACCTGGCTAACCCTACAGATAAAAAAACACAAATTGAATTTGATGGCATGACTAAGCCCTTGATTGCGTTCAGCGAAGTTCTTCCTGGGAACAAATATGAAATTAGAATTGTAGTGGCAGATGTAGGAGATGATGCCTTTGACTCGGGGGTGTTTTTGGAAGGGAAATCGTTTAAAAGTGAACCAAAGGAAACCTTCTTTGAAGAAAACACGGAATACTTTGAGGCTTTTACACTCGAAGAAGAGGAAATAGCTTCTACCGTTGTTTCAGATATTGTGAAAACAGAGTTAGCATCTCCGGTTCAAACATCGAAAACCGAAACAACACAAGGCATAGAACCTAAGCAGAAAGTGAAGTCAGAACCGAAAAACAATTCAAAACCCAACTCCCCTTCTACGGTGAAAAAAGATTCAATTGTGCTCTACTTTGATTTTGACCAATCCCTTCCCATTGAAGGAGAATACACTAAAATAAAGTCTTTACTCGCTCAAAAAAATGTTCGCTCATTATCAGTTATTGGGCATACCGATCAATTGGGTTCTGACCACTATAATATTGAACTGTCACAAAATAGAGCGGTAACCATAAAAAAGTGGATTGAAAAAAATTATCCACAAATTGAAGTAACTGTAGAATGGAAGTCTTTTCATCAACTTGCTCAAAACCAAAACAATCAAAAATCACGAGCAAAAAACAGACGTGTTGTTATTTATATCTCCCATTAAAACAGGGGGGGATACTCACGTCTTCACTTGTATAATATTTAACAATTCCCTACTTTCGGGGAACTTACTAATTAAGGACCAATCGCCATGAATACAAAATACAAATTAGCCGTAAGCGTAGATTTTAAAGATACTTCGCGTCATTCATTTTCCGAATCACTTTACCTAGCTCGAAGAGCAAATTTAGAGGTGGTAATTATTCACGTTAATACAGACCCTACAAGAACCGAAGCTGAATTTGATAAGATTATTACCGAAATGATACTGGACCAGGGTGAAGCTGCCGAAGGTATTGATATTAGTTACCGTATCATTCCCGGTGAAAAAGGTGAAATAGTAGAAAGACTGGCTCGTACTATTGACCAAATCGACCCGTTGTACGTGGTAGTTGGTTATGAAATAAAACATGGTATGGAGCGCTTTATTGGTCCTAATATTCGTAAAATCATTTACGAAACAAAATATCCGGTTATTGCGTTGAAAAATATGGAGACTTTAAAAGAGTTAACTACCTTATTTTTCCCGCTAACCTTGGATCAATTTTCTCGTCAAAAAACGAATATTTCGATCAAGTTCTGTAAAGATATGGGCTTAAAATTTCATTTACTACCGCTTCGAATAAATAACACCAAGAAAGACAATGTTCATCAAGAAATTATTACCAACAACTTAATTAAAAAATTAGAGGAACAACATCCTGAGTATGTGGTGGAATGGGAAGAAGGTAAAGATGAAGTAGCTGTACTTTTAGACAAAACAAATGAAGATAATACGGGATTAGTTTCTGTGGTATTTGAAAGCTCTCCCGACTTTTTAGATAATTTCAGAACTACTCGTGAAGAGCGATTATTGCAAAATACGGAAGATCCCTTATTAATTGTAAAGTCTCATCACAGTCCATTCATGTACTAAAAATTAATAATCAATTTATTTAATATTTTTCTACTCTACCTAATAGTGGTAAATTTGCATGCGCAAAAAACAAAAAATAATCTATGGACGTTTGTAAACGAATTGTTGTTCCTGTAAGCTTTAATAAAGCATCTGTTCATGCCATTGGCGAAGCGCTATTTTTAGCTCAAAAAAATGGGGCTGAGGTAGTTCTAGTGCACGTAAATACCGATTCTTCTAAAACAGAGAGGTATTTCGATGAAGAAATTAGAAATATTATAAATACTCATGGTGAGCTTGCTCATAATATTGATGTTAGCTGGAGAATCATTCCAGGAAAGAAAAACAACATTGTTTCTCAATTTGCAAAAACAGTGGACCAACTAGAACCTCTATTCATGGTAGTGGGTTACGATGTAAAATCTAAGTATGCTCTTGGACCAAACATTAAGGACATTGTTTACAAAACCAATTACCCAGTTATTGCGTTAAAAAGTGGAGAAACAGTTAGAGAATTGAACACCATTCTTTATCCATTAACTTTAGAACCAAACTCGAGACAAAAAACAAACATCTCGATTAAAATGGCTAAAGATTTAGATTTGAAAATTGCATTGTTCCCAATGCGATTAGATAATACTAAAAGAGATGATAAAGAAGAGAATATTATTGTAAATCAGCTTACTACCAAGTTTACTGAAAACAAAGTAGAACACAGCGTTGAATGGGCTGATGGCAAAGACGCCATTGATTTAATTTTGGATCGTACCAATTACAATAAAACGGAATTAATTGGTATTGTATTTGAAAGCTCTCCAGACTTCTTAGATAATTTTAGAACTACACGTGAGGAAAAAGTATTGCAACGAAACACCAATCCATTATTGATTGTTAAGTCGCATCACAGCCCATACATGTACTAAGAAAACTGAATAAAATTATTAAAGCCGATAGAAATAAATTCTATCGGCTTTTTTTGTGCAAAACAATCTTAACCGTTAATCATAATTTGGGGTATTAATTTGAACCTGTGTTTTATATTGCGCCTCATAAAATAATTGATTCATGAATAGTATAATATCTCATAAAAACGCTTTCGTATTTATCCTTTTAAGTGTTCTTGTATTTGGTGCCACCGCACAATCAGAACTTATAACTATGGATGATTTGTATAAAAAGGGCACCTTCTCACCTGAACGTGTTTGGGGACTAAGATCCATGGATAACGGTTCCTACTATACGGCAATTCAAAACAGCAAAGCGGGTCAAGAAATCATTAAATACTCTTACAAATCTGGTGATTCGGTAGCTGTCTACTTTAAAACGGCTGAAGTTGAAGGTATTTCCAGATTTAACGAATACACCTTCTCTTCTGACGAAACTAAAATATTAATCACTACAGATGTTGAACCTATTTACAGACATTCAACTAGAGAAAATGTTTGGGTGTACGATATCGAATCAAAAACAGCTACCAAAATCTCAGAGGCAGGTAAACAACGTTACACCACCTTCTCTCCTAATGGTAAAAAGGTTGCATTTGTTAGAGACAACAACCTGTTTATTTACGATTTAGCTACTGGAAAAGAAACTACTGTAACTACGGATGGCGAGTTTAATAAAATTATCAATGGCGCTACAGATTGGGTATATGAAGAAGAGTTTGCTTTTGACAAAGCTTTTCAATGGTCACCAGATAATGCACACCTTGCATATTATAAATTTGATGAATCTGCCGTAAAGGAATTCAATATGATTATGTATCAAAATCAATTGTATCCTTCAGATTACAGGTTTAAATACCCAAAAGCAGGAGAAGACAATTCTAAGGTGGAAATCTACCTATACAACTTAGCAAAAAATGGAAGTGTAAAAGCTAACTATCCTGAAACAGAATATGTACCTAGAATTAAATGGGCAAATGCAAATTCATTAGCCATTCAAACGTTAAACCGTTTGCAAAATGATTTACAAATCCACTTTGTAGATGCAAAAGCAAATACTTCAAAATTGGTATACCAAGAACAATCAAATACCTATGTGGAAGTGGTAGATAGCTGGGTATTCTTAAACAATTCTAATCAAATGATTGTAACCAGTGAAAAAGATGGATTTAATCATTTATATGCTGTTCCATACTCTGGTAGAGAAGCCACACAATTAACCACAGGAGAATGGGATGTAACAGACTTTTACGGAGTAAACGCAAAAGGTTCTTCGTTGTATTTCCAATCTGCGGAGGTATCTCCTACTCAACGTCATATTTACCAAATGAGTATTAAGTCTAAAAAGAAAACCCAACTAAGCAAAAAAGAGGGGTGGAATGATGCTCAGTATTCTGCAGGAATGAAGTATTACATAAATACCCATTCAGACGCTAACACGCCTTATTTTATTTCAATTAATTCAGGTACTGGAAAAGAACTTAAAGTATTAAAAAATAACAGTAGATTAAAAGAAACACTTACGAACTACGCCATTTCTAATAAGACCTTTATGGAAATTCCTACCTCATATGGCGGCAAATTAAATGGCTGGATGATTACTCCTTCTGATTTTGATGAATCAAAAAAATACCCGGTATTAATTACCATTTATGGTGGCCCGGGTTCTCAAACCGTTAAAAACTCTTGGGATTACAACATGATGTGGCACCATATGCTAGCGCAAAAAGGGTACATCGTGATTTCAGTAGATAACAGAGGCACTGGAGCTAGAGGAGCTGAATTTAAAAAAGCGACATATGAACAATTGGGTAAACTTGAAGTGGAAGATTACATTGAAACTGCAAAACATTTAGGTACCATGAAATTCGTTGATGCTGATCGTATCGGTATTTGGGGTTGGAGTTATGGTGGATACATGTCTACCCTTGCCATTTCAAAGGGAGCTGACTATTTCAAAGCAGCCATTGCGGTTGCACCGGTTACTACATGGAGGTATTATGATAACATTTATACGGAGCGTTACATGGGTATTCCTAAAGATAATGCTGATGGATATGATAACAACTCTCCAATTAACTTCGTTGAAAAGATTAAAGGAAATTACCTTTTAGTTCACGGTACTGCAGATGACAATGTACATTTTCAAAATACAGCAGAGTTAGTGAGCGCTTTGGTTAAGGCAGATGTACAGTATGACTTTTACATGTATTCCGACAAAAATCACGGAATTTATGGAGGAAACACACGTAAACATCTATTCACTAAATTCACAAATTTCTTACTCGAAAAACTATAATATTAAGGATGCTTAATAAGTGAGTAGAATTGATATATTTGGAACTCTTAATTTAAAACAGAATAAAAAATGGCAGATTTGGAAAATAACGAAGAACTTCCAGTAGAACACCCAAGGAAAAAACATCCAAAAGGATTGTATACGCTTTTTGCGACAGAAATGTGGGAAAGATTTAGCTACTACGGTATGCGTGCTTTATTGACATTATACCTAACAGCAGAATTAGTTGATGGAGGTTTTGGTTTATCAAGATCAGAGTCATTAGAGCTTTATGCCATCTTCACCGGTTTAGTGTATTTAACGCCAATTTTAGGTGGATGGGTTGCCGATAACCTTTTTGGACAAAGAAAGACTATTTACATTGGAGGTATTGTAATGGCTATTGGACAATTGTTACTTGCAGGTAGTGCTTTCATGGCCCAGGATATGGATCCTGAATCAAGAAACTTCTTGTTCAACTTTGGTTTAGGAGTTTTAATCATTGGTAACGGTTTCTTTAAACCAAATATTTCAACCATTGTAGGAGATTTTTACGATGACAATGACCCAATGAAAGATGCTGCGTTCAATATTTTTTATTTAGGAATTAACCTTGGAGCTATTTTAGGAACTTTCGTTGCTGGAGGACTTGGTGAAGGTATGGGCTGGGGATACGGCTTCCTTGCTGCAGGTATTGGAATGATTATCAGTGTAATTTGGTTGAACTTCCAAGAAGAAACTCTTTTAAACAATGGGTTACCCCCAAAAGGCGATCAAACCATTACAAAAATTGGAACTAAAGACTGGACACACATTATTATGACTTCCGTAGGTTTGGTTGCGGGAACATTATTCTTAATTACAGTCTGGGGCATGATTCCAGGAGATGTGACTACGTATATAACAGGAGCAATGTTTGCCGTATTAATTCTTGGTTTAGCCATCGTAATTTTTAAAGGTACTGAAGGTCCAAGTCAATGGAGCAGAATGGGAGTTATTGTTGTTCTTGCCCTCTTTAACATTGTTTTTTGGGCTGGTTTTGAGCAAGCAGGTGGAACTTTTAATCTTTTTGCAAAGGAAAATACGAATAGAATGATTGGAGGATGGGAAATGCCTGCAACTTGGTTTCAAAATGTAAACTCTCTTGTAATCCTTATCGGAGCTCCTTTGTTCTCTATTATGTGGCTAAAATTGGATAAGATGAAATTTAATCCAAGAACACCAATAAAGTTTGCCATTGGTCTTTTAATTGGTGCCGCTGCCTTTTGGGTAATGTCTCAGGCGAAAGGAATAGCAGATGGTGGAGTTCTTGTTTCGCCATTATGGTTGGTAGCTGTGTATACACTCCTTACGTTAGGAGAATTAATGCTATCACCTATTGGACTATCTATGATTACCAAATTGGCACCAACTAAACTTGTTTCCGTGGTAATGGGCTTATGGATGGCAAGTTTTGCTGCCGGTAACTATGTTGCCGGAATGTTAGAAGGAATCCTTGAAAAATATGATTTTGAACTATATCCATTTATTACGGCTTTAATGCTTGGATCAGGTTTATTACTACTTCTGATTTCACCATTATTAAACAAAGCAATGAAAGGAATTCATTAATTCCTTCCTAATATACTGTTAAACAAAAAAGGCGGAGCTTAAATGCTTCGTCTTTTTTAATTTATAAACTTAACTTTGAATAAATTTTGCAAAATGAAAATACTTAAACATCTTACCATCGTTTTATTTTTAGTTTTTGGCGCATCTACCGCATGGGCTCAACCTATGAAGTCGGGTATGGCTAAACCTTATTCCGCTTCTATTCCTGGATGGCTAACCAATATTGATGAAGCCAATGCATTATCAGCCAAAACAGGTAAACCTATTATGGCTAACTTTACTGGAAGTGATTGGTGTGGATGGTGTAAAAAACTAAGAAGAGAAGTATTTGATACACCGGAATTCCAAAAATGGGCTTCTGAAAACGTGGTTCTTTTAGAATTAGATTACCCAAGATCATTTCAACTACCAGATGATATCAAGAAACAAAACCAGCAATTACAGCAAGTTTTTGGAGTAAGAGGATATCCTACTATTTGGTTCTTTACATTATCAAACAATGATCAGGGGCAGGCAAGCATTAACCCATTAGGTAAAACTGGATATGTGAAAGGAGGACCTTCCGCATTTATTGGGGTTGCAAAACAACAAATGACCGCTAAGAAATAATGAGAAATGCAATTGGCATACTTCTTTTTGTACTTGGATTTTCTTTAACGTCAATTGGCCAAGATAAGATTCACTGGATTTCTATGTCAGAACTAGAGGCGGTAATGGAAAAGGAACCCAAAAAAGTTCTCATAGATGTCTATACCAATTGGTGTGGTCCGTGTAAAATGATGATGAGCCAAACATTCTCTAACCCAGAGGTTATTTCGTATGTAAACGAAAACTTTTACGCTGTAAAATTTAATGCAGAAGGAAACGAACAGTTTACATTTTTGGGCACCAACTATGAAAATAAAACGTACAATCCTGCCAATGCGAATAGAAGAAATGGCACCCATGATTTTACTATGGCAATTGCACCTGTAAATGGAAAAGTGGCTTATCCTACCATTGTATATATGAACGAAGAATTGCAAATCATTTCTCCCGTTCAAGGTTTTTGGAAAGCCCCAGAATATCTTCCGTTAGTTCATTTCATTGGCGAGGAAATTTATAAAACACAAACTAGCTTTGATCAGTACAAAGCAAACTACAATAAATAAAAAAGGAGGCCAATGGCCTCCTTTTTTATTTATAGCTTTTTTTTACTACTGGTACACCTCAATTAATTTGATTTCAAATATTAAAACCGAATTAGCTGGAATGACACCCGTTGCTCTACTTCCATAAGCTAAATAAGATGGTATCAATAAAATACCTTCACCACCCTCCTTAAACTCTGGTACACCTTGTTGCCATCCTGCAATTACTTGTGATAAATTTATTCGAATTCCAGTATTTGCAGATTCATCAAAAACCGTCCCGTTCGTTAAATAGCCTTTATATCTAATTTGCACATCCGAATATATATCCGGGTTCTTACCTACACCTTCCTTCGATTCCACATAGTATAATCCGTTGCCAAGGTTCGCTGCATTTAAACTATTAGCAGAAATATAATTTCTGTCTCTTATACACATCTCCGAGCCCACGAGACTCCTGAGCAT
>OLHJ01000426.1_pt1 | contig 13742 bp, 8 predicted proteins | sample 1609491 | NCBI WGS metagenome assembly OLHJ01 (sample SAMN05416861, study PRJEB24817) | seawater metagenome | isolation source: Sea water | place: Canada:Atlantic | collected 2013-11
ATGCTCAGGAGTCTCGTGGGCTCGGAGATGTGTATAAGAGACAGATCCATGATTTTATAAATACGATTAACTGACAAGCCTAAAGTTAGAAAATCTAGCCCGGTTAGGGTGTCTAAATAAATGTCGCAAAAGTAGCCAATGCCCCCGAAAATGACTCCCACCCCCCCTAGTACCCAAGCAATAGGGAAGCCACTAAAAAGTAAAACAAGAAAGCTTAACATCATACTAATAATGAGAATTTCATTTATAGCCAAAATTATTCCCCTCTTATTAATAATATTATTTCGCGTAAAAGACGGCTTAAGGAGGTGATAGCCAGCAGCCCTATGCTAAAAGGAATGGCCGTTTTAATAAGCCATCGAAAAGGCAAGCCAGAGGGGGCATTTGATCGTTCAGCCATACGATAGGATTCGTAAACAAAATCTAGGCTGTGATAAAAAACAACATACAGAAAGGGCAATAATAGAAGGCAAATGCCTGTTATTTCTATGATATGTTTGATTTTTTTTGAGAATATATTTTTAAATACATCTACCCTTACGTGGGAATCGCTCGCTTGTGCATAAGACAGTCCAAATAATACGCCTATTGCATAGAGGTGCCATTGCAGCTCTTCTAAAGCAATGAACCCTGAACTCAGGCCCCTTCTTAGTATTACTTGAGTGATGATTACGATAATTAAAACCATGTAAACCCAAGAAATTCCTTGCCCTAATTTTTTGACAAAGCTGTCCATTTTATCAGGCAATAAAAGAGACGTTAAAAATGTGTTTTTATTCATTTATGAATGCCTACGTCAGTTTTCATGGAGCTTTAATCACATAAAATTAATCAAGTACCGATATTTAAAGCAGCACTTGATAGTCAAAATTTAGCTTCGAGTTAAAAATGCTTTTGAAGACCAAACTGCATAGTTTTTACGGAAGCTGTCTAAATCTTCATACACCTCTTTAAACATTGGGTCCTTTTTCTGTTCAATAACCACTTCTTCCCATGCAGCTTTAAAACTGTTGAGTATTTCTAATGGCCAAGTTTGAGTGATAACACCTCTATCTTGGTCATTTTTTTTCATAGCAGAAAATTGAATGTATTCAGATTCTGCTATGGAATTAGTAACGGATGCTTTACAGGTAGTAGAAATTTGGGCGCGTTGATTTTTGGTCATTGATTTCCAGGTATCTTTATTTATTAGTAATTCAAAGAGCGTGGCTTGCTGGTGCCAGCCAGGGAAGTAATTGTATTTTGCTACTTTATAAAATCCTAGTTTTTGATCAATGGCAGGTTGTGAAAATTCCGTAGCATCAATGGCTCCTTTTTCTAAAGCACCAAATATTTCTCCGCCGGGAATTAACGAGACAGAAACCCCAAGTTTTTGCATGACTTGGCCACCGAGGCCATAAAATCTCATGTTAAGTCCCTTTAAATCATCGATGGTTTTAACGGGTTTTTTAAACCAACCCGATGATTCGGGTGAGATAATGGCACAGGCTTCTACGTGAACATTGTACCCCGACTGATCGTACATTTTTTGATACAACTTCATGCCATTACCGTAATACATCCAAGCCATAAACTCTGGTGCTTCAGGGCCAAACGGTACGGTTGAAAATATAGTAGCTGCGGGCATTTTACCGGCCCAATAACCTGCAATAGCGTAACCTGAGTTCACTTTGCCACTTGAAACCGCATCCAATATTTCAAGTGGTGCCACCAGTTTTCCAGGTTCATACACTTTCATTTTAATCTCGCCAGCTGAAATTAGAGAAAGTTGTTGTTCAACCCACTTTATTGGGGTGCCTAATGCCGGGAGGTGGGAGCCAAATGCAATAGGGGTTTTAAGTAATATGGGTTTAGCATGACTTATGCTGGCGCTTAAAAAAAACAAGCTGAAAACAAATAGAAAATAGCTGATTTTTCTCATGTCTTTAACACTCCGTTTTTATTTTTATCAGGCCCGTTGAGTCTTTAAAGGAGACTTTTGGGAAGCATTGACTATAAAGGAGATGAAGAGAGGGCAGCTATCCTACTTTGGTATGAGCCATTTAAATTAAACTCTGAATATTACACTGGTTAAGAAAGATAATTTCATGGGTGTAAATGATTTTCTATTAAGTTAAGTGGCGCTGGCTTATATTGTTTGGGTGGCTATTTGAAAATAGCGCTGCCTTTTTAAAGTTAGGCACTGGTTTAACCTTGTTAGGTCCGGGCCTATTTTAATGTCATTGTTTTAGAGTGTATGAACATGGAATGTTTGTGATTGATTATCTGCATAATACTTGGTTGGTGGCGAGCATTTCATTAGCTTATATTGGCCTACTGTTTGCCGTAGCCATTTATGGTAATAAAAATAGCACTCCAAAGTGGCAACCCTACATATACAGTTTAACGCTTGCCATATTTTGCACCAGTTGGGCTTATTATGGCGTAGTACAGCAATCTATTAAAACGGGTTGGCTATTAGCCCCCACTTATTTTGGGGCAATATTACTGATGACCTTCGGCTGGAAGATAATGAAGCGCATTATCACTCTGGCTAAAAGGGAAAACAGCACCACCATAGCGGATTTTATGGCCAGTCGTTATGGTCATTCAAGAGGCATCGCCATTCTGGTGACCTTGTTTTGTTTATTTGGCATGCTTCCCTATATTGCCTTACAGCTAAAGGCCGTATCCGGCAGTTTTCAACTCATTACTCAGTCAAATCACTCACAACCAAGTTGGTTTAACGACCCGGCTCTGGTTATTGCATTGTTAATGGCGGTATTCAGTATTCTATTTGGAACTCGCTCGATCGATTCCAGTGAAAGTAATCGAGGAATGATGCTGGCAATTGCCTTTGAGTCGATTGTAAAACTAACGGCATTTTTAGCGGTGGGGATATTTGCGATTTATGGTTATTACGATGGCTTTACCGATCTATATCATAAGGCTTTGCAAGAACCTAGGCTAATGGAAGTACTAACGGATTATAGTAACCCAAGTGTTTATTTTACTCATGCAATGATTGGAGCAATTGCAATATTTGCTTTGCCCAGACAGTTTCATGTTGCGGTCGTGGAAAGTGCCAGTTCAAAAGATTTAAAAACCGCTAGATGGATGTTCCCTTTATACCTGTTACTCATTAATTTGTTCGTATTGCCACTGGCGGTCTTTAGTTTTTTACAGCGACAAGATTTTCCTTCATTGGAATACATAACCTTACAAATCCCTTTGGTTTATGAGCAGTCATGGCTTGCTTGCTTATCCTACTTGGGAGGGCTTTCAGCGGGTACTTCAATGGTGATTATTACCTCCATTACGTTAGCGACCATGATATGCAATGAAATAGTTCTTCCGTTTTTTATTAGAATTAATTTTCAAGCTAATAATGAACCTTTGCAGCTTAAAAGACGAGTATTAAGAATTCGTCGCGTAGCCATTATTTGTATTTTATTTATGGCCTTCCTTTATTACAGGGTTTTATCAAGATACAACTCATTGTCTGAAATTGGCTTGTTATCGTTTGTGGCTATAGCACAATTTGCCCCTGCAATACTCATAGGCCTCATTTGGCAAGGAGCCAATCATAGAGGAGCCTATTGTGGTCTGATAACTGGCTTTATAGTGTGGTTTTACTGCCTATTTATGCCAGTGCTTGCGGACGCAGGGTGGATAACAGGAGAAATAATGCTGGGTCCTTGGGGGATAGAGTTTTTGCGACCCTATGAGCTTTTTGGGTTTAACGGATTAGACCATATAGTTCATGGAACCTTTTGGTCTTTACTGCTGAATACCATAGCCCTAGTTGTTGGTTCACTTTATTACAAACCTAGTTTTTCAGAAACAGAGCAGGCCCAACGGTTTATGCTTGTGGACAACCCTTACGTGCGTTCAGAAAATCATCGATATTCTATTTCTATATTCGATCTTAAAGCACTTCTTGCAAGGTTTATAAATGAAGAGAAAGTAGAAAGCTTATTTAGTCAGTACAGTAATCCTATTACTGGCCGAATAATAAATACCACCAAAGTAGATGAAAGTACCTTAAAGTCTGCTGATAGGTTGCTTAGTTCAGTTTTAGGACGCAAAGGGGCAAATTTACTGATTGGTAAATTAGTGAATGGTAATGTTGATTACTCTAGCAATCTAAGTCATATGATGGAGGAAGTCAGCGAGGCTGTGACTTTTAATCGGGAATTGTTAACGTCAGCTTTACAGAATATTAACCAAGGAATTAGCATTATCGATGAAAGGATGAATCTTATTGTATGGAATAATAAGTTTACAAGTCTTTATGGTATTCCAGATTCATTTTTGTATGCAGGGGTTTCTATTGAAAAGGTGATTCAATTTATTGGTCAGTCCGGTGGCTTTGGAGATCTCAATATTGACGAGTTAATGGTGCAACGCATAGATGAAATACGTTCAGGCTCCGCGCACTATTCTGTTCGCAAAACAAATGATGGTCGTTATATTGAACTACAAGGAAATGCCATGGGGGAAGGGCGTTATGTGACGACTTATACGGACATTACTTCCCATCGAATTATTCAGGATAAACTGACACGAACCAATGAAATACTAGAGCAACGAGTACAGTCTAGAACTCAAGCTTTAACAGAAGTAAATGAAAGTTTACATAAGGCTAATAGTAATAAAACGCGTTTTTTGGCCTCTGCAGGCCATGATTTAGTTCAGCCTTTAAATTCAGCATCGTTATTTTCAGCTTCAATTTTGCAAAAGCTAGCTCGGTTGGATTCAACTGATAATGGATCGAAGGAAAGTCTAATTAAGGTGGCATCAAATCTTGAAAAATCACTTAATTCAGCGGAGTTCTTACTAAATGAACTATTGGAAATTTCCAAGTTAGACGCAGATATAATTAAAGCAAATATAGAAGTGTTTCCCATCAATAAGGTATTAGCGCCTTTGTATGAAGAGTTTTCATCCTTGGCAACAAAGAAAGGGTTGATGCTAAAGTTAGTGAAATCTGAAGTTTATATAAGAAGCGATGCTATGTTACTCAGAAGAGTCATTCAAAATTTATTAAGTAACGCACTTCGATACACATTTTCAGGTCAAATCACTATTGGTGTAAGAGACACCAAGCAAACCGCTTGGATTGAGATACATGATAGTGGCATTGGTTTGCCGGCGGATCAAACAGAGTCAATTTTTGATGAGTTTCATCGATTGGACAGTACTATGCATGTTAATGAAAAAGGGCTTGGACTTGGTTTATCGATAGTGCAGCGAATATGTTTACTACTGGATCACGACATTGTAGTGGAATCTAAATTGGGGCAGGGTAGTTGTTTTTCTATAAACGTACCGATGGTAAGGGGAGAAAAGTCTGTTACAACGCTCAGGCCAAAACCACTTGAAATGAACCACCATAAAGGACAATTGATACTGTGTATTGATAACGAACAGCAAGTTATAAATGGTATGAGTAGTTTACTAGATGATTGGGGTTTTGAAGTACTAGCGGCTAGCAGTGAGCATCAGGCTAGAGGGCTATTAGCCAATAAAGTGCCTTCTATGATACCTAATTTAATCATCGTTGATTATCATCTTGATTCGAAGGTAACGGGTCTGCATGTTATAAAAAATATGCAACGTAACTGGAATAAAAAAGTTCCTTGCCTCGTCATAACCGCAGATTATACCGAGGAAGTAAAAAAAGAAATTGAGAGTCAAGGGTATCAGCAGCTAAGAAAACCAGTAAAGCCAATGGCGTTAAGATCACTTATCAATAAGTTATTGATTTAAGGCTGAAATTTCATCCCGTTTTATGGTTAGTTTTTGCAAGATTAAAGCGGCTTGAGTACGGTTACTTATTTCCAGCTTGCGAAGAATTTCGCTAATATGTGTTTTCACAGTGGTTTCTTTAATTTCCAATTTGTAAGCAATCTGCTTATTTAAAGCACCTTCTCCTATCATCTGTAATACTCTCAATTGCTTTGGTGTGAGCTGGTTAAGTTTTTTTAGAAGGTGATTATCTTGCCCGTTCGAATGATATTCAGGGAATGATAACTCTCCTGATAATACGGCCAGTAGTGCTTGATGAATATATTGGCGCTTGGATGATTTAGAGATATAACCCAATGCACCCATGTTAAAAATGTCTTTAATGATTTCATGATCATCGTTGGCGCTAATAACCACAATGGCTAGGTCAGGGTGATCGCTCCTCAAACGTAATATGCCTAATAAGCTTTCATTGCCAGGCATGCATAAATCCAGCAGTAGTAGATCTGTTGGATATTTGGATAGATGGGTTTGTGTTTCTAAAAAAGTAGATGATTCAGAAATATGAAACTCCACCTCCATTTCTCTTAAAGAATCAATTAATGCGGCTCTGAATAGCGGATGGTCATCTGCAATGAGTACTTGATGTGTCATTATTATATTTCTTTATTGTTTGTGAAATTAACACATTTAGGTTATTTAAAGGCAAGAGCTCGTCAGTAAAAGTGTTATTTATCGATCTAAAGTCGCAGTTAAGTTACGACAATAGTTAAGCGTAAAGTGTTTATGATAGCATGCCTCCTACTAATGTATGAGTCCTATTAAAGGTGATATTGAGTATATTTTTAGTTGTGCAGATTTAAAATCACTCACAATTCATTACGGTATTTTAATTAAAGGACTTAATGATGAAAAATAATAAAAACAGTTCAGCCATTAAATGTTTGACTTCCTGTCTATTGCTTTCCTCCTCTGTGATCGTCATGGCTGCAACGCCTGTCACTACAACCCAAGTAAGTGGTTATGTGAAATTTGACAGTATCTACAATGATGAAAATGATGCATCCGGTGCGTTACGCGAGCAAGCCTTACTCACTTTAAATGGCGATGAAGCCAATGATGAAGAAGGAGATTTGTATTTATCATCTTATGAGTCACGTATTAATTTTACATCTCAAACAACAGGTACTCCTGTAGGTGATCTAAAAGCTGTGATTGAGGGTGATTTTTATTCTGGGCCTGCACAAAATGTTGTGAATCTGCGACATGCTTATTTTGTTCAAGATAAGCTGACCATAGGGCAAACGTGGTCAACCTTTATGGATCTAGCATCACTTGCTGAAACGGCTGATTTTGGTGGGCCAGCGGGTCGTATTTTCACTCGCCAAAGTTTAGTTCGCATTAATTTGGATATGGCCGGAGGGGAGGTTGATTTAGCGGTGGAGGACCCCAAAAATGGTGTCGCCGAAGAACAAGACCCTACCGCCCCAGATTTAGTGGCTAAGTTCACTCGTGCTTATGATTTTGGACACCTTTCTACGGCCTTACTTATTCAAAATTTAAAATACGATGACGGTACCAATTCCGACTCTGCTGTAGCTTTTGCTGGTAGGTTGTCAGGCCGAGTGAATGTTGGCTCAGATAATATTAAGTTTGCGCTGATATCGGGTCAAGCCATGGGAGGGTACTTGAATTTTGGAGACGTCCAAGCAGCTGACTTTATAGAGGGTAAAATTGAATTATCTGAACAAACCGCCACACGTATATCGTACCAGCATTTATGGTCACAAAGCTTTAGAAGCACAATACGTTATGCGATTACTACCAGTAAATTAGATGGAGTAGATCAAGGGGATTTTAACTCCCTACATGCTAACGTCGTTTACAATTTATATAAGCCAGTAAAATTTGGCGCAGAAATAATCAATGCAAAGAAAAAACAAGCTGGATCAGAGAGCCTTAACCTTTCAAGGTTTCATTTGTTTGCAAAATATAATTTTTAGAAGGTGGACAATAACTGCACTTGCAAAACGTTATCCTAAAGTGCAGTTATTTACTTTCTGCTATCGAGACATTCACCTTGGTTTTAAGTGACATTAGACACAGCAAATGGATAGGAAGGCTTAATGAAAGTTAAACAGGTATTAATCACAGGAGCCGCCAGCGGTATTGGGCAAGGTATAGCCCATATATTGGCTGAGAACGGTCATCATGTAATAGTGACGGATACGGATGAAAAGGATGCCCAACAAACAGCGAAGTGTATTATTGAAAAAGGAGGCTCAGCTCAGTCCTTTAAGTTGGATGTGACATCCCAAAAGGATGTCACCGCCCTTATTAATAATTTATCAACGCCAGTTGACGTTTTAATAAATAATGCCGGTATGCAACATGTAGGTGCTTTAGATTACTTTCCAATGGAAAAATGGGATTTATTAATTCAGGTTATGCTTGTGGGCCCGGCAAGGTTAACTCAAGCAGTCATGCCTGGCATGAAGCAGAATAATTATGGGCGTATTATTAATATCGGGTCGATTCATGCGTTGGTAGCATCGCCTTTCAAAAGTGCTTATGTGGCTGCAAAACACGGTGTTTTAGGTTTTTCCAAAGCCATCGCACTGGAGGTTGCCGAAAAAAACATTACCATAAATACACTTTGTCCTTCTTATGTTAAAACTCCTCTGGTAGAAAAACAAATAGTCTCACAAGCCAAAGAGCATTGCATATCAGAAAAGGAAGTTGTAAATCAGATAATGTTAAAACCAATGCCTAAGCGAACATTTATTGAAATTAAAGAGTTAGCCGAAACCTGTGAGTTTTTAATTAGTGATTTATCGAAAAATATTACGGCACAAGCTATCGCCTTGGACGGAGGTTGGACGGCTCAGTGAGTTTGGCGCCCAGTAATAAATTTTTAGTGTGACTGTTGATTGCATTTTGATTTTATCCGCCTAGAGAAAACTTAGGGTACTTATAAGTTGGAGCGATCCCTTAAAGAATTTCCCTTCTTTTGCTTTTAAAATTTGAAAGAAAAAGCTATGCGAAAACTAAATGTCAGAGTGTTGCTTGTTTTGTGTTGGTAAAATTTCTTTGTCAATTGGGAATAAATACCAAAGGTACCATTTGTTATTTAGTAGTGGAGTGTCATGAACCTTGATTTTAATTTGTTCAGGTAATGACAGCTTGCTTCACTAAGTAGCCTGGTATTTTCAGTGGTTATTCCTCTATTGGAAATTAACCCCATGTAGATGGTTATGCGGGGCTAACATTTTAGAAGGGGTGTGTGGGGGCTCTATTTTATTTGGGGATATCACTAAAGAAATGTTGGTGATTGACATGACCTTATTTACTACAATGATAGCGGCTATGATGTTTCGGGATGAATAATTGAAAGGAAGTTCAACGGTCTTTAAGTGAAATCATTTTAAAGTTTAGCATGCGGGGTTAAGAGATTGTTGAAAATGGGGCGATTTATTAGCAGTACGAGTTTATAGAATGCCTATAAACTCGTTAGCTTGGTAACCCCACTCTGATCTGTTTATCTCTTATTGATGGCCTAAGCGCCAGCCTTTTCTTGAGTGATAAATGGGTGGAACAGTGGTAGGCGTTTTTATTTTTTTCACGCTCTCTTCTTCATCAACTTGCCATTCTAAATTGCTTATAAGTTCGGAGTTAGTCTCTAAAGTAGGTTCTGTTACCTTATTAAGGGAATACAGTTTAAATAGGCTGTGGGCATCTACCGAAGCGGAATCATTTGCAGTACCGCTATCGATTACCGTTGAGCGGCTGGTGACTTCAGCATTAGATAAGTTGGCAATGTATATACTGCCATTAGACTCAAGGGTAATCTCGCCATTATTCTGAGCATCGATTACGATAGGGCTACCGACACCCGAGCCTATTTGGTTTGAGGCGTAGATGCTTTGGTTCTCACTGGTGATATTGACAGACGTGTTTGTATTGGAAATATAATCATCAATGCTATTAAATACCGATCCTGCCTGCGCATTAATATCAACGAGTTCAAAAGCACTTAAGGTGCCAATGGAAATATTACCTGAATTAGACGAAAGACTTATATTACCAAAATTCGCATTTAAAGCAGCAACGCTAGACATGGTCATATCGCCTTCAGAGGCTAAGTTAATGTTTAGACCTGTGGTTGTAATATTGCTATCTAATAATATTGTGTCAGCATTAATATTGGCGGACCCCACTAAGGTAATATCATGAGTTAAATTTAATGCACCGCTGCTGTAGATATTTAAATCTTGTAAAGCGATATTGCTTCCAATGATGCCAAAAGTTGGTTGATCGCTATATATAGTTAAACTATAGGTTCCATCAATGGTTGCGTCGCCAAAATTAACAAGCGCTGGAGTTTCAGCACTGCCAAATGTCATATTTTGATGAATTTCAATGGCGCTTAAATTTGAAAAGTCGTAATTAGGTTTAACGAGATTAATATCACCATGTAAATTTAGCTTCCCACTAGAATTGATGACTAAACTGGTAATGTCTGAGTCAACTCCTACATCACCCAAACTGATGTCACCTGATGCACTGGTGAATGTAAGTTCTCCGCTGCCATTAATGTTGGCTCCTTCAAAATTAATGTCGCCATCGTAATTAAATTCATGGCCATCTTCTACATCAAGCTCTAATTTACCTAAAAGGCTTAATCCTCCAGAACCCTGAATAATAGGCATGCTTGTAAAGTAAATATTGCCCGTTCCTTCAACGCTTAAAGAATTTAAGCTTGTGGTGTTTCCAAAGTCATAGATGTAAATGTTTTCATTGGTCGCATTCAGGTAAAGATTATAAGTGCCATTTATAGAGGGTTTGTTTTTGGAGTCGGTAGACGCTAAGTCTAGGAAATTAATATTGCCAGATAAGGATAAATTGGATTCTAAGTTAATACTGGTCCCTACAAAATTTAGAGAATCAGTGGCGGTGATATCTCCATGTAAATTGCTTTGAGTTAATTCTTCTGGGGCTGTTTCCATTTTATTGGTCACAGAAATATTTTGGGCGCTAATGCTTCCCAAATTAGCATGATCTGAAGTGACAATGCTTAAGTGATGTGAAGGGTTTACTAAGTGACTTTGTGTTGAATCAAATGTGTTTGCTGTAAAGGTAATGTCGTTACCTATATTAACATCACCAAGATCATTCAGAGCAATGTGCTGATTAACGTTAATGTCCCCTTGCAATGAAATATTACCCTCTGTACTAAGGGACTTGGTGATGGAAAAGTTATCAAGTCCAGTCACTTGATTGACAGCAATATCTCCATTGAAAGTCGTAATTGTTAAAGAAGAGGGTGTGTTCTCATCGGTTTGAGTGTGCCCATTAAGGCTGATGGTGCCATTGCCGGTATTCTCAATTAATAGTGCTTCCTGGGTGTTAAGGGCTTCAGACTTATTAATAAAGATATCAGTGGCGGACAGGCTAATGTTGCCCGCGCTGACGTTAATATCATTATGTAGGTATAGCTTACTAAATCCTACAGCTGACAAGCCAGTTAATGATGAGCTATTACTAATGCTGCCAATATTGGCAATTGAATCAGTAGTATTAGAGCCATTAATGTCTAGGGTGTGATTCCCATTGATACTTACATTTTTGGTATCAAGCTCGTTCACGGAATTTAAAGTTAAGTTATCCGTTAAGGTCATTTCAACAGTGCCAGTATTTTCAATGTTGGCCATGAATCGCTCTGCCGTTAATTCGCCGCTAATGAATACATTGGAAGTATTGTCTGCACTGCCTTCAATTATTAAATCTTCTATGTGGGTGAGCTCATCGTTAGTGTCGATATTGACACTGTCGGATAGGTTGTTTAATTTAAATTGACCATTGCTTTCATTAGAATTAAGCGTAAGCGAGTAGCCAGCTTCACCTGTAGCATCGCTGCTATCATAATAAGAAGCCATATTTACACCGCTCAAATCAATAACACTTGATGATAGGGTAATATCGCCATTTAAATACAAGTCGCTTTCCCCTCTAGTGGATATAGTATTGGCAGTGATATATGCGTCGTTACCTTTGTTTGAAGTGTTAAAAATAATATTAGAAGCGTCAAACTCAACGGTGTCAAAACCAGTTATACCGGCCAAATTTAAAGTATTGGTTTCCAAAATAATGGTGTCATTAGGTGCGCTGGATTCTAGTGCTTTAGAAAAGCTGATGGCACCATCACTGTCGATAGTATTAAAGACAATTTCATTTGAACTATCGTTGCCGGCATAAATTAATTCAGAATTTATATTGATGTTTTGAATAGCTTTCATGCCGCTATGTATCGTAGTACTGCCGTTGCCGCTAGTATTTGATGATGTGTCTATGTTAATAGACTTTAAACCGCTACCGCCTTCTCCACCGCCCAGTGAAACACTTGAATTCGCCGATCCAATGGTAATATCTTGAGCATTGAGATTAAGATTTAAATTACTGCCTTGAATACTGGAAAGAATTTCTAGACCCTCAGTAGAAGTATCTGTAAAAGTCAAAGTACTTTCGCTATCGCCATTATATATAATGGCATTACCCGATAGTGCTAAGTTCTCGCCGTGAACATCTATATTGTAGTCATTTAGATGGTTACTGAAATTAATTTCTGACATGCTTGACGGAGATTTAATGGCACTTTGAATAATGGTTGAAAGGTCAGATGAAGTTAACAATACATAGTTGTTGGTATTGGCTGATGAGTTTCCAGTAGAAAGGCCTGATGTTGGCACTGAAAGATTGGCATCTAGGTTACTGGCAGTAAGGCCGCTAATATCTATACCAATATCAAGTCCCTGTAATTTTATAGTGCCTTGGTTCTTAGTGCTTAGAAAAACACTGCTGTCTTGAGCAGTTAAGGTTCCTGAATTGGTTATGTTTGGAGAGAAGATAGCGATAAAGCTTTCCTGTTTATTTTCGTTGAAACTGGCTGTTGTAACGCTAGACTCTGCCTGAAAAATAATACTTGCTTCGACAACAGAGCCATCTTCAAGGGTGACTGATGTATCTTCTGGCGCAGCTAAGGTCAGTTCACCATTTGACAGGCTCATGTTCGAGGTGGTCGCTAAGAATGAACCGGTATTGACACTTGACCCAGAACTAAATAAGAATCCATTTGGATTACTTAAGAAAACCTGTCCATTAGAAGTGATACTGCCTTGAATCTTACTGACGCTGTTCCCACCAATATTATTTACTGCTATTGAAGAGTTAGTCGGTTGTGCAAAATGAACGGCCTCATCTGAGCCAACATTAAAAGAGTCCCAATTTACAGAAATATCTACATCAACCCCTGAACCGGCGGAAGTAGTGGTTATTGTTGTGGTTGATATTGCTGTTTCATTGTCAAATGCTGTATTGATTGTTGCGGCACCAGAGGTCACATTGCCACCTTGAGGAGCCGCATTTGACATTTCAATATTGATACTAGAAATAGCCAGTGATAGCGCTGAAAGGGACATCAAACGCATAGCAGTGCTGTGTTTTAAAAACATATTAAAAACCTCTATTAAAGTTAAACAGCACTTCAAATTGTTTATTGTCTGAATCGCCCACGGTTGTTAAAGGCATGGCAATTTCAAGCTTGCTACTGAATTTACCTTCTTTCAGGAATTGTGCATAACCGCCTACTGAAGTCATTTCGGCTGAAGCTGTTTCACTTTCAAAGGCTTTCAACCGTTTCCCTGTGCCGTAGTCAATGAAAGCTGCAAGTTTTAAATTACTAATGGGGAGAACTAGCTTACGTGCATTAGATTTACTAATAATTTCAATGCTAATGATATTAGATTGGTCTCCTGTAAAATCAGAATTGGCATACCCTCTCACCGAGGTGGCACCACCGAGACTTGATTGTTCTGATGGTAAAAGTAGGTCACCGGTATATTGAGAGGTCAATCGTGTGATAAGTTGATATGGGCCGACTTTTTGATTTCTACTAATGATTAAGTTGTAGCGAGTAAAATCTATGGGTGCTTTTTTAAAGTCAGAGCCAACCCTAG
>OLHJ01000428.1_pt1 | contig 13729 bp, 9 predicted proteins | sample 1609491 | NCBI WGS metagenome assembly OLHJ01 (sample SAMN05416861, study PRJEB24817) | seawater metagenome | isolation source: Sea water | place: Canada:Atlantic | collected 2013-11
TGACTAATAATTTTTATTTTCAATTATCAATTTTTCCTTAAGTTTTGAACTTTTTTTCCAATAAATTTCAATTAAGGCATAATTCCCTACCCTCCATCTATTGCAAAACTGACGTACATACCTAAGCTTAAATCTGTACTTTTGCAGCCAAAACACAGTCAAATGGAATTAGGGGAATACAATAAACTTCATATTTTAAGATTTAGAAGCAATGGTTGCTATTTAGGAGAATATGATGGAGACCCATCAGAAATCACCGATGATGTGGACCCAGCTGAAAACCCATTTGGTGAAGGGGTACTTCTACCCCAACGTTATGTCAAAGACACCATGAAATTGGGTGATGAGCTTAACGTGTTTTTATATACAGATTCAGAAGACCGTATTGTTGCCACTACTGAGAAACCAAAAATTCTACTGCATGAATTTGCCCCTCTTTACGTAAAATCGGTCACTGCGGTGGGGGCATTTTTAGATTGGGGCTTACAGAAAGACCTTTTTGTTCCTTATGCCGAACAAGCTCGAAAATTAGAAGAAGGAAATACTAACGTTGTATTTCTGTACTTGGATGCAGAAACCGAACGTTTGGTAGGTACTACAAAAATTGACAATGTAGTTGACAATGAAGATCTTATTGTAGAGGAAAAAGAAGAGGTCAAACTTTTGATTTATAAAGAAACACCTCTTGGATTTAAAGCCATTATCAATGATGAAAATGTAGGCTTGTTATACCGTTCAGAGTTAAATCGCCCAGTTAGAATTGGTGAGTATCATACTGGATTTATTAAAAAGATAAGAGAGCATAACAAGATTGACCTAACCCTAGATATCCAAGGTTCTGAAATCATTGAACCGAGTGCAAAGTCTATTCTTGTTCGCTTACAAGCTGATACTGGATTTCTACCATTCAATGATAAATCTGATCCAGATGATATTCGTGCAGAATTTAAAATGAGTAAGAAAACTTTTAAAAAGGCCATTGGGTCTCTTTATAAGTCGAAACATATTGAAATTAAAGACGATGGTATCCATCTTATTGTAGAAGACATCCTTTAACAATTCACATCCCTACCATATGAGTAACAAAGTAATTTTAATGATTTTTGATGGGTATGGTATTGCCAAAAACCCAGAAGTTTCGGCAATTGAAAGTGCCAATACGCCTTTTATGGATTCGCTTTATGCCAATTATCCTAGCGCACAATTAGAAGCCTCTGGATTGTTTGTTGGTCTACCTGACGGACAAATGGGTAACTCCGAAGTGGGCCACATGAACCTGGGTGCAGGTAGAGTAATTTACCAAGACATTGTTAGAATAAATAAAGAAATTGAATCGGGTGAATTTAATTCAAACCCAACGTTAGTCAATGCCTTCGCTGCAGCTAAAAAGAATGGTAAGAAAGTCCATGTAATGGGTCTTTTATCTAACGGAGGAATTCATTCTCATATAAATCATTTAAAAGCCATTTCTAATTATTCCCATTCCATTGGTTTTGATGATCTGTTTTTACACGCCTTTATGGATGGTAGAGATACGGATCCTAAAAGTGGAAAAGACTTTTTAGAAGAAATTGAAAATCATTATCAAGTAACCACTGGAAAAGTAGCTTCTATTATTGGTCGCTATTATGCCATGGATAGAGATAACCGATGGGAACGAGTTCAGCAGGCTTACCATTTAATCGTAAATGGAAAAGGTACCGAATTTACATCATCGAAGGAGGCCATTGAAGCGTCATATGCGCAAGATATTACGGATGAATTTGCTCCTGCTTCTGTTATTACAGAAAATGGTCATCCTGTAGCCCAAATTGAAGAAGGAGATGTTGTTATTCACTTTAACTTTAGGAGTGATCGTGCTCGTGAGTTGACTGCGGCTTTAACACAAGGAGTTGAAAATGACTATGCTATGAAGGTTATTCCTCTGAATTACAACTGCATGACGGTTTATGATTCAAGTTTTAACGGACTAAACATTTTGTATAGAAAAGACAATTTAGAGAACACTTTGGGCCAGGTGGTTGCCGCAGCTGGTAAGAGTCAAATAAGAATTGCAGAAACGGAAAAGTATCCACACGTTACTTATTTTTTTAATGGAGGAAGAGAAACGCCCTTTGAAAAAGAGAGTAGAATTTTAATTCCATCGCCAAAAGTTGCTACATACGATTTGCAACCTGAAATGAATGCCGCTCAATTAAGAGATGCCATTATTACAGAGTTGAACAAACAAGAAGTTGACCTTGTGGTATTGAACTTTGCAAATCCTGATATGGTTGGACATACGGGAGTTTTTGAGGCTGCCGTAAAGGCCGTTGAAACCGTAGATAATTGTGGAAAAGCGGTTATTGAAGCTGGATTAGAAAATGGATATGCTACCCTTTTGTTAGCGGATCACGGAAACGTTGATTGCATGCGAAATGAAGACGGGTCTCCTAATACGGCACATAGTACACAACCTGTTCCTTGGTTTTTTATTGACCACAAATCAAAACCAAATTTGAAAAACGGCAAATTAGCCGATATAGCCCCCACTTTGTTATCCTACTTGGGTGTGGACATACCAGAGGATATGAATGGTGAAGTACTATTTGAATAATTTGTATTTTTCCAAAAGTTTTTCAAATCAAATAATTTAAAATGAGAACATTAAAATATATCGGGTATTCCCTTTTAGGCTTAACTATCATTTTTGTCATTTTTGGGCTTTTTCAAGAGCGCGAAGTATCTGTAAGTAGAGCTATTATTGTAAATGCTCCTGTGGAGGTGGTTTTTGATCAATTCAATGATTTAAACAAAAGAATGGTCTGGTCTCCCTGGGAAAAAGCAGACTCTACCATGGTTCCGGTATTGGGCGACATCACCAAAGGTAAAGGAGCAAATTATTCTTGGACCTCACCCGCAAATGGAGATGGTAAAATAACCTATGTACAAGTTGTACAAAATCAACTTATTGAATCAGCTTTGCAATTTGGTCCACCAGAGGAAGATCCTGCTCAAGGATTAATGATATTTGAAGAAAAAGAAGACGGTGTTAAGGTTACTTGGGAAGTGCATATGGATATGGGAAATAATCCCGTGATGCGTGTAATGGGACGTTATTTGGACGGTATTGTAGGAGAAACTTTTGAATCTGGACTTGCGGAAATGAAAGACATTGCTGAAAATGAGACTCCAGCTCCAGCCATTACGAGAGTGCAATTAGTAGCCGCTCCATATATTTCTATAATAGACTCTTGTGCGGTTAGCAGTTTGTCGGATGAAATTTCTGAAAACTACGGTATTTTATATGCTTACCTAGGAGCAAATCAATTGGCTACCGCTGGGTATCCTAGAACAAGCTATAAAACATGGGAACCACCTACCAAAGTGGAGTTTGAGCAAATGTTAATGATCAATGTAGCTCATGAATCTGGAAAGGATGGCATTGGTTCGGGAATGACTTATGAAGGAGAAGCTTTAGTGATTACCCATAAAGGTTCGTATACTAACTTGGCAGAATCTTGGGAAGCCATTTATGCGTATGCTGAAAATAATGGTTTAGAAATCAACGGTACTCCTTGGGAAGAGTATGAAAATTCTCCCGTAAATCAACCTGATGAAACTAAATTGATTACGCATATATACATGCCCATCAAATAAAGTTTAAATATTTTATTGCTGGCGGTTAGAAATAACCGCCTTTTTTATGGCATATTCATCCATCCATGAAGTTGGCTAAACTACCTTTGCGCTCCTAAATTATTTTCATGTTACCAAAGTCTAAAATATATGCCATGGGATTGGGAACCTTAATTGGATTTCCTGTGGTTGGATACACCATAATTGGTTTTGTGGAAGATGATCCATGGGCTTTTGAAATTAATTGGTTTACTCCCTACTCCCTAATTATTCAAATAATTGCGGGACTTGTTTTTGGTACTTTAGCGGGTCTTTTTGCCTGGTGGTTAATTAACCAACGGAACATGCTTGAAATCAAAATGAAGTACGGCATTTTAATTAACCAATTCAAGTTAAACCTTTGGGAAATTCTATTCCTTTCGTTTTGTGCGGGTGTGGGTGAAGAGTTTTTGTTTAGAGGGGTGCTTCAGCCGTATTGGGGAGTTTGGATTGCTGCGATCTTCTTTGTAGCTATTCATGGGTATCTAGATCCCCGAGATAAAAAAATGATGACCTATGGATTAACCATGACCGTAATAATTGGACTATTGGGATATATGAAAAATTACATGGGTTTAGTAGCCCCAATGATGGCTCATTTTGCCATTGACGTGGTTCTTTTATACAAACTCACAAACGATAAAGTTTTCAATTTCACCCCAAGTCAACCAACGGCTCAATTTAGAGCCTTAGATGCCGAAATATTGGAAGAATTAAAGGATCCCCATCCTACCGAAGAAAAAGAATCTCCATCCGAAGGAGATTAATTATCTAAAGGAACAAATTCAAATTTATCTCCATCAAACAATCCTTTATCGCTCAATTTTAAACTTGGAATCACCAGCAGCGCCATAAAAGAAAGCGACATATATGGCGCTCTTAATTGACTACCCAATGAAATGGCACGTTCGCTTAAATCTTCATATTGCCTAGAAACTTCTTCCGCTGGTTGATCTGACATTAATCCAGCAACAGGTAAAGCAATGGTATCCACCCCTTGATCATCACAAATGGAAAGACCTCCTTTATTTTCAATAATTCCGTTTATTGCTTTTAGGATATCTTCATCATCTACCCCAACCGCAATTACGTTGTGCGAATCATGGGCTACAGAACCTGCTATAGCCCCCTTTTGTAATCCGAAATTCTTTATAAAAGCAATAGCTGGAGGAGCTTTTTCATAGCGGTTCACCACGACCATTTTTAGAATATCATCTTCCACATTGGACGTCAATTCACCGTTCTTTAGTAATGCATTCCCTAGAATTTTATTGGTAACCAATTCGCCATCCAGTACCTCAATTACATTAAGTTCTTTTCCAGTACCCGAAACAGCTAAATCAGGTAATTCAATGGAAGAAATACGAAACTTATTCACCGTTTCAATGGCTACAGATTCAATAAAACTCTTACCATTTTCCGCTACTTTTCGACCTTCAATCCAAGTGGCTTTTACTGAAAAATCTTTTAAGTTATCGACTTCAATAAAATCAGCTGCATCCCCTACTTTCAGCTGCCCTACGTCTAATTTGTAATGCTTTACGGGATTGATGCAAGCCGCTTGAAGTACCTTAAATACATCTTGTCCGTTAGCCACGGCTAATCGTACTAATTCATTGATATGCGCTCTTTCTAAATCATCTGGATGTTTGTCATCGGAACAAAACATCATTTGATCTGGATACTCATTAATGAGATGGTAAAGTGCCTCAAAATTACGAGCAGCACTCCCCTGCCTAATCTGCACGTTCATTCCATGTTTCAATTTATCAATGGCCTCTTCTGAGGTAAAACACTCATGATCGGTAGAAATTCCTGCATCAATGTACTTTTTAGCCAAATCGCCCTTTAACCCTGGAGCATGACCATCTACGGGCTTTCCGTATTTCTTAGCCAATTCAATTTTAGCAAACACATCCGGATCATTATTCAAAACACCTGGCCAATTCATCATTTCAGAAACGTATTTGATTTCTGGCATTTGCAACAATTCCTCCACATCTGCTACAGAAATCTGATCACCCGCTGTTTCGAAAGGAGTCGCAGGTACACAAGGTGATGCTCCAAAATTGAAGTGAAAGGGTACCTTTCTTCCGTTTTCAATCATGTATTTTACACCATCTAATCCCAGTACATTGGCAATTTCGTGTGGATCTGAAACAGTGGCAACAGTGCCATGAACCACCGCCATTCTTGCAAACTCTGAAGGTACCAACATGGAGGATTCAATATGAATATGCGCATCTACAAAACCCGGCAACACATAGTTATCTAGCCTTTGATCGATGCGATCAATAGCCGTAATATGCTTCCCTGTTACGGAAATAGCCGCAGCGTAAATCTCTTTATTAATGATATCTACGACATTGGATTTAATGACCTTTTGATGTTTCATACTGGAATTTTTGGACTGACCAAATTAGCAGATTCACGGGTGATTCTTTATAAAATATTCATCTAATTTTATTCACAATGATATGCGAATTACTTCCCTGAAAATCCTTGGTAAAAAAAGGAATGATATCCTTTTGAAATCCTTAAATTTGCCTTCCAAATAATTAAAATATTTAACAACATGAATTACGATGTTTTAGTACTAGGAAGTGGACCTGGTGGATATGTTGCAGCTATTAGAGCTTCTCAATTAGGTCTTAAAGCCGCAGTAATTGAAAAAGCAGAACTTGGTGGTATTTGTTTGAACTGGGGTTGTATCCCTACAAAAGCGCTACTAAAATCAGCTAGTGTATACGAGAGTATGATTCATGCAGAGAATTACGGAATCAAACAACAACCTATTGAATTTGATTTCAATAAGGTAGTTGAGCGTAGCCGTGGTGTTGCAGATAAAATGAGTAAGGGAGTTCAATTCCTTATGAAAAAGAATAAAATAGATGTTATCAATGGTTTTGGTAAAATAGTTTCAGCAAATAAAATTGCAGTTACGGACGAAGCTGGAAAAGTAACAGAATACGAAGCAAAAGATATCGTATTAGCTACTGGAGCTCGTTCTAGAGTTTTACCTAACCTACCTCAAGATGGTAAAAAGATTATTGGGTATAGAGAAGCAATGACACTTCCTGAATTCCCAAAATCAATGGTTATTGTTGGTTCAGGTGCTATTGGTTCTGAGTTTGCTTATTTCTACCATACCATGGGCTGTGAGGTTACTTTGGTAGAGTTTATGCCTACTATCGTTCCTGTAGAAGATGAAGAAGTTTCTAAAACTTTAGCTCGTTCGTTCAAGAAGTCAAAAATGAACGTAATGGTGAACTCTTCTGTAGAATCTGTGGATACTTCAGGTGATGGATGTAAAGTAACCATCAAAACCAAAAAAGGGGAAGAAGTTATTGAAGCAGACGTTGTTCTTTCAGCTGTAGGAATTGTTTCTAACATCGAAAACATCGGTTTAGAAGATGTAGGAGTTGCTACTGATGCTGGAAAAGTATTAGTTGATGAGTACGGACAAACAAACATTCCTGGTGTATGGGCAATTGGTGATATCGTTCCTGGAGCGGCATTAGCTCACGTTGCATCTCACGAAGGAATTGTTGCGGTTGAGAAAATTGCAGGATTAAACCCTACTCCAATCGACAAAGGAAACATCCCTGGATGTACGTATACTGTTCCTGAAGTTGCTTCCGTTGGAATGACTGAAAAAGCAGCTAAAGAAGCTGGTTACGATATTAAAGTGGGTAAATTCCCATTCTCTGCTTCAGGTAAAGCATCTGCGGCAGGTCAAAACGAAGGTTTTGTAAAACTTATTTTTGATGCTAAATATGGTGAATTACTAGGTGGACACATGATTGGTTACAACGTAACTGAAATGGTTGCCGATTTAGTATCTATCCGTAAGTTAGAAACTACTGGACATGAGATTATCAATACCGTGTACCCTCACCCAACAATGAGTGAAGCTATTATGGAAGCCGCTGCAGAAGCATACGGTGAATGCATTCATATTTAATAAGTTAGAAGACAGAAGTCGGTAGACGGAAGTTTTATAAAAAAAAAAAAATCCCGCTAGCAATTTTGTTAGCGGGATTTTTTATTTCTAAAACCAACTGAAAAAAGAAGTTACTAACTCTTAACCAACTTTTGACTTCTCATGCCTACAGAAACAATGTAAACACCCTGGGGAAAAGAAGAAGTATCAATTTCCCCTCCACTTCCTGTGAATAGTATTTGCCCAGTTATACTTGTAATAACCACCTCTTTGTTTCCTGGATTTTCTATGAATAATTGGTCAGTAAACGGGTTGGGGTAAACACTGATATTTGGGGAAAGTTCCTCCTTTATACCTACGGGTACTAATGGACTTGAAAACATATAGGTATTTACCATCCCATTTTGTTGCGCGCTACCCGATAGCAGCAAGGTTCCACCTGTTAAAGCAATTCCAGAGACATATCTTCGTTCTTCTAAACCAGTAGTCGAAATAGTATCCCAACTTGCCCCATAATCACTGGAACGAAAAACCCCTACTGATGATGGTTGTGAATTAATGTTTACAAACTCACCTACCATAAATAGCTCTGAATCTGGTGTTTCAATTATTGATTTAACTAACCATATATTAGGCATATCAAATTTAAAATTCCAGGACAACCCATTATCATCACTTTCAAATACGGATAACCCATTATGATTCCTATTTCTTTTAATGGCTGATATATATAGCTTATTATCAAAGTAGTACATACCAAAAACCCCGAGAATACTATCATTACCACTGGTTTGGATTTCCGCCCAATACCCTCCTTGATTGGTACTTTTATACATCTTATGATCCCAATTATTGGTACTAGCCGTTGCCAACCAATGATCTGACGAGATTTCAACTATATCAAATACTGTATGGTTGTTGCTAATGCCATTAGCGGAAAAAGACCAACTGTTTCCTCCATCCACACTTTTGTAAAGTAAAGATTCAAAATCCGAATCTAATGCAATTAAAAACAAACCATTACTTGTACTCTTAATACTAACAACATCATTAATATTACTTAGCCCACTTGCGTTGAGTGCAGCCCAGGTTTTACCTTCATCCGTTGATTTATAAATATCAGGTGCCACTGGAGATCCAGGATATGTATCCATATAAATCAACACATCCCCATTGGGTAAAACGACCATATTTTCAGGGGATTTCCCTGAGCCTAGTCCATCAGAGCTTGGGTTCCATACATACTGAGACTGAGCTGATATATTAATTACCCAGCCTAGGGCTAATAATAGGATTATTTTAAATTTCATTTTTTGGTTTTTAAGCGATATGGTTTAAAAAAATAAGTCTCAAATATATGTATTTCGATAGTATCATTTTTACCTTAAATTCTTATAACCTAAAAATACGCTTCACCACAACCTTATTGGCTGTTCGTACCTCTACAAAAGTGACTCCCTTTAATTGTGGAGAAAGTGAAATAACCTGCAATGATTTTCCATCTAGACTTTGATTTTCAAACCACGTTTTCCCTATCACATCATATACTATAATACTAGTTACTTCATCTTTAAGATTACCTAACTCTATCCGTAAATCTCCTTTTGATGGATTTGGAAATACTTGAATACTATTCAATGAAATCTCGTTTACATTATCCACTAACTTTATTTCTACATTGAAAGTACATTCTTCAAAATTCCCGCACGCATCAGTAGCGCGCATGGTTACCGGCACTATTCCAATATTTTGAATGGTTCCCGCTGTAGGTGTTTGAGTAACCACAATATCTGCCGTACCCGAACAATTATCAGAAATAGCTGTTAACGAAGAATAATCTACTAATGCTGCGTTAGTACCATTCGAAGAAATGATAGATTGTGGTGCTGGACACGTTACGGTTGGCTTAGTATTATCGGCTACGTTAATGATTTGTACGTATGATTCAAAACCTCCGCACCCATCGGTTGCTTCCCAAGTTCTTTCAATGGTATATGTGTTTCCACAACTTCCCGCAATAGTTTGATCTGTGAAGCTCACATTAACAGTTCCAAAACAAGTAGTTGATGCTGTAGCAATTCCTGTGTTAGTACTAGACACGGACTCATCACATTCAATGCTCACTGTTCCCGGTTGATGGGTCCAATTAATGGCACTTGCCATTTGAACAGTTAATTCATAATCCTCTACTTCCCCCCATTGAGAGTTCCCACATGGGGAAATTGGACCATCTATTGGTTGATAAGACATTCGAACACGCATCCGAACATTTCCTAACGTAGCGTTAGCAGGCACCGAAACATTAAAACTTAACGGAAATGTGGTACTAGCCGAATAGGTAACCAAATACACTTCCTCTCCTGCATCCGTAAAATCCATATCATTATTCCAATCTACCCAAACCGCTACTTGATCATCGGGATACCCTGCGGTAGTTGACCCAACAATGGCAGTGTTAATACTCATTGGTACCGAAACGCCTTGAGCTACCGTGGTCATTTGACTAGTATAATCTGAATAATTACCGCAAGTGGTAGTATTGTTTATATTCCCAATCGTAACATTCGAAATATATTCATCACAAGGATTTTCGGTAGATGTTGCCGTACAAATAGTTGGAGTTCCGGCCATTAAACTAATGTTGTAATCTTCTACTTCTCCCCAAGACGAAGTGCCGCAAGGCGTTATTTGACCATCTACGGGTTGATATGACATTCTCACTCTCATTCTTACCGATGAGGTTTGAACCGTTGCGGGCACATTAATGCTAGCCGTTAACGGAGACGCAGTAGCTGCAGTATATGTTACCTTCATAATTTCTTCATTGGCATCCGTAAAATCACCATCGTTATTCCAATCAATCCAAGCCGCCACTTGGTCATCCGTATAGCCCGTTCCAGTTGCCCCAACCGTTGCCGTTGTAACACTTATTGAAGCCGTACCTCCAGCTAACAACACAGTAGATTGCGAAGTATAATCACTATAATTCCCACAGGTAGTAGAATTATTTATGGATCCTAAAGTCACATTACTAATGTATTCATCACAAGGATTGCTGGAGGAAGTCGCTGCACAATAATTAGAAGGGACGGTTGCTCCAGAAAAACCACTTGAGGAAAATAATCCCCGACCATGTGTAGCCGCAATAACTTCCTTATCTGAACTACGAATTTGCAACATATCTACTCTTGTATTAGCCAACCCACTATTAGATGCGGTCCATGTGGGACTACTCACGTTAAAATTAGTAGTGGCCCAAACCCCCACTTCAGTAGCTAAAATCACCTCATTAGTATTGGATGGGTTGAATAAGGCCCAACGAATAGGCATATCTGGTAAGTTTCCTTCTTTAGAAGACCAGGAGGTTCCTCCATTCGAAGAATACCATACAGAGGTTACCCCATAGTTAGAGAAAGTAACAATTATTTCATTTTCACTCGCACCAAACTCAATACACGAAATAGCCCCAGTGGGAAAAGAACTGCCCGTAATTTCTATTTTAGCCGGTGTCCCGTTTGCATTATTTATTCTAAATAAACGACCACTAGTGGTACCTACAAAGAGTTTAGTGAATGAAGTGGTATAGGGTGATACCTTTAAACACGATGCTGGAGATAATAAACTAGAAATATTTAAGGTATTAGAAATAGGCGATGCACTTTGAAATCCAGTAATACGATACAAAGAAGTTTGCGATTTATACGTATAAAGAATATTCATGTTATCATCTAAGTCGCTTGGATTGATAAATCTTCCGGTATTTTGATCTGTTAAAATAGTTGTTGAATTCACAAATCCATCATCCGTATGGTCAATGTAATTATAAACGTATTGCGCAGATTGATAATCTCCATTGGTTTGATCAATATGGCAATATGCTCCATCTCCTCCCATTACTTCTGTGGTAGAATTCATTCCAATTACACTATATTGCTGAGTACCATTATCTTGCGAACCAGCCAAAAATTCATGACTTCCAGAAGTTGGATGAATCGCACATGCGTAATACTGGGTAACATTATAATCTGTGTTTCTATGGTCAATCGATGGACTAGAGTTTGTCATGTTGGAACAATAAGCAACTCCCCCATCATTCCCAAAAATAACCCTGGAGGAAGACCCCGGTTTATATAAAATAATATGCTGATCCGCATGTACTTCATCATAACCAAACCCTCCATACCAGTGTGATAATTGACTCCAAGAACTTCCTCCATTGGTGGATTTAAATAAATCAATGCCTCCCACAATTACAGTATTCATATTAAGTGGATCTACGTCAATAGTTAAATCATACCAAGCTTGTCCACGACTAAAATCAGTCGCAGGAATTCCTGGGTCACTATCATTAGGCTCGGTTTTTAAAGTCCAAGTAATTCCATCATTTGAAGTTTGTTTAATGGCATGCACTTCTGAGTTACTCTCAAAAATAGCATAGACATAATCGGAATTAGAGGGCGCACATGCCAAGGCTACCCTTCCAAAGCTGGTATGTGTATGCTGCAATGTAAAAGAGGTTCCTGTTGTTGACGAATATATTCTTCCTCCACCAGAAGAAAACTCGTTATCTCCAGTTCCTACCCACAATTCATTATCTGAAGCTAAATCTAAATCGGTTGGTACTATAGGTGCTCCGCTCGCATTAGGCATCACTTGCGTCCATGAAGAACCGCCATTAGAAGAACGTTGCAACCCTGGACTAGTTCCATGCCATACACCCGCATAATACGTTTTAGAAACCGCGGCATAAATAACGGAACTACCACTTTCGTTTCTTACCACCATATCATTAATATAATAGAATCCAGTAGTAGAGGATAATTGCGTAAATGATGTGCCTCCGTTCGTGGATTTCCAAATACCAGCACCTCGATTGGCTCTGGCATAACTTTCACCCGTAGCCACGTAAATGGTGTTGTTATTGTTCGGGTCAAAGGCAATGGCAGTAACCGAAATATTATCCCAGAAATCGTTCACAGCCACCCAAGAAGAGGTGCTACTGGTAATATTGTTATTATACCATAATCCACCTGATACTCCTCCGGCCCAAACTTTATTGGTGGAAACGGGATCCCACGCTAAGGCCCTGGTTCTTCCGGCAACATTATTAGGCCCTCTTTCTATCCAAGGAGAAGTTACACTTCCAGGTGTTCTACCTGCACTTTGCTGCAATTGATTGGTCATGGCCATCACAGGAAACAATCTTTCTACCTCAGGTTTCCCTGTTGCGGGATCAAGAGTCGCTAAAAAATTTTGTTCAAAAGCTAAATCTGGTCTATCCCGTTTTGGAGTAGTGGCCATTTCAGAAATGGAAACTCTTCTGTTAAATTCGTGATTATTAATAAACTCTTCGAACTCGCCTCGGTCTTGATTCGTGACTTGCGAAAAATTTGTGTTTTTATTATTCAGAATGGCACTTAGAAATAAGAGTATGATAACACTCATACCAATGGCAGCGTACAATTTTAGTTTCATAGGAAGAATATTAGGTAATCAGCCAACAAAAATAACCGTAAGTAGTTAGATTGGAAAGTAGTGTTTATAACTTATTCGATTACAAATATTTCCGATATTTGCTAAAACAAAAAACTTTTATGATTCGATTTTTTTCCTTTGGAATAGGATGGCTTAGCATATTGACCTTAGTAATGGGATGTAATTCCATACAAAAAAGTGGAAGCAAAAACCAAGAAATTCAAATACTTGAAGTTTACCAAAGTCATGTGATCCGAGGTGCTGGCGCTCCAAAAGGAATGAAAATTGGAATAAAAGTCTTAACACCCAACCAACAAACCCTAGATTCATTAACCTACCAAGCGTATACCAAGAAGTTGGAAACCCTTAAAACTTTAAATGATACCACTTGGTCTGAAGTCTTTTATTACCCTAAAAATGAGACGACTGGAAAATATGGACCGTCTCCTGGCCATCAGTTTGTTGAAAAAACCGGTACATTGCATTATACCGCAGGGAATAAAACAAAAAACTTGCCCATTTCTGACATGATTATGAGGACGGACAATACATTTTGGAAATAATACGAATTTGTCTAACATTTATCATTTTTTGAAACCCTTTACTCCTGTCTCTTATACACATCTCCGAGCCCACGAGACTCCTGAGCATCTC
>OLHJ01000429.1_pt1 | contig 13719 bp, 13 predicted proteins | sample 1609491 | NCBI WGS metagenome assembly OLHJ01 (sample SAMN05416861, study PRJEB24817) | seawater metagenome | isolation source: Sea water | place: Canada:Atlantic | collected 2013-11
AGATGCTCAGGAGTCTCGTGGGCTCGGAGATGTGTATAAGAGACAGCTTTCATTCTTACTTATTACATTTTCAACACAAGCACAAACAACAATAGAAAGTGGCGGAACTGCTTGTAATGAGCAAAACCCTTCAAATAATTTTGAGGTTGCGTCCGGAATTAGTTTTTGGGGTGCTGCATCAGATCTTACTGTTCCTGCTGATACAGATTTTGCTTTGACTACGATCAATGCCAATTTATGGGTTCTCGGTGCTGGAGTAACTATTACAAGTATAGATATTGTTATTTATAGTGATTCGGGTGGATTGCCTGATGGAAACAATTTACTTGCAGCTTACTCTGGATTGGTTCCAGTCTCTCAACCATTAATTGGGACAGGTGTAGGTACGAATATGGACTTTGACGTACTTGACGTTACTTTTCATATTCCTACTACTGCTTTGGTGGGTCAAACTGGTGCAACAACTACGTATTGGGTGCATATTATTGCTACCGCATCTAATGCTGACCTTGTAGGATGGGAAGGTACTACGGCTTCAATTGTTGGTAACCCCGCATTTATTTTTGATTTTTTTATAGGATGGATACCTCTTCCAGGAAGAGATTTTGTTTATGATTTCTCAGGGGATTGTACACCAATATTAGGAACTAGTGAAAACACTATCAAAGGATTTAGATTTTTTCCAAACCCGACAAGTAATGTTATTAACTTAAACTCTCAAGATAAAATTGAAAGAGTAGCTATTTACAATATTTTAGGTCAAAAAGTGGTGGATCAAAATATCAATGCAATTAGCTCTCAATTAAATGTTGCTAACTTAGTAACTGGAACTTACCTTATGGAAGTTTCTGTAGAGGATAAAACAGCTACCTATAAAATTATTAAGAACTAATATTTAAGTTCTAAACTAAATTTAGAAAGCCATCTTGATTATAATCGGGGTGGTCTTTTTGGTTATAATACTTTATCTTATTCAGAATATTAACACTTGGTCATTAAAATCTTACAGTTCAGTATTTAAGATTATTCTTGGTTCTTATTTTATATCACATTTGTAGTGGAAATCAAATAAACTAAAAAAAATGAGAACTTTAAACAACAATCAAATCACGCAAAAAATCAGTACTACTAAATCTTTTACTTGGAACTCAAAAAGACGTTTCAAATAATTGAAATTATTTTTTAAAAACGAAAAGCCTATTCATTAATTTGAGTAGGCTTCTAAAAAATTTAATTTATCAATTAACTAAAACAACACTCAAAGTTAAATACAAACCTTTAATTGAACTATGACCTTCGTCATACCAAAAAAAAGCCCCTTTTATTTATGCATATTTATCGCAATCGTGTCTTGCTGAACTAAATGGAATCCATTCTAAAAACCTTCCAATCCAACCAATACGTTCTCCACATTTTTGACATTCATAGCTTTTGTATTCTGTATGTTCATTCATAATATAAATCTACTTTATGGAATTGAAATAAAAAAGTAAAAACCCCCTTTTAGAACAGGAAAAAGACCCTGTTAATACAAAAAAGCATAAATACCTCAATTAAAAATGAGCAGAATATATTTAACAGATTACGCAAATTAATTGTTATACACTATAGTGTTGTTTAACAAGAATAGGCCGAACCCGAGTATTCAATCGTTCCATTGTCAAGTCGTTCATAAAATTTAGGGTCAAAATTACCAAATACTGTTTGACTATTATCATCACACGAAATTCTAAACCTGATTTTGCAGCTATCTAAAGTTGTTGACCCATCATTAAAATAAAAATGTATAAACATTTTAGCATTATAATTAGGCTTCAGAACCCGAGTGAACATTTCAGAATTATAATCTCGAATCATTTTAAAAGTTCCGTTATTAAGTATGATAATTACTGAAGGTTGAAACTTAATTAACCCGCCGTTTTCAAATTCTAATTCAAAATATTCAAGAAACACTTTTTTATAAGTGATTTTTTCTCCAATAGGCAACCCAAACATGTCAGAAATATTAGAATCAATTACAAGCTCATTCTGTACAAATCCCTTTTTGTCAGTTTTTTGGAAAGTATTGGATATAATAAATTCATTATTTAAATTTTCTTCAGCTATTTTCATTTCTAAATATTATTTATTATTTTCAGGGAAAGGATCTACTAAATGATCTATTGAATATTTAGTATAATCATAATAGTATAAAGCTTCAATAGAATGAATAATATTAAAGTTTAATAGATATAAAGTAGTTATACTTGGAAAACACTCTGAACGAACAGTCCATTTTACATTTTGTATATCTGTCGGATTTTTTTTATGTTCACGCCATGCAGCAAATAAGCTAGATATATCATCACCTGGATTCTGTGAGTGTGACCAAGCCCCCATAAACCTTTCATGATCATTTTTATGCAAATAATTCTCACTTACATTTGGGAATGACCAATTAATTAAACAATTATAATCAACACCATAGTTTCCATTGCCTAAATTACAAGTCCCTCCAATATCATTATAATTATCAAAATCATTGTCTTCAATTATTACTGCTACTAGATTATTAAAATTTATATCCTTAATATAAGAGGTTTTATCTCTTGAATAACGTGAAGTATTAGTATATCTAATCGTGCAAACTGGAGTGTCAAGATAACAGTGATCACCAGTTGCGATGAAATTTGCAATAACTTGTTCTAGTCTATTTCTCTCGCTATCTGTCTGGTCCATTACAAATGACTCAACATTACCATATTTATAGTATAGTTTAAATGAGGTTTTTTTTCTAATACCGTCTCCCATAATTTATAATTATTTTTTTATTAATTTTTAGATTTCTTTTGAAAAGATATTGTTATAAAATACCATTCCAATATTATTTAAGATACAACGGGAGTGAATATAAATTAAGAATTAATTCTATAAAATACTCAAATATGTTATCCCCATAAGCATCTACATACTCAAACTTAATATAATTTAAAGCTTTGTGCAATACGTAGATACACGTATATTAATACAATCTAAATAGCGTGTATAAAAAAAACCTATTAGAACTTAAAATATCAGGCTATTAATATTTTAATTAGATTTACTTTACAAAAACAATACAAAAACCTAAAATAATGAATAAACTATTTGTCTCATTAATATTTGGCTTTTTATCATTAATGATAAATGCACAACCCTCTGAAAATTATACTATAGATGGAATTAAGTTTTCTGAAATAGTATCGAACTATGTACAGGTAATTGTAACTAATAACGTTCATAGTACAAGAGTTTACATGCAGTTTGATTTTGGGCAAGGCATTAAATATTTAGGCAAAGGGTCAGGTAGAATGGTTTACCCCACAGGTGAGGAAGTTAAGTTCAATTCTATCATAACAGTATTAAATTTTATGACATCACATGGTTATGAATATATCGATAAAGATGTTGTAATCGACAAAACTATGTCAATATACCACCATCATCATTTATTTAAAAAAAATAGAATAAAACCTAAAATATAACAATTGAAATACTCAGAACATTTCGGGATAATGGTTAAAAACTTTGGTGCTCCTAAGTTAGACAAGGTACAGTTTCAAAGAATGATGAATATTGCATTTATTGAGGGTTTAATTGTTGGTAATTATGATGCTGGTAGTAGATATTTGGAAGAGGGTTATCGTAACAGAAAATCATTAAATAAGTTAACTAATAGAAAAACACCTGAGAAGTTATATCAAGAATTAATAGATAAGTCTAATGTTTGAATTTTATTGAAAAAACTGCCTTAAAATTAAACTACAATAATCGTACATATCAAAGAAGTAAAATATTAATATATTTCTGTCAATTGATTGCTTAATTCTAATAAAGTGTGAAAATAGTGTGAATACAAAAAAACCAACAAACTCCAATTCATTGGAAAGTGTTGGTTTTATTAGTGACCTCGACAAGATTCAAACTTGTAACCTCTTGAGCCGTAATCAAGTGCGCTATTCAGTTGCGCCACGAGGCCTGTAATGGGCTGCAAATATATTTCTTTTTAAGGATTCAACAAGGATTGTTTAAAGAAAAAAAAAGATTTTTAATCCAAGGCTCTTTTTGTCACCCAAAGTCTATAGCCAAATATAGCCATTTGCCATTTTTTTGCTTTTGCTAAATCCAACCTTTGTTTAGTAAAACTAGGTAGAATCATTTTATTGAATTTAGCTAATGTCTTAAAAAGTGTTTTTTTCATATTTTAAAAATACAAATAAAAAATGTCTCGTTCTAATATATTAAAAATGGGACATTTCTGAAATTACTAGGTTTTAGTTCTTTTTAGTAGAAATTAAAGAAACGCAACCAATTTTATCTTTAGCCTATTTTCAATGGCTTTAGAATTTAAATTTTATATACTATTAATTAAAGAATTTTGAAAATTAAAACCAATATATTAGATAAGCTAAATGTATCTAAAATAGTATCTTCGTCCCCAAATTAAAAATATAAATGAATATAGTTTATATACTATCGGGATTGGCTTTATTGGTTGTTGGAGGCGAGTTTTTAGTACGTTCTTCCGTTGCACTATCTCGTAAATTTCATTTATCCAGAATGATTATTGGTTTAACGGTAGTTTCATTCGCAACCTCGGCACCAGAATTATTTGTTAGTATCCAAGCCGCTATTGATGGATATCCTTATATAGCATTAGGAAATGTAGTAGGATCAAATATCGCAAATATTGGTTTGGTTTTAGGAATAACTGCCGTTATATCTCCTCTATTTTTAGATAGAGAATTTTATAAGTTTAATTGGCCAGTGATGATGGCGCTTTCCATCGGGATGTATTTTTTGTTGAAATTCGGAAGTGGCATCAATAGGTTAGAAGGGATAGGTCTGCTTTTATCATTATTAATCTATTTATGGGTTTTAATTGTTAAAGCAAGAAGAAATAAAAAAGTTGTAAAATCAGTCGATTCTGATGGTATTGAAGAAGTCATAGCTTCCAATTTTAAAATAGTTATTTGGTTATTAATAGGAGGGGGAGCCTTATGGGCAGGTAGTGAATTATTGGTTTCTGGTGCTGTTAATATAGCGAGACTTTTGGGAGTTAGTAATCGTATGATTGCAGTAACTATGATTGCAATTGGGACAAGTGTTCCTGAATTAGCTGCATCGGTTGTTGCGGCATTTAAGCATGAAAAAGCCTTGTTAATAGGTAATGTTATTGGATCTAATATATTTAATCTAGGATCAGTTATTGGTATTACTGCAATTATTCATCCAATTAATGTATTGGATTCGGGAATCTCATTAGTACTTAACGATATGCTATGGATGATTGGTTTTTCTGCGATTATATTTCCTTTGGCCCTTCTACCCAAAAAATTTATACTCACAAAATACAAAGGCTTATTTCTTTTTATAGCCTATTCCATTTTTATTGGTTTAATTTTTGTAAATTTTAATTAAAACATAACTTTATCTGTTTTTTAAAGCTTTAAACAACAAATACAGGGGGTGTTGATAATAATTATATATTATTTATAAAAATATCCCTAAAAAATAGGGGGTATGTATGTAAAAAGTTATTTTTGCACTTTCAAATTATTAATTTTAAAGCGTAATTATATGTCAACCCTTAGATTTCAAGCTATTAAAGAAACATTAGGTAGAGAGCCGATTCATGTAGAAGAGCCTGCAAGACGATCTACCATTTTTGGTAAAAACGTTTTTAATGAAGCAGCGATGCGACAGTTTTTAACTAAAGATTCTTATAACAGTGTAATTGATGCTACCGTAAACGGTTCAAAAATTGACCGTAATATTGCCGATCATATCTCTACAGGTATGAAAGAATGGGCAATTACGAAAGGAGCTACTCATTATACACACTGGTTTCAGCCATTAACAGGGTCTACTGCTGAAAAGCATGATGCCTTTTTTGAAACTACTGATGATGGACAAGCAATCGAAAAATTTGGTGGTGGACAATTAGTGCAACAAGAGCCAGATGCTTCTAGTTTCCCTAATGGAGGAATTAGAAATACTTTTGAAGCAAGAGGATATACCGCTTGGGATCCAACATCACCAGCATTTTTATATGGTACCACGCTTTGTATTCCAACCGTATTTGTTGCCTATACAGGGGAAGCATTAGATAATAAAACCCCTTTATTAAGGTCATTACAAGTATTAGATACTGCTGCAACTTCGGTAGCTAAGTATTTTGATAAAAACGTTACTAAAATTATTGCAACCCTAGGATGGGAGCAAGAATATTTTTTAATAGATAAGGCTATGGCTACTTCTAGACCAGATATTTCATTAACTGGTAGAACATTATTAGGTCATGAATCTGCAAAAGGACAACAGTTAGACGATCATTATTTTGGTTCTATTCCTACAAGAGCTCTAGATTATATGCGCGATTTAGAAACGGAATGTATGTTATTAGGTATTCCTGTTAAAACTCGCCATAATGAAGTTGCTCCAAATCAGTTTGAATTGGCACCAATATTTGAAGAGGCAAACCTTGCGGTAGATCATAATTCCTTATTAATGGATATTATGGAAAAAGTTGCAGAGAGACATCACTTTAAAGTATTGTTTCATGAAAAACCTTTCAAAGGAATTAATGGTAGTGGAAAACATAATAACTGGTCTTTAAGTACAAACACCGGAGTTAATTTGTTAAGTCCTAGTAAAACACCAAAACGTAACCTTCAGTTTTTAACATACTTTATCAATACCATTAAAGCTGTTAATGATCATGAAGAGTTAATGCGTTCTTCTATTGCAAGTGCAAATAACGATCATCGTTTGGGGGCAAATGAAGCGCCTCCTGCTATTATTTCTGTTTTTATAGGGTCACAACTTACCAAGGCTCTAGATGAATTAGAGAAAGTTACCAATGGCAAATTATCTCCAGAAGAAAAGACAGATCTTAAATTAAATGTTGTAGGGAAAATTCCTGAAATCTTATTAGATAATACAGATCGTAATAGAACTTCACCATTTGCTTTTACAGGAAATAAGTTTGAGTTTAGAGCGGTTGGGTCTACTGCAAATTGTGCTACACCAATGACAGTATTAAATTCTATAGTTGCAAAGCAATTAATAGATTTTAAGAAAAGTGTAGATGCACTGATCGATAAAAAGAAAATGAAGAAAGATGATGCGATCTTTAATATTCTAAGAGAATATGTAAAAGATTCTAAGCGTATTCGTTTTGAAGGAGATGGTTATGGGGAAGCTTGGGAAAAGGAAGCGAAAAAGAGAGGGCTTAGTAATAATAAGAGTACTCCAGAAGCTTTAAAAGCAAAAGTGTCTGAAAAAACAATTGCATTATACGAGGAGCTTAATATCATGAGTAGGGTAGAAATTGAAGCTCGATATGAAATTAAAGTAGAAGAATATGCAATGCGTATTCAAATTGAAGGTAGAGTGCTTGGAGATATTGCCAGGAACCATGTAATTCCTACAGCAATAAAGTACCAAAATAGATTGATTAAAAATGTTCAAGGTTTAAAAGATATCTATGGAAGTGGCTTTAAAAAGCTATCCAAAGAGCAAATGAAATTGATTGAAAAAATTTCTGAGCATATTGAAAAAATCAATATGGGGATTACCGATATGATCGAAGAGCGTAAAAAAGCTAATAAAATTAGTTCTTTAGAAAAACGTGCTGCTGCCTATTGTGACAAAGTTAAGCCTTACTTTGATGTGATTAGGTATCATTGTGATAAATTAGAATTATTAGTCGATGATGAGCTTTGGCCTTTGGCAAAGTATCGAGAAATGATGATGATAAAATAATAGTAATTAAATACAAAAATTATTTTATTTAAAAAAATCATTTAACAAAAAATTAACATTTTTAAAAAAAAGTCGTTTTAAAGTATTTAAACGGCTTTTTTTGTGCTTTTATCCAAGAAAATTAAAAACAATTTAAAGGGTATTCCTACAGTATAATAGTGTAAATTTCTTACAAGAATCTAAGCTTGATTTGTATCATTTTTATTCTTAAATTTATGTCGTTAAAGAAAAAAACTAGTCACTAAAAAGTAAATTTCTTCCCTACAAGAACACCGGTTCTGATTAATATTAATATTAAAAATAATAATGAACTTTTCAAAATTTTGTTCATTTAAAATATTGGTTTTCCATATTGGATTACTATAAGATGTTAACTAAATATTAATTTAAAAAATTTAAATTATGAAAAAACTTTTTTTAAGCGCAGCGGCGCTAATGTGTGGAGCAGTTCTTTTTGCTCAAGTAAATACTAGTGATGTAAATCAGCTAGGAAATGACAACGGATCGTCTGTATTTCAAAAAGGCGAAACTAATAACTCTGATGTAGATCAATTTGGAGATGAAAACATGTCTTTTGTAGAGCAACATGGAAATACAAACTTTTCTATTGTGGATCAAATAGGAGACTTAAACAAATCTGATGTTGACCAACATGGAAATTCAAACGAAGCATATACCGGTCAAATGGGGGAAGGAAATGAGTCATTTGTAGAGCAACATGGTAGAGAAAATTTTGCATTTATAAATCAAGGATATTACAACGGTGATATTGGGAATTATAACTTTAGTGATGTTTTCCAACATGGTAAATATAACAGAAGTACAGTATGGCAAAATTGGACAGCTAATGATAACGATTCTTATGTAATCCAGGACGGTGAATATAATATCAGTTATGTACAGCAAGATGGGGATGGCAACTTTAATAGAGTAGAGCAAGATGGAGATGAAAATAATTCTGAGGTGTATCAAAAAGGAAATTACAATGATTCTGAGGTGTATCAAATTGGATTAGCTAATTTTTCTGATGTTGACCAACTAGGTAATTATAATGATTCTAAAGTTAGCCAAGATGGTTGGGAAAACAATTCTATTGTTAAGCAAGATGGTTGGTATAATGATTCTGAAGTTATGCAAATTGGTTGGTGGAACAATTCTGATGTATTCCAACTAGGAATGGGTAATGATTCTTATGTTGATCAAGATGGTTGGGGTAATGATTCTGATGTTGATCAATTTGGACCAATGAACTCATCTGATGTTTATCAAGTTGGTGAGTTGAATGATTCTAAAGTATACCAAGTAGGAGCTATGATGGGAAATATCTCTGAAGTTCACCAAAATGGAGAGTTGAATAATTCTGATGTATATCAAATTGGGATGTTAAATAACTCTAAAGTTGACCAAGTTGGTTTAGAAAATAATTCTGATGTTGACCAACATGGGATGTTAAATGGATCTATTGTTGACCAAAATGGTTGGGAGAATAATTCTAAAGTTCACCAAGATGGTATGGGTAATATCTCTGAGGTTAAACAAGATGGTGAGTGGAACAATTCTGATGTATACCAACTAGGTATGGGTAATGATTCTTATGTTGACCAAAATAGTTGGGGTAATGATTCTGATGTTGACCAAGATGGTATGTTTAATACTTCTGATGTTTACCAAAATGGGACATTGAATATTTCTAAGGTAAGTCAATTTGGACTTGGAAATGGAAGTACGGTTGACCAAACGGGATTTGAGCATAACAGTATAGTGCTTCAAGTTGGTGCAGGAAATATGTCTACCGTAACTCAAAAGGACTGTGATAATTAATATTTTTAAAATATTTTTTAATCTAAAGTTTATGTAAGTTTTGATAGGTTGTATTAAAGGGTATAAGGGCATTATTTTAATGTCCTTATACTTGTTTATAAACAACTCTAAATTAGAAATAAAGCTCTAAAATTTAAAAGGAATTGGATATGTAATAATTTGATATTTAAGCTAATAAAGCCTCTGTTTTCTTATATTTTCAAATATTTAATTCGTATCTTTAGTTGAGCTTTAAAATTGAATGAAAATGAAAAATACTTCAAAAATTCTATTCCTTTTTATAAGTTTTGTTATAGGTAGTACGTCCTTTGGACAGAACTATGAAGAGAATAATGATAAGGTTTCTATTGAAAGTTTTGAGTCAAAACCTTCTGAACTTAATTTTCTTTCCTCGCAAAATTTTCAAATAATTCCTGCCAATAACATTTCAAATAACAATGTATTTATTGCCCAAATTGGAGCTGATAATTTGGTAAAAGTAAGCACACAATCTACAAATAGCGATATTGACTTGTTTCAAAATGGGAATCAAAATAAAATACTTTTAGAGATTGCTGCAATTACTATTGAGGAGACTGTAATACAAAATGGAAATAACAATGTCTTTTCAGATTATAGTACTTACGGTTTAAACTATCATAGTGCAGAAATAATGCAAACTGGAAACAGTAATAATTTAACTTGGTTTGGAGGAAACTCTATTTCTGAAAAAATTATAGTTAACATGCAGGGAGACAGTAAAACCATTATTGTACGAAACTTTAATTAATCTAACTTATGTTTTTTAACATGAAGTATTTAATAGCCTTTATTTTATTGTCACTTTTGTTAACGTCAAAAGGGCTTTCTCAAGTTTATAATACAGATGTTGAAGCAAAGATTTTAATTAAAGTAGAAAACAGATTAATTAATATTACGGCTACAGCTTTCAATAAAACAGAAATTAATCAAAGTCTACGTTATGTTCTTTCCCTAATAAAAACCAATCCAGAAAACTCTAATAGATCTAAAAACGACCAAAGCGGAAGGTTTGTATTAGAATCTGGTCAAAAAAACGAACTTTCATCTACGACAATTAATGAAAGTGAAAAAGATCAAATCGTCATACTATTATTAATTTACGATTTAGAAGACAAAATTATTGGTAAAGACAGGGTGGCATTTAATGAAGATCCTAAGGCCGACCATTCCCAATTAAAAGAGAAATTTACAGAAAATATTAATTCTGTAGATCTTAGTGCACAAGGTCAAGATGGAGTATTTTTAAAAGGAGTGGTTATTGATGAAGTTAAAACCAAGCCAGGACAAGATTTTTATCGATATTTTTATTCAGAATACACCTTAAGAAGAATAAATGCACCTAAGATAGTAACGGTTAAAGAAGTGATGGTTTTAACGAATAGTACCATTATTAATGTCTTCGTCGAAGAAAGGTTGGTTTATAGGTTTTTGGTAAAACCTCAACCAGACTATTTAAAAGATAACTCTACCGAAGCGATTAGAAGAGTGAGTCAATACTTAGAAATTCTAAAAAAAAATAAAAGCAGTATCAACCATTATTAATTGAGATTATTAACTAAATAAACGCAACTGCTGTAAAATGTAGTTTGCGTTTTTTTTTGGTTAATAAGTTCAAACCCCAAATATCCCTAAATATAATTATCAAAATTGGCTTAATAAGTTAATATACTATGATAAAAATCATAATTTATATAGCATTTATTACGGACTTTTATATGGTATTTAAAGCACTGAAAATCAAATATATCTAAAATATATTATCAATTTAAGGTTATGAAAACTAGAGCATTATTTTTATTGTTTTGTGTTGCCAGCCTTAGTTATGGCCAGCAATTAACATATAAACCTGTAAACCCAAATTTTGGAGGAAATACCTTTAATTATGCTTGGTTATTAAGTTCTGCCGAAGCACAAAACTCTTTTACAGACCCAAGTAAAGAAACAGAAGAAAAATCTGGAATCGATGCATTTTCAGAAAACTTAAACCGACAGCTTTTAGGGCAAATTTCTAGAACATTATTAAATGCCAAATTAGGCGATGGTCTTCAAGAAGGTACTTTTGTATTTGGAGATTTAGCTATTGAAGTTATAGAATCTGCTGAGGGATTAGTCATAAATATCTTAGATATTAATACGGGAGAGCAAACGCAAATTATTGTCCCAAATTAAATTTAGCTTATGAAAATTTGGCAAAAATATATCTTCCTTTTTTTATTCTCTTTACTGTTATCAGGTTGTGGTAGTTATTTTAACCAACCAGTTAGTCAACAAAAAGCAAGAACAGGAGAGGTTTCCCCAATGACAGAGAAACTTAGAACGCTACCATTACCAGAAGAGCCCATAATTGTTGGGGTTTATAATTTTAAAGATCAAACGGGTCAGTATAAAAGTGTAGAGCTGGGGAGTTCATTTAGTACAGCAGTCTCTCAAGGAGCAACAACGATGTTGGTAAAAGCTTTAGAAGATTCCCAATGGTTTTCACCTATTGAAAGAGAAAATTTAGCAAATCTTTTAAACGAAAGAAATATAATTCGCTCTACTAGAGATGAATATAGAAAAAATAATAACCCCAACGAACCTAATTTACCTCCTCTTTTATATGCAGGAATTCTTTTAGAAGGAGGTATTGTTTCCTACGATTCTAATATTATTACCGGTGGTTTAGGGGCAAGATATTTTGGTGTTGGTGCATCCACTCAATATAGACAAGACAGAATAACAGTTTACCTGCGTGCAGTTTCAACCTCTAATGGGCGAGTTTTAAAAACAGTGTATGTTTCAAAAACAATTCTATCACAAGCAGTTGATGCTAGTTTATTTAGATATGTAAACTTTCAAAGGTTACTTGAAGTTGAAACGGGATATACAAAAAATGAACCGGTGCAATTGGCCATGAAAGATGCGATTGAAAAAGCTGTAGAAGCTTTAATAATTGAAGGAATTGAAGATAAATTGTGGAGAACCAAAGATGGTGAGGAAACAAATAATCTTTTGGTTGAAGAATATTTTAAAGAAAAAGAACTAGAAGAATCTAAATTACTTTTTAATCGTCTACAAACAGAACGAGTATTAAAAAACACTTTTTCTTTTTCAGCAATTGGAACATTGTTGCAAGGAGATTACAAGAATAGTCAAGTAACACCTAGTGTAAGCCTAGGATATTCTAGAAAATTCACTAACTATTTTCATTTAAATATAAACACCTCATTTTTAGAACTTAAGTCGGGAGAGACGTTTTCTAGAAAATTTATGGATGTTGCATTAAATGCAGAATTTGTTTTTTTACCCTTTGATAAATTCACACCCTATGCTTATGGAGGGTTTGGGATGATGTTCGATATTGAGGATTCCAGAAATAATCCAAACAAGAGTAAAGTAAATCCCCCACCTAAAAAGATTCAAGGAGGATTGGGTGTTTTGTTTTATGTCTCAGAAGCAGTTGGGATAAAAGCTTATGCCGAAAGTAATTTGGCGTTCTCAGATAATTTAGATCAAGTAGAAAACGGGAATAGGAATGATTATTATTACAATTTCGGGATTGGAATTAACTATTATTTCGGAAGAGAAAAGTTAGATAAAGAGATTGTTAACCCTCAATTAATTGAAGAGTGATGAAAACATTTTATAAGATAATCTTAGGTAGTTTTATGATTCTTGCTTTTGTGTCTTGTAGCGAAGACACAATTAATGAAAACGGATTTGGAACACTTACAGGAGCAGTGGTTAAAAATGGAGATAATACTCCTATAGAAGACGTAAAAATAACAACAAACCCAGCTTCATCTACTGTTTTTTCAAATGAAGATGGTGAGTTTTTAATTGAAAATGTACCTACTGGTCAATACTCCGTACAAGCTAGTAAAGATGAGTTTCTAGATTCATTTGAAGCAGCAACTATTTCAGATGGTATAACTGTAAATGTTGTTTTCGAATTAGACATTTCTACAGCGAACAACAGGCCTCCAGAAGAACCTACTTTACTATTTCCTGCAGATAATGCGACAGATGTAGATTTAGCTGTGGCGTTTTTATGGACAAGTACAGATCCAGATGATGATCCTATTGAATATAATTTGGAAATTAGAAATAGTA
>OLHJ01000430.1_pt1 | contig 13669 bp, 7 predicted proteins | sample 1609491 | NCBI WGS metagenome assembly OLHJ01 (sample SAMN05416861, study PRJEB24817) | seawater metagenome | isolation source: Sea water | place: Canada:Atlantic | collected 2013-11
GATGCTCAGGAGTCTCGTGGGCTCGGAGATGTGTATAAGAGACAGATGCTAAACTTATAAAAGCAATTAGAGTTCTATACCATACAATAGATACGGAGGGTATTGATATTAGTTTTCCTAGAATTCCAGTAAAACCCCAAACAAAAATCACCAAATGTAATTTTACATAATCTTGCGTAGCGGCTTGGTTTTCCATACTCACAAAAAGGACTAGGTTAACTTAATTTCTCCGCTAAAATTTTCATTTCAATGATGGGTGAAATCTTTTCGTACAATACATTGTAAACGGCCTCAATAATTGGAATATCGACCTGAAATTTTTTATTAATTTCCATCATACTTTTGGTGGCGTAATAACCTTCAGCCACCATATGCATTTCTAATTGAGCTGTTTTCACAGAATACCCTTTACCTACCATAAAACCAAAATTTCTATTTCTAGAAAACTGGGAATACGCGGTAACTAATAAATCCCCTAAATAGGCTGAAGTCAAAACATCTCGATGTATTGGGTTAATGGCATCAATTAATCGTTCTACTTCTTGTATAGCATTAGAAATCAATACCGCTTGAAAGTTATCTCCGTATCCAATACCAGCATAAATACCACTAGCTATTGAGTAAATGTTTTTTAAAATAGCTGAAAGCTCAGTACCAAATAGATCATCAGAAATGGTGGTTTTGATATATCTGCATTCTAACATATCAGCAAAAACTTGATTAAATTTTTGATCTTGACCGGCAAGAGTCAAATAACTCAGTCGCTCCATGGCCACTTCTTCTGCATGACACGGACCAGAAATCATACACATATCTTCGTATTTTACGCCATACTCTTTATGGAAAAAGCGTACTGGAATTCTGTTTTGTTCTGGAATAATTCCCTTTATGGCCGTAACTAGTTTTTTACCTGTTAAGTCAATTGGATATTGTTGAAAAGCCTGTAAAACAAAAGCACTAGGAATAGCTATAACAATGATATCTGATTTAGAAATTACTTTGTCAATTTCCGTTTGAACATTCAGTTTTTTTCTATCGTACTGTGCAGAGGTAAGGTATTTAGGATTGTGACCATATTGTAAAATGTGTTTAGCAGATTTTTCATCTCTGACCCACCAATTTACATTGTCTAAATTTTCTAATAGCATCTTCACAATGGCCGATGCCCAACTTCCACTTCCTAAAACTCCTACTCTTAATTTACTCAAAGCGATATTTTTTTCGATAACCAACAAATATACAACTCGTGAGTAAGGTGGTATTCAGAATTTGGTTGAACTTTGCCGACTTTATAAAAAGACTGTGAATAAAGCCGTTAAATACATGCTCATTTCCTCATTTGCGTTTTCTTTAATGCAAGTGTGTGTAAAACTGTTAAGCGGTTTTCCGGTTACAGAGCTCATATTTTTTAGGAGTATTGTTTCTCTAGCCTTGAGTCTTATTGTGGTTTGGAAAGCAGGAGTTTCTCCTTTTGGAAACAGCAGGAAGTATTTGATTTTACGTGGTGTTTTTGGAGTTATAGCTCTTTCCATGTTTTTTTATACCCTTCAAAATATGCCTATTGCTACGGCAATTACCATTCAATATTTATCGCCCATTTTTACTTCTTTGTTTGCAATTTGGATATTGAAAGAACCTATGAAAAATTGGCAATGGCTATTTTTTGCGATTTCGTTTGCGGGAATTTTGGTCATGAAAGGGCTCAATGATGATATTGAAACCATTTATGTGGTGGTAGGAATAATTGCAGCTGCCTTTGCAGGACTAGCCTATAACATGATTAGAAAGGTAAAAGATACTGATCACCCTGTGGTGGTGGTGTTATATTTTCCGCTTGTAGCTATTCCAGTAATGGGGGCTTTTTCATTTTTTTACTGGAAAACTCCTATAGGTGTTGAGTGGTTTTTGTTACTAGCCATGGGCGTATTTACGCAAATTGCACAGGTTTTTATGACTAAAGCTTGGCAAGCCGAATCGGCAAATAAGGTAGCTAGTTTGAAATACGTAGGAATTGTATTTGCGTTGTTTTTTGACTTCACGCTTTTTAATATCATACCACCTTGGGCAAATATTTTGGGAATTCTAATTGTATTGTTAGGGGTTGTTTTAAACGTACGATACAAGGCCAAATAAAAACTGCCGAACTTTTTGAAACCCGGCAGTTTTGGACTTTTATCTATTCTTTACGGTTTCTTCTAACCATTTAAAGAACTCGCTATGCCATAGTAAGCCATTTTGCGGCTTTAATACCCAATGTCCTTCATTTGGGAAGTATAAAAAGCGTGTTTTTAGACCTTTAATTTTTGCCGCTTGAAATGCTTCTTGTCCCTGATTAATAGGAACTCTAAAGTCATTTCCTCCATGAATTACCATGATAGGTGTATCCCAGTTGCCTACTTTTTTATGCGGTGAAAAGTTCGCATAAGAACTAGCTTGTGGTGTTTCCCAATACGGACCCCCAATATCATAATTTGCAAAGAACAACTCTTCGGTAACTCCATACCAACTTTCTAAATTGTACAACCCACAGTGTGAAATAAAACTACAGAAAGTCTTTTCGTGAATCCCGGCTAACATATAAACAGAATACCCTCCGTAACTAGCACCAATGGCACCAATTCTTTTACCATCAATAAATGGTTCTTTTTTCATTTCGTTAACTGCGGTCATGTAGTCTTTCATGGGTTGACCACCCCAGTCTTTTGAAATTGCAGCATTCCACTCCTCACCAAAAGTGGGTAACCCTCTACGGTTTGGAGCAATAACAATGTAGTCATCGGCTGCCATTAATTGGAAGTTCCATCTAAAAGAATAGAATTGAGATACTGCAGATTGAGGTCCACCCTGGCAATAAAGTAGGGATGGGTACTTCTTGGTAGCATCAAAGTTGGGCGGATAAATTATCCATGTCAACATTTTTTTACCATCCGAAGTTTTCATCCACCGTTTTTCAACGCGACTCATTTCAAGGTTATTGTAAATTTCATCGTTAACCGTGGTCAATTTCGTTTCCTTTCCTTTTTTGTCATAGGCATATAATTCAGCGGCATGATTCATGTCGGTTTTACCCGCAATTAATTTGCTTTTGTATTCTCCTACATAGCCACGAATGTTATGATCACCTGTGGTAATTTGTTTGATTTCACCAGGACTTTCTGAAATTTTGGTTTCAAATAATTGGTAGGTAGCATCTACCCCAGCACCAATAATAAATTTGGTTTCATCATTGCTCCAAGAATAACTAGCAATGGTATTATCCCAATTATTTCCATAAACAACTTCGGTATTTCCAGAAAGAACTTTAGTAATCAAGTTTTGCTTGTCAGATTCGTATCCTGGTGTTGCCATGCTCAACCAAGCCAGAGTTTCTCCGTCTTTACTAAAAGATGGACTCATATCATAACCCATATGTCCTTCAGTAAGGTTAGCGGTTTTTTCAGACTCAATATCAAAACTGTAAATATCACTATTGGTACTTTGAGCAGCTTTAACTCCAACTTCTTTTTTAGAAACATAAACCACTGATTTACTGGAAGGGTGCCAAATAAAATCTTCACTCCCACCAAATGGTTGCAACGGACAATCATAGGGTTCACCTTCCATGATGTCTTTCATATTGGAAACGCTTCCATTTTTATAATCGGCAATGAAAACATGAGATCGTGACCCATCTTCCCAATGATCCCAATGTCTGTACATTAAGTCATCAATAATTCGCGCTTCGGCTTTGGGTAAATTTGGATATAAATCTTGAACATCTTTATCCATTTTTACATCGGCTGCATAGGCCACCTTGGTTCCATCAGGAGAATATTTTAAAGCAGAAATTCCACCTTCAATATGGGTAACTTGTTTAGCATCGGTACCATCAAGGTTAGCTTCCCACCATTGACCACCATTCATGAAACCCATTTTTTTACCATCTGGGGTAAATTGAATACCATATTCACTACCTGGTAAATTGGTGATTTGTGACATTTCACCCCCTAAAGTTGGCATCATATACAAGTTACGATCGCCTTTGTTGGCATCAGTATTGTATCTGGTGATTCCAAAATACAATTGTGATCCATCCGGACTTAAAGTTTCTCCACTAACGCGACCTAAATCCCATAGTAATTCTGGATTCATAACCTTTTTTTGTGCTTGAAGTGTTGTTCCTGTTAAAAGTAATAGTCCGGTTATTATTGAAATAGAATTTTTCGTTCCCATTTTATTAGATATTTTTTAATAAAGTCCCAAATGTACGGAATCTTACATCATGAAATTCCTAGCCAAGTTAGTTTTGAAAAATTGTAAGGGAATATATGAATCATATAAGAATTACTTATTAAGTTTGTAATTACGTAAAACAAAGTAATATGACTTTAACACAAATTGAATATGTATTGGCCATTGCAGAGCATGGTAGTTTTGTAGAAGCAGCCAAAAAAAGATATGTTACACAGCCCGCCTTAACCACTCAGGTAAAAAATTTGGAAGAGGAATTGGGAGTTATGATTTTTGATCGTACCAAAAAACCAATTATTCCAACTACCATTGGTGAGCAAATAATAGAGCAAGCTAAGGAAGTGGCTAATCAATCTAGAAAGTTACATGATTTGGTGGGTGAGTATCAACGTGTTGAAAAAGGTGATTTGTCTATTGGTATTATTCCAACTATTTCTCCGTATTTGACGCCACTTTTTATTAATAACTTTAGTGAAAACAATAAAGAAGTTAGTGTTTCGGTAACGGAAGAAATAACCGAACAAATCATTCATAAATTGAAAAATGGCCAGTTGGATGTGGGTATAATAGCCACTCCTATTGAGTCTACTGGTATTGTAAATGTGCCGCTTTATTATGAAAAATTCATGGCATATGTTTCTAGATCAAATCCCAATTATTCAAAATCGGATATCAATATTGGTGATTTAAATATCAATGATATTTGGTTATTGAAAGAAGGAAACTGTTTTAGAGATCAGGTTATGAATATCTGTAATCAGAGTAAAAAGCAGGCATTCAAAGAAAATTTCCGTTTTGAAAGTCATTCCATCGAATCTTTAAAAAGAGTAGTGGAAGTTAAAAACGGAATGACATTAATTCCGGAGCTTAGTTTGGCAACAATTTCTTCTAAAAACATGGATATGGTGAAGGAAATTACCGGGGTTGTTCCAATTAGAGAGGTTAGTTTAGTGGTTACACGTCAATTCTTAAAAAGAAGAATGATTGACCGATTAATGTACGCCATTCAAGATATCCTTCCTGAAGAAATGAAAACGGATCATGGAAATACAGTAATCAACACTTCCGTAAAAGTCTAATCAAAACACATCATAAAGTCCCGCATTAGATCTTACTTTTGTAAGAAATCAAAAAAGCATTTCAAAAAATGGAATCTAAATTACAAGTGTATAATTCCTTATCTGGGAAAAAAGAAATTTTCAAGGCCATCAACGCCCCGCATGTGGGGATGTATGTTTGTGGGCCTACGGTTTATAGTGAAGTACATCTTGGGAATTGTAGAACCTTTATTTCGTTTGATATGATTTTTAGGTATCTTACCTATAGTGGTTATAAGGTGAGATATGTTAGAAATATTACGGATGCGGGTCATTTAGAAAACGATGCAGATGAAGGGGAAGATAAAATTTCAAAACGTGCGCGTTTAACGGAGTTAGAACCTATGGAGATTGTCCAAAAATATACTTTAGATTTCCATAATGTTTTGGCATTATTTAATAATAGACCACCAAGCATTGAGCCAACAGCTACCGGACATATTGTAGAGCAAATTTCTTTAGCGGAAGATATCTTAAATAAAGGGTTGGCTTATGAAAGTAACGGCTCCGTTTATTTTGATGTTGATGCATACAACAAGGAGTATGATGGTGCTTACGGGGAACTATCTGGTAGAAAGGTAGAAGATCTTTTAAGTAATACCAGAGCGTTAGATGGTCAATCTGAAAAACGTAATCCTGCTGATTTTGCCTTATGGAAAAAGGCATCTCCAATGCATATTATGCGTTGGAAATCTCCATGGAGTGATGGTTTCCCAGGATGGCATTTAGAGTGTTCGGTAATGAGCTCGAAATATTTAGGAAATCATTTTGATATTCATGGTGGAGGTATGGATTTGAAATTTCCCCATCACGAATGTGAGATAGCGCAAAACAAAGCTTTGGATGGTAAAAAGCCTGTAAATTACTGGTTGCATACAAACATGTTGACGTTAAATGGTCAGCGTATGAGTAAGTCTACGGGGAATACCTTGTTACCTGGTGAATTGTTTACCGGAGATAATGACAAATTATCCAAGGCATTTTCACCTATGGTAGTTCGTTTCTTTATGCTTCAAGCACATTATAGAAGTTCGTTAGATTTCTCTAGCAATGCATTAGAAGCAGCAGAGAAAGGATTTAATAAATTAATGGACGCCTTAGCTGTATTAAATGAGTTAGAGGCTTCAGAAGATTCAAATGGCTTTGAATTGAATACTTGGGTAGAAAAGCTTCACGCATCTATGGATGATGATTTTAATACTCCTGTTTTAATAGCCAATATGTTTGATGGGGTTAAATACATCAATAGCATTAAACATGGTGATGCTACTATTTCTTCGAGTGATTTGGAATTATTAAAATCTACCTTGAGTGCCTTTATTTTTGAGGTTTTAGGATTAAAACCAGAAGAAGAAATAAGTACTTCTGGAAATGATGAATTGGTAAATGACTTAATGCAGATCATTTTAGATTCACGTATGCGAGCTAGACAATCAAAAGATTTCGCATCTGCGGATCGTATTAGAGACCTTTTAGCGGATTTAAATATTACCTTGAAAGATGGTAAAATGGGTGCGGAATGGGAAGTGAAGTAAACTAATTAAATGGAAATAAAAAAGGGGCTGGTTTTAAAAATCAACCCCTTTTTTGTTTAAATATTATTGGTGTTATTGTACTGCAAATCTTTTAGAAATGGTACTTCCATTTTCTAGAGTTACACTACCAATGTAAATTCCTGTAGGTAATTCGTTTAATGAAATTTGAGTATACCTTGACTCATTTAATGAACGGCTATTTACGCGTACTCCTGAAATGGAGTAAATTTCAATAGAATTCATTCTAATAGTATTGGCTACGGTCAAACTTCCATCATTATAGAACAATTTTAGTTTGCTTGAATCAATATCATTAACGGAGGCAGGTGGCCCATTTGGATTATTGATTTGTAAAGTAAAACGTGTATCATATTTCTCATTAGCGTTTAGGTACGTTGAGAATGGGCCCTGAGCTAAGTTTTGAATTTTTCCAGTCACGTTATCCTTAACCGAAATTACTAAAGAACTATCCCAATTTTCTACTCCGTCTATTTGTAAAACCGTTACCCCACTTTTTTCAGAACGAATAAATAGCGGAATTTCACGACTCGTTTCCATATCAGATTTGGAAAAAGATTGAATTGCAAATGGATTTGATTTCCCAACAAGAATGGACCCAAAAGTAAATTTATTATTCGGAGCATATTTTTCTGAGTCATAACTCCAATCTTCTCCTTCAGATGCGCTGTCAGAAAATGCTATTAATATTTGACTACTGGCAAACCCATTTTGTTCGGCACTTACCCATAGTCTAGGTATAATTTCATTATTGGTTTTAAAAAACTGCGAATTTGATCCTCCTCTCATGGAATTATTAAATGTGATGGAAGAACCAGAAGAAACAGAAACAAAAAAACCTTGACCCACAGCAATTGATCCATTGGGAATTGTAGAGGCTCCACCTCCAGATGCTCCAGTACCTCCACCAGCATTCCAGGTGGCATAATCAGCTGTTTCATCATACGAACCCCCAGCAGTACCATCATCTGACCAAAAGTAAAGGGTTCCTGTTGTGTTGGTATTGATTTCTAAGAATTCAGATCCTGAAATAGAACTCGGGTAGGGATTTCCTACTAGGTTCCAACCAGATGAAATAGTGTTATTAGTAATAGTTCCGGTGTTTATAGTACCATTAAAGGATGGAGAGCCACCTCCAGCAACAATATATCCAGCTCCGTTGGTCATTGTACTCGAACCATCTGCCGTAACAGCAGGTAAACATGTGGAATACGCAGATAACCTTCTAAACTCTGAATTGGCTGCGTTGTAATAGTAAAAGTCACAACCATTGGCACTAGAGAACACTCCAGGAAGGGATGCTCCATTTACTGGTGAAGACCAAAAGTTATAATTGTTACGATTTCCAGATCCGGATTGAGAAATCCTGTAATCTCCTGTTGAAGCAGTACCGGTCCCTGTTTGAATTAGGTTTGCCCCATTTTGCACAATAATGGAGCCATTATTTGTGATGGATCCAGCAATTATAACTGTTGATCCAGATAAAATGGTCATAGTGCAGCCTGATGAAATGGTAATATGATCCACTACATTAATGGTAACAGAACCAGAAATAATTAGTTGATTGCTACTAGATAAATTTATACTGTTTATTTCTGCCGCAGAATTTAAAGTACATACTCCCGAAATGGCAGAAAAATCTTCTCCTCCATCATCTGGCCCAGGTGCTCCACCGGTAGTTGGAGATGGAACAATATAGGATGCCGCAAACCAAATAATAGCAGAATAACCATTAAAACTTAGAATAACAGATAAAACAAGAATAAAAAAATTCTTCATTGTGTGTTGTTAGAAGACTAATTGCAAATTTATAACATTAATGTTAAACTTTTCAATCAATCCTTTTAAGTCAAATATCGAACACTAGTAGTGGAGTTCTTAATTTTTATTGGATAACTAATCTTTGAGTTTGAATGGATCCAGTGTGATCTTCAATTTGAACAAAATACACTCCCGTTGAAACGGAAAGGGTTATGTTTTTTTCTGTAACCATCGATGTAATTATTTCCGTTAATAATTGACGACCAGAAACATCATATACTTTGAGAGTACCTTCAATACCCTTGGAGGAATAAATTTGAAATCCATTTTCAACAGAATGAACAGTAAAGTTGTTTTCGATATCCTGCACAGAAGTCACCCCCCCTTTAGATCCTGAACCATTATTATTTAAACCATCGTACTCAAACCATATTTCGAAACGATTAAACAAACGATCATTTGAGTTCATGAAGAAGGAGTAATCTCCTTCTTCAAAGTTATGAATTACGTTAAGTACGTTATCTCGTAAATACATTTCCAATGGAGCTCCTCCTTTCTGGAAGGCAGCTCTAGAAATAAGGTGAGTTCCAGCCTCATCACTGGTTACTTTTAAAGCTACTTTCTTATCAGAGTTTAATGCGTTTAAAGGCTCTAACCCTTGAATATGGTAACCAGTAGTATCACTTCCGATCATAGAGCTAAATTCAATATGTGGGTTGGAAGTAAATTTAGTTCTTCGTGCATCAAACCCTGCATCTAATTGATCGGTTGCTCCAAGAACAGTTCCTAGTAATAATCTACTTTGATTTCCTGATGGACTTTCAACTTGTAACCAGTTTAACTCTTTTGAGGATTCTACATCTTTGTAAAATAAGCTGTTGTTACAAGAACGCATAGAGTTATCAAATTTAATATAAGATACCTTTACGGTTTCATTTCCTTGACCTCCTCTAAAAACAGAAGTACTATCGTTACCCATCTGATCAGAAGCCCAAAGCATAAATCCTTGACCAGACGCAATGTGATCTACAGTACTAATTACTTTACTCGAGTTATCTGAGGCAATTCCTCCTGTTAAGTTCCAAGAAGCATAGTCATTATATTGATCATAAGCCCCACCAGATAAACCCAGATCATCCCAGAAATACAATGCATCGGTAATTCTCTGATTATCGACTGCATTTTCTTGCCAAAACGCATACGGGTCCAAGGCAGATGGGTAGGGGTTACCTACTAAATTCCAATCGTCATCATTCCAATTCACATTGTGACCAAACTCTGTGGAAACAATGGGTACTATATAGTCTCCATTATTAACTTCACCCTCAAAGGTTTTTTGGGGGTTTACAGTGTTTCCATGAATAAAATAACCTCTTCCAATATCCATAAGTCCATCACCATTGGCAATCACATTTCCAGCGTTAAAGGTTACGGAGTTTCCGTTACAAGTAGTAGAATAACCAGGAGCAAAATCATGTGACCAATTTTGAGTGAAACCACTATAAGTAAGAAGATCACAGTCGTTTACAAAAGGGAAAACCGTTTTGATATTTACAGAATTCATAGGAGAACTCCAGTTATTATATCCGTCATCTGAATTTAAACCGGTTCGTTTAAAAACATAAGTTCCAGTACCTGAATTTTGATTAATGCCCTCGCTTCTTTGAATGAGAGAGCCTTCCTCTTGAATGGTAATTGTGCCGTTATTGATAATGTTTCTATTTACGGTTAGGCAGATGCTAGGGTCAATTACCAAAGTAGCACCGCTATCTACAATTAAATCATAAACGGAAGCATCTCCAACCAGGGTATCACCAGGGGTGGTAACAATAACAGTTCTTCCACCATCTCCAGGTCCTGGAGATGGTGTAGTTGTACCTCCTAAAATTATTTTTTTAAAATAGGCTAAAGTAAAGACAGTACCTGTATGTAAATGTACACCACTAAATTCTACAATTCCAGAAGTAACATCAAAACTAGCGGTCTCCACAGCGGAAGCATTTGAAAAATCACCATCACCATCATGGTCTAGTAATAAAGCAAACTCACCATTATCTGGAATGTCAAAGGCTCCCATATGGAAACGAACCAATTCTCTTTGAATATACCCATTGGAATGTGCTTTCCATGTTCTTTTTAATCGAATAGAATAATCTTCTGGTAAATTCGTTGATTGTCCCGTTAATTCACCTCCATCATGACCAACCATTAAAAAAGTACTTCCTCCTAAAGGTTTTGATGGGTCTTCTGCAATTTCTAATACATCGTTTTTTGAAGAAACGTGGGTTACTCCACCATAATTTCCAATACCGATAACCCCATTGGGGTGAGTACTATGATGGGCATATTTATCATTAGATATTGCAAAACCATATTTTGCCGCTAAATAGTTTGAAATGATAATTCGCTCTACACTCGGTAGGTCGGAAGCCATGATTATTACTTCTGCAATATCTCCATCTAAATAGGATCGTAAACCACCTAATAAATTTGGTCTAGCGCCAATATATAAGTCATTATAAGACGGGTTACTTACACCCAATACTTTTGTTCCACTTCCCGCGTTATTAACCAAAGTAGTAATTTTATCAGAACTGGAACCCGTTCTATAATTACCCACCATTAAATCAAAAACCCCGTAATGGGTATGTTCTGAATCACGATTTACTCCATAGTTACCCGCAAAAAACCGAATTTTTTCTTTACTGTTCATTCGAATTAAACCGTAACCATCATCCATATTCTTATCCGAAGTTTTTGCTAAAAAGGAGGCTTTACTTTGAGAATTTGCATTTAATCTACCCACTACAAAAACGGTAACATATGGCGAGTTAAGGGAAGCAGCATGTTGAACAATTAGGGACTGAATAGAATCAGAAACAAAGTTCACACAAGGTTTTCCGTTAAGTTGATTTTCTAAGTAAGTTGGAGAATATAAACCGGAAGAAGCATCGTTTCCATAACCAGATTTATCTTCCCAGTTAAGAACTTTTGTCCCCGAAATTTGTTGAATATCATTAGCGTCCAGCCATAACACGAGGTCTGAGTTTCCGTTGGGAGTACCTACACCACCTGGACCTGTTTGAGCGAAAGTGGATATCCAAGTTATTGAAAATAAAGTAGTTAGTAGTAATTTCATTTGTATGGGAATTTTGTGCAGCGGCAAAAATAGGGTTTATTAACAGTTGTAAAACTATTTATTTATTGATTTTAACTATAGTGTCAATAATGTGATGAAAGGGGGCAGTTTTGTGATGAAATTCAGTTCTAAAGGGCTGAAAATAATGGTCTTTGGTTTTTGGATTGGCTCAAGCAAAAAGTCGGTAATGAGATCGATTTTTTTACTTTTATGACAAATGGGATATCGTGATATTGTTAATAACTCCAATCCTAAAAATGGATAAAAATATTCATGGGTTAGCCGTAGGTATTAGTTTACTTTTGAATCTCAATATTGACATTTATGAGAACTAAAGATACGGAGAAAAAGATTTTTTTGTTAGATGCTTATGCCTTGATTTTTAGAGCATATTTTGCATTTAGTAAAAACCCTAGAATAAATTCTAAAGGACTCAATACCTCCGCTATTTTTGGGTTTGTAAATGCCATGCTTGAAATTATAGACAAGGAAAAACCAAGTCATTTAGCAGTAGTTTTTGATCCTGGAACAAAGTTAAAAAGGAATGAGGTTTTTCCTGAATACAAGGCTAATAGAAATGAAACCCCTGAAGATATAAAGCTATCCGTACCTTACATCTTTGCTATACTGGAGGCTATGAATATACCTGCTATAAAGGAAGATGGATACGAAGCAGATGATTTGATTGGAACTCTAGCCAAGGAGGCTGAACAAAACGGGTTTACTACTTATATGATGACTCCGGATAAAGATTTTGGTCAATTGGTTTCGGATAATATTTTCATGTATAAACCAGGGAGAAGCGGAAATCCTCCAGAGGTTTGGGGTATTCCAGAGGTTTGTGAAAGATTTGATGTAAAACACGTAGATCAGGTGATTGATATCTTGGGTCTTTGGGGCGATGCGGTTGATAATATTCCTGGGGTTCCTGGAATTGGAGAGAAGACTTCAAAGAAATTAATTGGCCTCTACGATTCTATGGAGGGGATTTATGAAAATTTAGATAAGCTGAAGGGGAAACAGTTAGAGAATTTTCAGAATTTTAAAGATCAAGCTTTTATGTCAAAAGATTTGGCGACCATTGATATTAAGGTTCCGCATAAATTTCAAGTTCAGGATGCCAAAATGGAAGAGCCACATGCCGAGAAACTACAAGAGTTATTTGCGGAATTAGAATTTCGTCAATTAGCGAAGAGGGTTCTAGGTGTTTCAATAGAAACAGCAGCCAAACCCACTGGAGAGCAAATGGATATGTTTTCTAATGCGGTTGAAATCAAAGAGGAACCTAAATTAGAGGAAAAAAACACGCTAGCTAATACACCACACGATTATCAAATTTGTGACACGGAAGAAAAATTATTAAGTCTTGTAAAGGCTTTAAAATATTCTTCGTCATTTTGTTTTGATACGGAAACCACGTCTTTAAATGTGTGGGAAGCAGAACTTGTAGGAATTGCCTTTAGCATGGAAAAGGGCACGGGTTTTTATGTTCCTTTTTCAGACGATTTCGCGGCTACAAAAGAGGTGATGCAGTTATTTAAGCCATTTCTTGAAAATGTTTCAAAGTTAAAGATTGGGCATAATCTAAAATACGATATCAATGTATTAAAAAAGTATGACGTTTATGTAGTTGGTAAAATGTTTGACACAATGGTGGCTCATTATATTTTACATCCGGAAGACAATAGAAGAAGTATGGATGTTTTAGCGGAGAGAGAATTGAATTACTCTCCGGTGTCCATTATAGAGCTGATTGGACCCAAGGGGAAAAATCAAAAATCAATGCGAGAGGTAGATGTTGCTATTGCCGGGAAGTACGCTTGTGAGGATACGGATATTACACCTGTCTCTTATACACATCTCCGAGCCCACGAGACTCCTGAGCATCT
>OLHJ01000433.1_pt1 | contig 13656 bp, 17 predicted proteins | sample 1609491 | NCBI WGS metagenome assembly OLHJ01 (sample SAMN05416861, study PRJEB24817) | seawater metagenome | isolation source: Sea water | place: Canada:Atlantic | collected 2013-11
AGATGCTCAGGAGTCTCGTGGGCTCGGAGATGTGTATAAGAGACAGGTATTTAAGGAGTGCAGTATTGTGCGCTTAACGGGCTGCCCTGTAAGACTGTATTTGGCACCCCTTCAGCGCCCGCATAAAACACCACCAGTTCCACATCGCCATTAATGGCCTTACCCCGATGCAGCGTATTCATCACCTCTATGACAGATTCGCCCCCTTTCAATGTTGTGGTTTTACCCCCTAGGGTTTCTACCAATAACTGCCCCCTAAGAATATGTGCTTGTGTTGGTACAGGGTGGCAGTGAAACGGCATATCCGTCTGAGGCGTAACAACAAGCCGGTGAGAGGTGACCTCAGTCTGCCCTTGTGGGTATTCAATCTTACCGCCATCCCAAGAAGTCTGTGCTTTCAATAGCACCTGGGCAAAAGTGCTAAATGAAAAAGCGCTTAAGAAAATAGCGAAAAGAGTGTTTGAAATATAAAAGTGAAAAATTTTCTTAGCAGGCAGCATTACCCTATCCTTGAAATTATTATCCGCTCGACTCACCATACAGATATACTAAAAAAAGAAATAGCCTTTGTTACTTTCGCTGATCTATCACACTAGCCTCAATTAACATCTAGCCACCTGAAAAAAATCAGAGATAAATGAACATCTCTTTGGGTAAAACTACCCACAAAAGCCCACCAATACGAACACATAAAATAGAAACCTAGTTCAATGCATGGCCTTTCCACACACATTGACAAGGCGGCTCTTGCGAAGTTAACATACGCTAACCTTTAAGTTAACACCAGTTAACATCACATTACTTTATCGTCTGTTATTAGGAGCAATCTATGCCTGTGATTACCTACAACCCATTGGAAGGCGCATTAACCGTCGAGCAAAAAGAAGCCATAATTCAAGGTATTAAAAAAGTGGTAGGTGACGTGGCGGGAGAAAAAATTAAAAAAGGGGTTTGGGTCATTATAAATGAGTCACCTGAAGGTTACTTTGCCAAAAGAGTAGCCAGTAAATCAGCACTGCCAATTTAAAGAACGAGCAAGCTAATGTAAATTTCCAATAGAAAGGACTCTATCAATCACCCCCATAGCTAGAGCATCGACTAAACCTAATTATGCTTCTCGGAAATTATTATATTACTCACCCTTACCCATTCAAAACACCATCTAGCTCACCATAGATTTACATCTTATCCTTCCCCCCCCCCAAAAAAAACGCCACGCGTGACTTTAAAATAATAAAAAGATACCTCTAATGTTAAATAGTATTTAATTTTTAATAATTATTAGGTGGTTATAACTTTGCATTTAAACTCTTGCATTGTCACCACCGGCCATGAGGCTGCGCTCCCAAATAACGATAAGCGAACCATCTTATAATTGGGGTTAGCAGGAGTGTAAAACCTAAGTATCTGCCGCTATTTTATATCTAACCCATAACCCCCGCTCTAAATAAACAACTAGGGGGAGCTCTACCTGTAAAAAGCGATCACGAACCATAAAAATCTCCTGACACATGACCTTTTCACACACATTGACAATACGAGCCGCAAGAAGTTAACATGCGTTAACGATATAGTTAACGCCGGTTAACCTATAGAATAAATTATGTCGATTATTAGGAGTTGAATATGCCCGTTATTACTTACAACACAGTAGAAGGCGCTTTATCCGATGAACAAAAGGAGCAATTAACACAGGCCCTTACCGAGGCCGTGGGTAAAGTGGTGGGCCCAAAAATACAAAAAAGTGCTTGGGTCATTATTAATGAGTCCCCTGAGGGAAACTTTGCCATTGGCGGGCATAAGGTGACTGCCGCTGGTTTAAAAAAGTTAATGCCCTAACGATTGGTTTAAGTAATGGCCAGCCTGCATCACAATTAAATGAGGAAGTAACATGTTAGAAACAATACTGGTTTTAAATATCATCTGGTTTGTCATGGGCTTTAATGTCTTTTCATTACGCCCTAAAATTTTTGCCAAAGTTGTGATACCTAAAGAGCAAAGAAATACGCCGGTATTCGACGTACTGATTCACTCGGGGCGATTCTTAGGCGGCTTTAATTTTGCTTTTGCCCTATGCAATATTTTACTACTGGCTAATTTAGATGTATTTCCAAGCGATGCACAACGAGCCATTTTATTATTCGTTTTTGCAGTGGCCCATGGTTCGCAGTTTATTTTTAACGTACCTACGGCCATTCAAAATAGACGAGGCGAAGGGGTTTGGCAGGTATTAAAAGGCACCATGTTATTCATTTTTGTCACCGATTTTGTCATGATGCTTTTGAATGTATTGTTAGCGGCCAAATTGACCTTTTAAATTAATATACCTTGTGTATTGAATTCTCTTGTTCATGTTTTTATGCATGAACAAGAAAAATTACAAAAAATTAGGCCACAGCCTGATGCTTGGCATTTAAAAATACCTGTGGGTTATTTAGCTCTTTCATCTCTTGCTCATTAGGCAGGCAGTCTTGATCTACAAATTTTAATAGCTCACTGTCCTGTTCAAAGTATAAAAGATCTAATGCAAAGCGCTCTAAACCATATAATCCGCGATGAATCATATTGGCAGAAAACAGCAATACATCTCCTACTTGTAGCGGAATTTTAACCCCCGCGCTTAGATCTTCAGAATTCACATGGCCATCTCGCTCCAACCGTACCGCTAACTCTTCTGTAGTATCCCAACCCACATGACTGCCCGGAATCACTTCTATACCAGGCTCATCTTTTAAAGGCACTCGGATATGCAAAACATCAGGGCCTTTTAGCGCTTCTTTTTGCTGATCGATGGTTAAGTGATATTGCGGGTCACGATGCCAGTAGTTTTTTTGATTTTTAGTCTTTGGATTAAAAAACAACTGAGTATTCATAAACGTTGCAGATTCGGGAATGACTTCATGAAGTAGCCGACTGATTTTATCACAGCTTAGTAGTCTAAAAAGTACCATGCGTTTCACATGATTAAGGCCCTTGTTGTTGGTTAAATAAGCACTGTTAACTGCTTTTTCATTATAAAATTGGGCATTATCCTTTAGCCATAACTCATGAAAGCACTGCACCACTTTATGTATGTCGTGTAATTCTTCTGGTTTAAAGAACCCTTTTATCAGAATAAAGCCATTTTTCTGGTAATTTTGCTGCTCAATGCTCATGCTACCGCCTTATTTAGCCTTGTATCGCTTTGAATGAATCACGACATTCATTATTTCATGGCCAGCTATTCAAGCAATGAGAACTATTAATTAATACCACTGTTTTGATTAACTACTTGCTTGAATCATTAAAAAGCTATTTAACCGCTACATATTCTTTTCTAATGATCTGTCCATCTTGCCAATTTTGAAGGTGTTCAGCGGTAAATTAAAAGCCCTGATCTTTGTAAATTGTCATTTTATAGTGAAAGATTAACCGTGCAGCATCACCTTCAATGATTTTAGATACAAGCGTTACTCGTGACCCTTTAATTTAATCCATAAATTTATTCTGCTTATCAAACGACTCCCTCATAGGGCGAGAAAACACCTCTCCATCATTAAACGTACATATATTTCAGCATAATATTTTTCACACAGTGCTAAAACACCCTCGGCTTCATTCATATAAATGAAGTTATTAATTTTTTCTTCTAATGATGCTCCCGAATTTTTTATTACCCACTCTGATTATTTTTAGTATGCCAAATTACTTCGATGATTAGCGCGCTTAACATTTGAAAAGTACACTTTTTGCGTTGGGGTAAAAATAGGGATGTTTATTTCTGCATTATTAGGACGTTGATAACGGCTTATGAAGGCTCGGTACAAACCGTATTTAAAATACACTCGTTTGGCATCCATGGTTGGACCTCTGTATTTAACCTTCTGCTTGCCATTTATCCAAACATTAAATTCACCCTGTTCATTTGTTTGCCAAGCAACCTGAATTTCTAATTTATGCCAACGGCCACGCAAAGATACTTCAGGTATTAACTCATGATTCTTATTAGCCGCCAACTGGTTAACTAAGTAAAACCCTTGAGAAGTATGTTGAAACATCCAAGCAGGATAAGATTGATATTGATGAAACTGTCCCAGACTTACCTTGGCAGGTGACAAATTGATAAAATCGTCTGGAAAATAAATATACCATCCATACCAGTATTGATCCCCCTCCACTGTATCTTTATTCACCTGAGACAGCTCACTGCGTTCGCGATCTGTTAGGCAATCATTCCAATTTTTATGGTGACTACAATCTCCACTGCGTACTTCAAAGACTTCAATTAAAGAGTGAGGAGCAATATGAGTGGGATCGTTAATAAGCCTATAACCATAATCTTTGGTGTTCAAAGATCGTTTAAATTCACCAAAATTTCCTCGAGAATGTCCATGGCTTAAAGATATAGCTAAATATAAACATATCAACCAAAGGATTTTCATAGGCGATCTCAGTCTATCTTATCAACCAAATTCTTTAAGATATTCTGTTCGTACTGAGGCTTACCATTCAGCACTAACCAATCGGAAGTTGATCCACAATAAATTTGGTAATGGGGTTCGGGGATTTTTCCATGGGTAATGGTGCCCGCTCTTAAGCGAAGGCTCTCTGGCATGTCGGTGCGCTGACTATACAGTGGGCTACCACAATTTTGGCAAAATACGCGTTTTTTGTTAGAACTAGAAAAATAAGATTTGAAATTATCAGCCCCAGTTAGCCATTTCATCTTACTGGTTTCAATAGGCGCGTTAGTTACAAAAGGTGTGCCTTGCGCTTGTTTACATTGCTGGCAATGACATACGGCTAATTCGGTTATCTCACCTTGGTATTCATAAGTGACTTGCCCGCATAAACAACGTCCTTTTAGCATGATCTATTCCTTTATAATTTAAGAATGAAATCATAACAAAGGTGTGTCCATCAATACCAATACAAGTAAATAATACTGGCTATAAGGCTAGAAATTAAAGACCGTGTGACGAAGTGGAAATACCGTATTTTTTCCACACCAAGTCCAGCGCACCCGTTTTCTCCATACTGGCCATCAATGAATTGAGCTCTTGGGCAGAAGGAGAGATATCTTTACGAACAATCATGGAAAAATTGTATTGCTGGTCCCAAATGTCCGAAATTATTAACTGATCTTTTTTTTCAGGGTGCAATAAAAACCAGCGACTTAAAAAGGCGTCGGTCAATATGGCCACATCAATACGCCCTTCTAAAATTTTAAGCACATTGCCTTCATGGGTAGAAGACAACTCCATATTGAATTCGTCTTTTAAGACTTTAGGGTCACTATTATAATTAGCTAAACCATAGTGATACCCTAAAAACCCACCTAAACGCTTACCTTTAAAATTTTCAAAGTAATCTTGCCCGCGCCCAGGCCTTGCCAGCGCTACATATTTTTCGCCACCGCGTAAATACACATCGGTGGCTTGCACGTAATAATCATCCCACCCCCAATGCAGGTGATCAAACAAAGAGATGTCATAACCGCCTTTTTCAAAAGAGTAAAAACGCCGCATGGGAGGGTTATCAATTAAAGTGAACTGGTATTTAGATTGAAACTTATTCATGGCATCCAGCATGTCCACCGCCATGCCCGACAGTTGATTATCTGTTTTTTCAAAATATGGGGGGAACTCAGTAAAGTTTACTTTTACAATCAAAGGGTTACTGAATGCGACTGAGCAAAACAGCACTGCTGTTATAACCAAACAAGTTGACCATGTATTTGCAATTGAGCCCCATGCTTTCATATCGCCCTCACCGCTCTGTATTGTTTAGCGCTATCGGCCACACGACTTTTGCCAATGCACTTCTTGAATACTAGACAAAATTCACATACTTGCTAATTTAAGCTCCCTCATACTTGTGGATAAGCCATTGGCATTAATCAAAGAGCACACTTTGACGGATGGCGGCGCCTATTTTTTCTGACAGCTCAGGGTCTTTCACAGCCCGGGATAGGACAATCAAGCCAATACACCAAAAGCCATATAACCAATAGCTTTTGCACATCGACGTGCTAATAACGAAAACTTTCAATTCTATGGTTTTCTTTACCTCTTATGTATACGTCTTCTTTACGCTACCACGGTTAGCCCTAAGATTAGGCTATACTCAATAGTCATAGAGGCGCCTTTTTATAAGGTATATCCACACATTAAAACACTCCTCCCTATCCATTTTTGATGAAAAAAATACGGCAAGTCGATGAATCAAACATGGCTAGGAATATATTTAGTTTCTTTACTGTTTTTTCAGAGCCCAGCCTGCTATTCAAGAGATTTCATCATTCTTGCCAACCCGCAGCAACCATTTAAGTTTCAAGAAGATTCTCAGCTATTGGGTATTGATGTGGATATCATTGATCTCCTTATGAAAAAGATTAATGTGCCTTATGAGATACAGTTAATTAAATCGGATGCTCGTATTCAGGCACAAGCAAGATCAGGAAAAGCAGATATGCTCATTCTGTTTTCAAAGAAACCCTCTCGAATGGCCTACTTAATTTACCCTACTCAATCTTACGTCAATTTAACTTGGAATTTTTTCATTCAAAAAAAAGACGAAGGGCGAATTCAGTTTAATAGCCTTAACGACCTGAAGGGGTTGCGAATTGGCGCCACCAAGGATATTTCCTACACCCCTGAATTTTGGAATGCAGGGTTAAACTTGCAAATGGTGTCGCGAAATGATCTTCAAATATCTAAGCTTCTTAAAAACCGAATTGATGCGGTGCCTCTTAACACCATTAACACACTTTATGAAGAAAAAAAGCGTGGCACTCTTGCTCAACTTAGTTACCTTCCTAAGCCACTAAAATCAAAGCCTTATTATAATGTTTTCACTCGGGCTTCTAATCATCCAGATAAAAAAAGAGTTATGGAAGAATATGATAAAATCATCAAAGAAATGAAAAAGGACGGCACCATTCAAAGTATTTTTAAAAAGTACCTAGGTAAGAAAAATCTGTAAAAGCAGTAAATACATCACTAATAAAGGCAGCTTTCCTGAATGGAATATTCGCTAAGCTAACATTCAACTGCCGCTAAAGCCTTAATAGGACCAATACAGGCGCTCGAGAAAATTGGATCTTTCTCAGGGATTTTTCATCTATCCGCTGGCGCTGCGTTTACTAAATTCTGCTTGGGCTTTAAGGCTAAATATAGTAATGGGCCCATAGACACAAATACCAAAGTTAATGCGGCATATGGCAACCAATGCTTAAGGGTCTTGCCTCTGGCCTTTATATCGTCATACATCCACACCAGTGCCAACACCGCCATGATATATAAATCCATCACCACCTGAGCAGTATCTGGGCTTGAGACAAGTTCATAGCCAAAGCTTAACAAGGACTGCTGAGCAATCGACATGGTAAAGACTGTGAAGCCAGTAAATCCTACCAATAAAATTACGCTCACGACTCTTATATTCACACTAACTCCTTTTAATTTTAACCAATTGCCATAAGTGCTGGCAGTATAAAAGCCAATGGTTACACTATTCAATACTAATTATTTATTGCTTCAAACCCAGCTAAAAGTTAACATCTGTAAACATGACATCGACTAAAGATACTATTCTAGAATGTGCCCGCGATCAGTACCTAACTGAAGGCTATAAAGGGCTCTCCATGCGTAAGATTGCCCAAAAAGCAAACATCAGCGCCACAGCTATTTACCGCCACTTCAGCAATAAAGAAGAGTTATTTCATCACGTAGTGAAGAAAGGCTTTTCAACCTACACCGATTACCTGATACCCGCTGAAAACGAAGTAACCCCTGAACTGCGTTTACGACAAACCATGGGCAATGCGCTTGAATTCGTATTGGATCACCCTAGATATTTTGAGCTGATTTTTATTAAGTCTGAAACCAAGGATGAACTGGCCCAGTTTGATGATTTACGAGCCGATTCTAAAATTTCTTTTAACCTATATAGCACACGCATTAAAGAATGCATGGAAAGCGGCTATTTAAAGGAAGACAACCCAGGGGAATTATCGGCACTTTTATTATCGGCCTATATCGGTTTCTTTTCCCTTTATACGTCTGGCTTGTTGCCCCGCAGCCCTAAAGAAATTAAAAAAATGTATTGGCGCAGCATAGATCGATTACTTAACGGTTTAGTGAAATAGCGCATACACTCATTTAGCCCAATTCAATTAACGACAAGTTAGCTTGGTGGAGAGAACATGATAAATGCCTATGCTGCAAAAGAAGCGCGCGGATCATTAGAGCCATTCGAATATGACCCAGGCCCCTTGGGCCAGCAAGACGTAGAAATAGATGTGGAATACTGCGGTTTATGCCACAGTGATTTAAGCATGCTTAATAACGAATGGGGAATGACTCAGTATCCATTTGTCCCTGGCCACGAGGTCGTTGGCACCGTGGCAGCGGTGGGTGAAAATGTTAGCCAATTTACGGTTGGGCAATCAGTGGGTTTAGGCTGGCACAGCGATTACTGCAACGCCTGTCGCAGCTGCCATGAAGGGGATCAAAACCTATGCAGCTCTGCCCAAGGCACTATCGTTGGTCGCCACGGAGGCTTTGCCGACAAAGTGCGCGCCAATGCAGCAAGTGTCGTGGCATTGCCTGAAGGTTTAGATAAAAAAATAGCCGGGCCACTTTTTTGCGCCGGCATCACCGTGTTTAACCCGTTAGTGCAATTTAATATTAAACCCACCGATAAAGTAGGTGTGATTGGCATTGGCGGCTTGGGCCATTTAGCCCTTCAGTTTCTTAATGCTTGGGGCTGTGAAGTCACAGCCTTCACGTCAAGTGAAAAGAAACGCCAAGAAGCCATTGAGATGGGCGCCCATCATTGCATTAATTCTCGTGATAAAAAAGAAATTGCTGGCGCTGCGGGCCAGTTTGATTTAATTATTTCAACTGTCGATGTAAAGCTAAATTGGAATGCCTATGTGGCGGCACTTCGCCCTAAAGGTCGTTTACACTTTGTAGGCGCTACCCTAGAGCCATTAGATTTAAGCGTGTTTGCATTAATGGGTGGACAAAAGTCTGTTTCTAGCTCGCCTGTGGGCAGCCCTTCCACCATTGCCAATATGCTGGAGTTTGCTAATTTACATAATATTAAGCCCATCGTTGAAGAGTTTGAGTTCTCTAAAATGAATGATGCCATGCAACGCTTAGAAAGTGGCGACGCCCATTATCGCATTGTGTTAAAGCGCTAATATAAAGTTCACCGGCCCTAACGCACTTAGGGCTGGGTTTTAAAATGTCTCATAATAAAAAATAAACGAGTCCGACATGAACGAAAAACTGTCCAAAATATTCTTAGGCCAAAGCCGATTAGTCATGATCGGTTGGTTAGCGTTATGGATAATGCCTTTCTGGGCTCCTGCCAAATTAGTGGTGATAGCTGTGCTGGCCATTATGTGTATGGTGTATGCTTATGTCGTTGTGTTTGGCAAAAAATATGAGATAAACGAGCGACCTTCCAGTATCAAAGGCTTTTTTTCTTTAAAGGGCGTGATGCGTCTTTTTGAAAATCCACGCAACACCCTTGCTGCTTGGTTACACATTTTAGTGTTTGATTTAACCGTAGGCTTACTGATTAGTATTGATGCCCTACAGCAAGGTATTTCAAACTGGTTTGTGGCACCTTTATTATTTTTAAGCCTTATGTTTGGCCCTGGTGGCTTATTGGTATATTTAATTATTCGTTTAATACATAACCCAAACTTTATGAGTTTTTTAGCAGGGTAATCTTTAACCCGTTTCTTTGATCTTTTTACCCAAGTCCGATTTAGGGCTTAGGTAAATACTGCCTTCTTCTCTTCTTTATAAAATATTAGCCAGGTATGTGAACATGGCTAATTGATCAACTCTTGGTTAGAATGCCGCCCCAGTTAACCCTTCGTTATTTGATTAGCACTAAGGATAAGTCCGTGCGCCAAGTATTCAATTTATTACGCTCCACCGGTATTACGTTTTTATTGATGGTATTTTCTATTAGCAGTTTTTCTGAATCAGACTCTGTTAGCCAAGAAGAATACATGCAATTAGCCCAAAAAATCTGGCAAGAGATTGAACCAGAGTTTGGCCAAGTAAAACTGCCAGGTGCAGTGGCGACGCTAAATTTGCCCAGCAACTTTTATTATTTAAAGCCAAAAGACGCTAAAACCGTGTTGGAAAATATTTGGGGAAATCCCCCCGGACAACAAGTTTTAGGCATGCTGTTTCCAAGTGGTAAAACCCCATTAGATCCCGATGCTTGGGCTGTAACCATCGAATATGAAGAAGATGGTTATGTGTCCGATGAAAATGCCAGCGAAATAGACTACTCAGATTTACTTAAAGATATGCAGGCCGATGCACAAGCTGCCAGTGAAGCACGAGTCAGTCAGGGTTATAGTTCAATTGAATTATTAGGCTGGGCCGCACAGCCTTATTATGATTCAGCCACCCACAAAATGTATTGGGCCAAAGAGATAAAATTTGGCGACAACCCAAATCACACTCTTAATTATAATATTCGCGTGTTAGGCCGTAAGGGTGTATTAATTCTTAATTTTATTGCAGGCATAGAACAAAAATACTTAATTGAATCGAAATTAGAAAATGTACTGGCTATTGCGGAATTTGATCAAGGCTCGCAATACAGCGACTTTGACCCCGAATTAGATGAAATTGCCGCCTACGGCATAGGCGCGCTTGTGGCCGGCAAGGTAATTGCTAAAACGGGTTTTTTTGTGATGGCTTTAGTCTTTCTTAAAAAGTTTGGTCTACTATTTTTGTTGGCGGCGGGCGCCTTATTAAAACAATTTTATAAGCGCAAAAAGAATAACGCTCAATAAAACCGACTTCAATTACATAGGGGCCACGAATATGACCATACAACCGCCAGTGGACCCCTTTATTGCACCGCCCTGCCTAGAACAAATTGAAATCCTTTATGAAGATGAGCATCTACTGCTCATTAATAAACCCAGCGGGTTATTAAGCCTGTCGGGCAAACACCCCGCCAATAAAGACTCGGTACATTTTCGCCTAGTTCAGAATTACCCCATGGCCCTGATGGTACACCGATTAGATTTAGGCACATCAGGCATCATGGTGATAGCCCTTAACAAAGAAATTAATGCGCAGCTTTGCAAACAATTCTCCAATAGAGAAGTCACTAAAACTTACACAGCGCTACTCGATGGTCATATTACTTTGAACAAAGGAGTGATTGATGCAGCCATTGCCAAGGATGACTTTCCCTTACAGAAAATTTGCCCACAACAGGGCAAGCACGCACAAAGCCAATTTGAAGTAATAGAAAGGTTAACCCAACCGTTTTGCACACGAGTTATGTTTACCCCTTTAACTGGTCGTACTCACCAGTTGCGCGTTCATAGCCAGTATTTTGGGCACAGCATTCTCGGTTGTGACTTATATGGCAGTGAAGAAACCCGTTTAAAAGGAAAACGGCTAATGTTACACGCCACCACGCTTAATTTTATTCACCCAGTCAGCCAGCAAGAAATGAACGGGCATTGTGCTTGCCCGTTTTAGACACTGCGTTTTAACAATGTTTATATTCCGCTTTAGCGCTCTTCACGTAACAACAATACATTTAATATGGCCGACAATCTTTCGGCACTGTTTTTCACATGATGATAATCGCCATGATCTAAAACGGTAATTCGCTCGCCATTGTTTAATACCAAGTTAAGTTCAAACGAAGTGTAGGGAGATGATGTATTGCAAATACCTTTACTCAATAATTGCAAAGAATGAATGTTACTTATAGACCCTTTGTTTTGACCCTTTCCCCAGTAATATTCACCACTTTTTAAATTCATGGTAAAAGGTTTTTCTTTTAACAATGAATAAAAACCCAGCCCACTGAGCACAAAACCAAATACCAACATAAATATCACCATGCCCAGCACCCCTTCGGACACAAAAAACGGCACGCCAATTATAAGGGCCAACAACCCAGGAATAATCACAGGTAAATGAAACAATACAAATCGAATAGAACGCTTAAAGACAATTCTTTTGTCTTTCATGTGCATGGATTTTATTTTAAAACTGCTGCCGCCTTCACTGGCTGCCTCCCAGCTAAGTAGGGGGCATGAAGAGTCTGTGTTGTTATTATTGTCTGTCATACAGTTATTCCTCAAATAAACTAGCTAGGCTGCGCCAATTAAGAGTTGAATGCTCAAAGCGTCTGAATTATGACCAATTGCCACCTTTACCCTTCTGCCTTCGATCTCTAGTGTGCAAACAATGGATCTATTAATCCAGCTATTAATAGCCATTTGTGGTTTTGTTTTCACCCCTATTCATAAGCTTACAACAGTTTTTCAACCCAAGGATTATTCATGAAAAAAATAATAAAAATATCCCTCTCCCTGCTCCTTCTATTCAGCTGGGCCAGCGCCAGTTTGGCCGTAGGCAATGTCTATATTCAAAATAACACCGGCCTAACTCTAGATTTACAAATCACCCAATATGGCGACAAACAACTAGATAAAGGAGATGAATGGGGAGTAAACACAAGCCAATTAATACCTTGGCAAAAAAAGAAAAAAGCCCTGTGGTATAACCGTGATTCAGGCATCACTTGGGGAAAAAGTTTTTATTTTGATACTCGCATAACCATTAATAATCAATACATCACCACCTTGCAACAAAAACTAAAGGGCACATGGCGGTTCAGTAATTTATATCACAGCATTGAAGGCAGCGATTTTTCTCAGGGTTGGTCTCAAGGCTATGATATTCTTGAAGAAAGCTTCAGCGTAAATGGCAAGCAATATCAAATAAAATACAGCGCCGATTACAATGGCTCCACCAGTTCAGATGACATTATTTATGCTTTGCATGAAGTCAGCCCTTACAGCTTGCCAAGCGGTGCCAGTAATCAATCCTTAAAAGTACTGTCTTATAATCTTTACACCATTCTTACTAACACCGCTTCAGACATTAACCGCCGCATGCAGGCATTACCTGAAGCCATTAGCGGCTACGATGTGATTGTCTTTGAAGAAGCCTTTTACAATTCTGCCCGTGAAGATTTAATCAACAATATTGACAGTGAATACCCTTACCAAACTGACATTTTAGATACCTCAGGTTATTTAGAAGATGGCGGTGTGTTCATTGCCAGTAAATGGCCCATCGAAATAGAGGGGCAGTTTAAATATGACCATTGCTCAGGAATAGACTGCTTGTCTCCTAAGGGGGCTGTGTACGCCAAAATAAACAAGCAAGGTGTGCCATACCATGTATTTGGCTCACACCTTCAAGCAGAAAACAGTAACTCTGCAAAAGCAGCACGACTTGCACAGTTTCAAGAATTAAAAAGCTATATTGATTTAAAAAATATCTCAGCCAATGAAGCGGTAATCATTGCTGGCGACATGAATGTAGACAAACTCTCTAGCCACCAAGAATACCTAGACATGCTACAGGCCCTTAATGCCAGTGAGCCTGCCATAGCCAGTTATTCTCATGAATACAGTGATGATGACGCCACCAACAATATGGCCAGTGAACAATCTTGGTTAGACTATGTGCTATACAGTAACGACCACGCACAGCCTCAGCAGTCTAGTGAAGCGGTATTGGTGTTAAAGTCCAATGACGATGACATGTTTGATGTGTGGGATTATTCCGATCATTACAGCGTGTTTGGTTATTTCGA
>OLHJ01000434.1_pt1 | contig 13649 bp, 13 predicted proteins | sample 1609491 | NCBI WGS metagenome assembly OLHJ01 (sample SAMN05416861, study PRJEB24817) | seawater metagenome | isolation source: Sea water | place: Canada:Atlantic | collected 2013-11
TCTACACAGAGTAGATCGTCGGCAGCGTCAGATGTGTATAAGAGACAGCCCTAAATCCATGAAATACATGTATGGGCTAGGGTTCAAGGTACGCAGTGCACGATAAAGGTTTAAAGGATGAGCTTTAAAATCTACCGACAATCTTTGGCTGACGACGCATTGCATGATGTCTCCGGCCAAAACATATTGTTTTATTTTATCCACAGCCCCTTTAAAGGCTTCTTCTCCAAAGCCAGAAACAAAATCTTCTTCTTTCACTTCACGAGGCTGAATAAGCGGCTGGCCAATTTGACCCTGATAAGTGCGGCGTAATTGCCCACGTAAAATAGTAATGCGTCGCTTAGCCTTGGCATAAGCATTGGGTTCTTGCGGGTTAGCCAAAACAATGAAAAACAGCTTGCCACTTAAGTTATCAAATACCATCACTTCTTCAGATTGCATAAGAAGGATATCTGGGGTGCCTAATTCGTCTTTGGGGCAGCTGTCTTTTAGGCGTTTTTCTACATAGCGCACCACGTCATAACCAAAGTAACCCACTAGGCCACCATCAAATTTTGGCAGTCCCTCTACTTGGGCTACTTTAAATTGCTTTTGGTATTCATCAATGTAGGCCAGAGGGTCTTCAACGATGGTTTCTTCAACCAGTTCATCTTGCTCAAAAATCTGAACCTTTTCGTTAAAGACTTTTAAGACGCGTCGACAAGGCAAGCCGATCATGCTGTAACGGCCCCATTTTTCGCCGCCCTGAACCGATTCAAGCAAGTAAGAATAAGGCCCTTGGGCCACTTTTAAATAAGCACTTAACGGAGTATCGAGATCCGCCAGCACTTCTTGGAAAACAGGTATACGATTATAACCCTGCTCGCATAGCGCATTAAATGCAGTGGGTGTCATGTCAAAATCCTAACGCGTAAATGAATATACAGTGTCGACTAAAGCAATATTAGCGAGTCGTTGGCAAACGCAGGGTGTTGTGAAACTGGCGCTCAGGCGGTACAGGGACAAACAACACCCTGCTATAGCCATCGCTTAACATGAAGGCTTAAACTGAAACGAGCTGAACAGTGAGAAACTCGCACCTTGTAATCCTATTGGGGAGAAAATAAGCCAGAACTATACCAGTGAAGTCTAGTGCCTTAAAGAGTAAAGCACCTTTGAAAATCACAATTAGGGCACGAAACTTGATGCAAGTTGCCCAGTTCGTCAAATAAAGCGCTATTTATTGATACATTGGAAACACCATGGACAAAAATCAGCGTAAACCGGTGGCTTTTTTAAAAGCCCTTTTGAGCATTTTTAGTGCAGCTTTAGGGGTTCAGAAACAAGCCAATATGGAAAGAGATTTGAATGCCAGTAACCCGGCTGTATACGTGGTGTCTGGCATTATTTTTTTAGTGCTCTTTATTGGCGGCATTGCCACTGTGGTGAGCCTAGTGACACCCGGCTAGGCATGCTTTAGGCCCGCCGAGTGTATTCAAAGTGATGCAAATTCTAGCTATTAGCCTTTGGCACCCCGTTTAATGCTTTCTATTAACTGGCTCACCTGTTTATTGGGCTCTTTATTAAACTGGCAAACCCCATTTGGAAATATTCTTTCCAATTCTTTTTTATATGGTCGCATATCCGCTTCACCATACACGCCCTGCCTTAATGCTTGAGCCACTGGAATACGCTGGCATTTAAGGGTGTCGGTATAAATGTTATCCCCAGCCATCAACCTTGAGTGACTGAAATGGGGAAAACGCTGTTGGCACAAGCCCGGTGTTTTTTCATTCCACCTGCCATCCCATGTGCTCTCACCACTGTCGATGACATTGAGATCCGTGTCGTAGCATCTATCGCTAGCTGCAACCGGTCTGTTACCCACCACGCCCTTCTCTGGGTGTTCTTTTAAATTGATCAACCATTGGTCTAGCACCAGTAGAGCATCATTAATGGGTAGGCTGCGCACGAGATCTCGGCGTGATAGGGAGTCGTCTTTTTCCATCATCCAAATAAGCTGATGATCACTGTGCCCCATGGCATTTTGAATGCGCTTACGGCTAGTGAAGGACGATAGGCTATGGTGCATATCCAGCTTGTGATCTAAATAATGACGCATATCTATTATGGGTAAATCAGATAACCCCAGGTAAACCAAGCCACTGCCATACGCAGCATCAATGGCATCATCACTGCCCTCACTGCGTTTAGCTAGGGTTTTATCACCATTGTGGGTCATATTATGTTGCCCCCATAATGACAGGCGCTTTAGGGAGTCATCGCCGCTGATATGCCAGAAGCGTTCATTTTCCATATCCACCGGAGACTTCCAGCCGCCGATGTATTTATTCACACCCAGAAACTCCTTAATACTAATGTTATCGTTCTGCAGAGACTGCAAACCATACTGCACCCCTTGGTTATCCCAAAAGCGCTTTCCAAAACCATTGTTATGGGTGCCATAGTAGTGGCTTAAATTCCCCCAATGACTCCAGTCCACTTGTAATAAAGTCTCGCGGCTGACTTGATGATACTTTGAGAAAAAGTAGGGGTTGTTAATATGCTGAGCAGGGCCTCGCCACCCATTGGTACACTGACTTGCACCATCGGGTAATAAAGTAAAATCGCCATTTAATATGCCCGCAATGCCTTGCAAGTTGCCATAGCGATTATCGAAGTCCTGCAGGGCATTATTACCTTCCACAAAAGAGCGATTTGGCCAGTGCTGCCATTTGTCTTGCTCACTGGTGACATCAAAGTAATATTCCATTAACTCGCAGTCCAGCGCATAACTGACTTGAGTGACCATGTCTGGGTATGAATAAAGAGGGATGGCGGCATCCAAAATGCCCGGGCGATTTTGTGATAACAAGTATTGCTGAATAGCGCCACCAGAGCCTCCTATTCCCACGGTATAAAGAGGCTTACCGTAGCTGCTGGCAAACTGCTTTTTCACCCTTAAGGCAGTGTCTTCACTTAACCAAATGTCGTAATGGTTACTGGTTTGAGTGCCGGTACTAAAAGCCACTGCATAACCTTGTTCTAGCTGCTCTTCATGCTCATACAACAACTTAGAGATTCCCACATGCCCTTGCTTGTGGCCAATTCCCACACCGCCTTTAAAGCGATACATTAATCGCTTGTTCCATTTACCGGTGTCAAACTGATCAGGCTCATCCGCTTTACTCACAGGCAAAGCCAATACATAAATAAAGCGATTTATAGTGCCCGTTTCTACCCGAATTAGCTTACTCACGTCCTTAGAAATCAGAGATTTATCCTCTACTTTTCTAAAGCCCTTTAATTCGTCATCTTTCACGAAGTACTGAATTTGGGTGGGGATAGTGCAATCCTTGCTGTAGCCCAAAAGCTCATCCGTTTTATTGCCTTTCTCATCCACTGCATACACTGCAATTCCCACCTTTTCTTGGTTATCCACAATGGGCTGACCTAAGCCTGAGCGCTCTGTGGCACATAAGAATGGATAGTCGTTTTCAACAGAGAATAGAGGCTGAGTAGGGCCAGATTCGTTAATGGCAATGGGAAAAGGAAAGGTATCATCTGGACGTTGGATAATGGCAGGGTGTTTACCCTGATAGCTGTCTTTTATGGCTTTAGGGCGGTAATTTTCTGGCATATTTAGCACAAATAAATCACTGCTTTTTGGCATCATCCTGTGTTCAAGGCGATCATAAAACAAGCCTAAACTGGTGGCACACAAGCCTATTATTAGCATTACAAATACGAGTTTTTTCACACTAAATTCCTTTTGCTGTCCTCTCTATTATTTAATCTAGCTCTAATAGCTTTGACCCAAAAGCCACAAAAGGGATCATTTTATTTCTAAAAAATTGAATTCCATAACAAACTAATTACTTGATTTACAGCAAAAGTTCGATTTAGAAATACCACCAAAAGTTCCTAGAGCCTAGTCCTCGCTATCAATGAACAGAAGAGTAAGTAAGGACAAACTTTAGTATTATAAGTGTTTTAGCTTATATTGAATTGAAATATAAATGAGAAGGTTAATAAGAAAATACTTGGAAGGGTTATATATCCAGATGCTTTAAAATGGCATTGTAACATGCCAAATATGCATATAGAGCCACCTAGAGAATTGGCTTTAAATGAAGTTGCGACACAAAAGGCAAACACAGAGCCTTCAATAACAGAATTAGCAAAACCCAAAAGTGAATCGTTCACGCCCCCCTAAGTCTTTACCACTTCCGACATTTTTATAGTTATGTGCTTCCAAAAAATCTCGTACCTGCCTTGCTTGCTGCCAGCCATGCTCCATCACTAAGCAACCTTGTGCATTCAAATGCGCTTGCGCATTACCTGCAATAAAAAATAAATCAGCAAACCCTTTTTGCTTAGCCGTTAATGCAGAGCTGGGTTCAAAACGCACATCCCCTTGGGACAAGTGAGGGTCTTGCTCATCTATGTAGGGCGGGTTACTAATAATTAAATCAAATTTTTCACCATTCAATTCATCAAACCAACTGCTTTGCATAAAATTAACATTTTCTATTTTATTTAATTTTTGATTCTCTTGTGCAAGCAAAACCGCATCGACCACCACATCTACCCCCACCACACGGGCATTGGGAAATTCATGGCCTAACGATAAAGCCAGCGCCCCAGTGCCTGTGCCTAAATCTAAAATCGATTTAGGGTTTAATTCTTTCTCCAACACCCAATCAATTAAAGATTCAGTATCGCCCCGTGGAATTAAGGTATGAGGAGAGACGTTTAAATGTAAGTCCCAAAAGCCTTGCGTGCCAATTAAGTAAGCCACAGGCTCACCAAGTTGGCGACGCGCAATTAAATCAGAGAATTGCTGTTGCTGCTGAGAGGTTAATTCTTTATTGGGGTCTGTAAATAAGATGTTACGCGAAGCGTTCATACAAAATAATAAAATAAGCTCGCAATCTAATTCAGGAGTATCTGAATCCACCAGCTTTTCACGCCCCATGGCTAATGCTCGAGTAATGGCCAAAGACATAGGGCTACCGTTTAAATATTTTATAAAAAGAAAAGGGTCTTCAAGATAATGACAGCCCATGCCGTCATTATCTTACGATTTTACAAACGCTATTTTTACGAATCTTCACCCATGGAAGCAAGCAGCTCAGCTTGATGCTCTTGGATAAGTGGCTGTACCACCATATCCATGGCCCCTTCCATTAATTCATCTAACTTATAAACGGTTAGATTGATTCTGTGATCACTTACACGACCCTGTGGGTAGTTATAAGTGCGTATACGCTCTGAGCGATCACCACCACCCACTAGGCTTTTACGCTCTGCTGCCTGTTCTGCTTCTGCCTTTTGGCTAATGGCATCATTCATACGAGTCGCTAGGATCGACATGGCTTTTGCACGGTTCTTATGTTGCGAACGCTCTTCTTGGCATTCCACCACAAAACCGGTTGGAATGTGGGTAATTCGAATAGCCGAGTCGGTTTTGTTTACGTGCTGACCACCGGCACCTGAGGCACGGAAAGTGTCTATGCGTAAATCTGCTTTCTTAATATCTACATCACCTTCAGCATCTACTTCTGCCATAACCGCCACGGTACAAGCAGAGGTATGTATACGCCCTTGAGATTCAGTGGCCGGCACACGTTGAACACGGTGCACACCCGATTCAAATTTTAGCTGGCTGTAAACACTGTCACCGGCAATGCGCATAACCAGTTCTTTATAACCGCCATGCTCGCCATGGTTGGCGTTCATTACTTCAAATTTCCAGCCGCGTTTATCCGAATACTTACTAAACATTCTAAATAAGTCACCAGAGAAAATAGCGGCTTCATCGCCACCGGTTCCGGCACGAATTTCAACGATTACGTTTTTGCCATCGTTAGGGTCTTTAGGCAATAGCAAAATTTGCAATTCAGCTTCAAGACGCTCTATTTCGCTCTTGGCACTTTTAAATTCTTCTTGGCCCATTTCACGCATATCAGGATCACTATCCTGCGTTAACGCGATGGCTTCCTCTAGATTTTCTTCGGCCAGTTTAAAATCAGAAAACGATTTCACCACGGGTTCTATTTCTGAATATTCCATAGATAACTTACGGAATTTATTTTGGTCGCTAATAACACTGTTATCAGACAACAGGTGTCCAATTTCTTCGTAGCGCTCGCTTAATATTTCTAACTTTAATTTAACGGAATCTTTCATGGTATCTACAAATTATTTTTAAATAACACTAACCGGTATTTCTAAATAAAAGCGTGTTTACTTTTATTTAGAGATGCCGCCTAGCGACGAATTTTCACTGCCTTTAAGGTTGGGCTTTTACATCTTCATCATTTAATTGATAAAGTTCCTGCACCCATTCCATTACTTCTTTACGCCCTTCAGCACTGGCCTCACGCATTTGCACCGTTGGCTGGTGTATTAGCTTATTAGTTAGCATGCTGGCCAAGGTAGTAATTACTTTTTGAGCATCATCACCTTTTTGCAATCGCTTCATGGCTTTTTCTAATTCAATGTCGCGCACCCCTTCGGCATGCTGGCGAAACGCTTTAAGCGTGGTCACGGCATCTAATGTGCGCAACTGACGCATGAAGTCAGAACTGCCTACTTCAATTATTTCTTCAGCATCTTGTGCTGCAAATTCCCGCTGACGTACGTTTTCATCAATAATGTCTTTTAAATCATCAACGGTATAAAGATAAACATCATTCAGCTCGGCCACTTCTGCTTCTATGTCACGAGGCACGGCAATATCTACCATGAACATAGGGGAGTGCTTGCGTTTTCTTAATGCTCTCTCAACTGCCCCTTTACCTAATATAGGCAGTGGGCTGGCGGTGGAGGCAATCACCATGTCGGCTTTATATAGCTCGTCGGGGATATCCGATAACAAGATGGCTTTGGCACCAAATTGATCGGCCAAGGCTTCAGCCCTTGCTAAGGTTCGGTTGGCGACGGTGATATTACTGACGCCAGCATCTACCAAGTGCTTGGCCACTAAATCAATGGTTTCTCCTGCGCCTATTAAGAGCGCACGGGTTTTGGATAAGTCTGAAAATATACGCTGGGCCAAATTAACCGCCGCATAAGCCACTGAAACAGGATTTTCCCCAATGGCTGTATCGGTACGAACTTGCTTGGCAACGGTAAAGGTTTGTCTAAACAAACGGCCCAGTTCAGGCCCAATGGTGCCTGCTTCCTGTGCCACCGCAAAGGCACTTTTCATTTGTCCGAGAATTTGCGGCTCACCCAAAATTAAGCTATCTAAGCCACTGGCTACCCGCATTAAATGCTTCACGGCATCTTCATCGCTAAGTGCATAGTGGCAATCGGCTAGCTGAGAGAGCGGCACACCATGGGTTTTATGCAACCATTCCAGCACCTGACTGATGTCCATTCCTTCCACATTGCAATACAGCTCGGTGCGATTACAGGTAGAAAGAATGGCTATCTCTTGCATGCCAGGGGCTGAATTTGCATCACGCAGCTGCGCTGGCAGTAAGTCAGGAGCAAACGCCACTTTCTCACGCACGGCCACTGGTGCTGTTTTATGGTTAATTCCGAGTGCCAATAACGTCATGAACTACTTAATTTTCTTCCCATTAGATGTCTAACGACCAAATACCCGAACTGAATAGGGCTATATTGGCCCTATCTATTTCAATCTTGCCAAAAAGGGCCGTATTATATCCATAAATGCGCAAAATAGTTGCACTGCTTGCAAATCAAGTGATCTGAGCCCATATATGTATAATGCACAGAATTAATTACTTAATATTTACGGCTAGCAAACTTGGGTTTTTCCAGATGATTTCATCAATCAAGCCCAGCCACACAAGGAACACCTATGTTTAAACTGCTGCTAGGCCTTGCTTTCAGCTTAACTGCCTTTTCAAGTTGGGGTGCAGCTTCTGCCTCTGAAGATGCTGTCACTCCAGACATTGCCCAAACACAACCAGATTATAGCGTTAATACACTATACGCATTGCTAGTGGCTGAAATGGCTGGGCAACGCCAGTTATTTGATGTGGCATTAGGCAACTATTTATTAGAAGCCCACCGTACTCAAGATCCAGGTGTGGCCGCTCGTGCCACGCAAATCGCTCAATACATTGGCGCAGACCAAGCAGCCTTAGATGCGGCCACCTTGTGGGTGAAGCTTGATGAAAAAAACCCCCTAGCTCAACAAGCATTCTCATTGGAATTGGTAAAGGCTGCACGCTTTAGTGAATCGGTCATTCACCTGCAAAGTGCACTGGATTTAGACAAACAATTAAATGTTAGTTTTATTACCATTCAGGGGGAGAAAATGAGTGAAGGCTCTCGAGAGCTTTGGCTACAAGTGCTTACCCCTTTGCTTCAGCGCTATCAAGGCAATCATGCTTTGCTGTTTAATGTGGCCAATCTTCACCAACAACAGCAAAATAACCAAGCCGCTTTAGAGCTTATTGACCAATTAATTGAGTTAAATGGTGATTTTTATCCCGCTTGGACACTCAAGGCACGCTTACATGCCACCCAAGGGGATGTGGATACAGCGCTTGATGCCACTAATACTGCACTAGAGCACTTTGAAAACGATAAAGCCTTCACTATTTTAAAAGCGCGCTTGCTGGTGAAGAAAAAGAACATTTCTCAAGCCCGTGACACGTTTGCTGAATTAAGTAAAAGCCACCCAAGAGACAGCCACATATTACTGCCCTTAGCACTCACCCAATTAGAACTTCAAGAGTTTGATGATGCCAAGGTCAGCCTGACTAAATTGCTGCAAATAGGACAAATGCCCGATGAAGCCCATTATTATTTAGGCCGCATTGCCCAGTTTCAAAAACAACCCCAACAAGCGCTTGATCACTACCTTGCCATGCAAGCCGGTAGAGAATATTTAGCCGCACAAAGCGGCATTGTGCAGATTTACTTATCTCTTGGTAAAACACAGCAGGCTCTTGATCATATTCGCTTACGCAGAGAACAAAATACCGAGCATCAGCAAGCGTACTTCTTAATGGAAGTGGAACTGCTCAATCGAACCGAGCAATTTCAAGCCTCTCTTGAAGTGTTGAATGATGCGCTTAAAGCCTATGCAGACAATACCGATTTACGTTACAGCCGCGCCATGGTGTCTGAAAAACTGGGCAACATTGACCAACTAGAGCAAGACCTCTCCCATATCATTGACCTAAACCCTAAAAACGCCACTGCGTTAAATGCGCTAGGCTACACCCTTGCCGATAGAACCAAACGCTTGGATGAAGCTTTAAAGCTTATTCAACAAGCTCGTTTAATTTCCCCATCCGACCCGGCCATTATAGACAGTCTAGGCTGGGTATATTTTCGTATGGGTAACTTTGAAAAATCCTTAGAGCTGCTTAAAAAAGCCTATGCTAATTTTCCCGATGCCGAAGTGGCAGCACACTTAGGGGAGTCTTGTGGGCCATGGGTTTAAAAGAAGAAGCACTGGAGATTTGGAAAAAAGGCTTAGAAAAACAACCTAAAAGCAAAATCTTGCAAGACACCCTCAGTCGTTTGGAAGTCAATTTGTAATTGAATTAGTCCCTTCAACATACCCCACACCTCAATTCATCATTCAGGCTTAACTGTAAATGCGTTATTTAGTAGTTTTATTGGTTCTGACACACATGCTCGGTTGTACCTTTACGCCCACTAAGCCCATTCAGGGCCAATGGAGTTTTGATGGCAAAATTGGCATCACTACCCCTGACGACAGCATGGCCGGTTTTATACAGTGGAAACAACAAAAAGATAATTTTGATATATATGTCACCGGCCCGCTTGGGCAAGGCAGTACTCGCATAGAAGGTACTTCTAAACACGCTACGCTAACCCAAGGCGGTAAGATCCATACAGGCGTAAACCCGCAACAACTGATTTACCAACAGCTAGGTTGGTTCTTTCCGTTGAAAAACCTACCCTATTGGCTCAAAGGCAAAACAGCACCCTTTAGCCCAGCGAAAACCGAATCAAAAGACGGTAAACTTGCCAAAATCGAGCAAGACTTATGGAACGTGGAAATTCAGCGCTACGACCCTTATTATGATTTACCCGCGCGCATTAAAATTCGCCAAGGTAAGTGGAAATTTTTAATTGTGGTAAAAAATTGGTCTGTGGATTAATTCCTACCTATAAAAGCATTAAGTAACCCATGAATTCTAAAAAGCCCCTCATTCTTCCAAGCCCTGCCAAACTTAACTTGTTCCTACATATTAATGGGCAAAGAGAGGATGGCTATCACCTACTGCAAAGTATTTTCCAGTTTGTAGATTGGTGTGACGAGCTCACGTTTAGTGAACAAGACCAGTCCCGAATTAGCATTACCCCCCATATCGAAGATATCCCTCTAGAGGATAACCTCATCTACAAAGCGGCATTATTGCTTCAGCGTCATACTGGTTGCCAACAAGGTGCTCATATTAACCTTCAAAAAGTATTGCCCATGGGAGCAGGCTTAGGGGGGGGCAGTTCCAATGCAGCCACGGCGTTAGTAGGGCTTAATGAACTGTGGCAAACAAAGCTAAGCATTAATGAGCTGGCTGAACTAGGATTAACACTCGGGGCCGATGTCCCTGTCTTTGTTCGCGGACAAGCAGCTTGGGCAGAGGGGGTTGGTGAGTTATTAACACCGATGCTGGATTTAGATGAAAACTGGTTTGTACTGGTGGTGCCAGATTGTCATGTGAATACTCAAAATGTTTTTTCACATAAAGATTTGACAAGAGACACCCCTAAGTGCAGAATGAGCGCCGCTCTTCGGGGCACAGGTCGGAATGACTGTGAATTGATAGTTAGTAAGCTTTACCAAGAAGTTTCTAACTCATTGAATTTGCTAAAGAAATTCGGATCTGCTAGAATGACAGGCACTGGTTCTTGTGTGTTTTTGGAGGTCACTTCAGAGCATCAAGCCAAGCAAGTTCTAGCTCAACTACCGGCTAATTACACAGCTAAAGTAGTGAAAGGTTTAAACCAATCACCACTTAATAATGCAGTAATCAGTTAGGTCAGTTTTTAGGGGTGTAGCCAAGCGGTAAGGCAACGGGTTTTGATCCCGTCATGCGTAGGTTCGAATCCTGCCACCCCTGCCATCTTTTCAAAATCCTTCATTGAATAATTTTAAACACCAGGAGTATCCGACGTGTCTAAGTTAATGGTTTTTACCGGTAACGCGAACCCAGAATTGGCGCGTTTAATTGTTGACCACCTAGACCTTCCATTAGGTGTAGCCACGGTAGGTCAATTCAGTGATGGCGAAATCACAATAGAGATTGCTGAAAACGTACGCGGTAAAGACGTTTTTATCATTCAACCTACTTGTGTACCAACTAATGACAACCTTATGGAACTCATTTTTATGGTAGATGCCCTACGCCGCTCATCAGCAGGCCGTATTACTGCGGTTATTCCTTATTATGGTTATGCCCGTCAAGACCGTCGTGTACGTTCTGCTCGTGTTCCTATAAGTGCTAAAGTAGTGGCTGACATGCTACAAGCTGCTGGTGTTGACCGCGTATTAACGGTTGATCTTCACGCAGACCAAATCCAAGGCTTCTTTAACGTGCCTATGGATAACATTTACGGCTCACCTATCTTGCTTGATGACATTGAAAAGCAAAATTACGAAGATCTTATGATTGTGAGCCCAGACGTAGGTGGCGTAGTACGTGCCCGCGCCATCGCCAAGCAACTAGACGATGCCGACCTTGCCATTATTGATAAACGTCGCCCACAGGCTAACGAAGCACAAGTTATGCACATTATAGGTGACGTAACTGACCGAACCTGCATCATCGTTGATGACATGGTCGATACAGCCGGCACATTGTGCAAAGCGGCCGAAGCACTTAAGCAATTTGGTGCGAAAAAAGTTGTGGCCTACTGTACACATCCTGTACTATCTGGCGCCGCAATTAAGAACATTAAGAACTCTTCGTTAGATGAACTAGTCGTAACCGACACCATTCCTCTAACAAAAGACGCAAAATCACTTGGTAACATTCGCCAACTGACACTTGCGGGTTTATTGGCTGAGTCTATTCGACGCGTCAATAACGAAGAATCTATTAGCGCTATGTTTCGCTAATAGTCAAAAATCCATCAATGCCTGAGTTTGTTAATATTTAGCAAACAGGCACTGATAGAGTTTGCTGCAATTAAGCGGCAAATAAAAAGGCTCTAATCCTGGTCGCGGGGTTGGGGCTGCTTTCATTTATAAAGGTATGAAAAATGGCTAATTTTGAATTAAATGCTGAACTACGCGAAGTTAAAGGTACGAGTGCGAGCCGCCGCCTACGTCGCTTGGAAGGCTTAACTCCAGCAATCGTATACGGTGCTGGTAAAGAAGTTGCTCAGGTTACTTTGGCACTTAAAGACTTGAATAAAGCGTTTGAAGATGAAGGCTTCTTCAGCCACATCGTTAAACTAAACGTTGCTGGTACAGTTGAAACCGTACTAATCAAAGACGTTCAACGTCATCCTTTCCGCCCGGTTATAATGCACGTTGATTTCCTACGCGTAGATAACGACACCATCATCAAGCAGCACATCCCTCTACACTTCATCAACGAAGAAGCTTGTAAAGGCGCTAAATTGCAAGGCGGTAAGATCACTCACACCATCTCTGATGTTGAAGTAATCTGTGCTGCTGGCGTACTTCCTGAATTCATCGAAGTAGACATGGCTGATGTTGAAGTGGGCACTATCGTTCACTTGTCTGACCTTAAACTAGCTGAAGGCGTTCAAATTCTTGCGCTTACTCACGGTGCTGACCACGATGCATCTGTAGTATCTGTTCTAGCGCCTAAAGGTAAAACTGACGAAGAACTTGAAGAAGAAGCTGCTGCTGCTGCCGAGTAATTCAGCATTTAGCACTTGAACTTAAGTAAAGGCACTGGCGTGAAGGATAAAATCAAACTGATTGTAGGCTTGGGTAATCCAGGTTCTGAATATCACAATACCCGACACAATGCCGGTGTCGATTTACTTGCAGAGTTAGCACGTTTTTATAACGTGCAACTCAAGCCCGATAAAAAATTCCACGGTCTGGTGGGGAAAACCCAAATTAAAGGCCAAGAAGTGTGGTTATTGTTTCCAACTACCTTCATGAACTTGAGTGGTCAAGCCGTTCAAGCCCTCGCGAACTTTTACAAAATATCTGTTAATGAAATTCTAGTGGTGCATGACGAACTAGATTTACCTGTGGGCACAGCCAAATTTAAATTAGGCGGCGGTCACGGTGGTCAAAACGGTTTACGTGACATTATTAGCAAGATGGCCAATAACAAAAACTTTTACCGCCTACGCATTGGTATCGGACACCCTGGTGATAAAAGCAAAGTAACAGGCCATGTATTAGGTCGCGCCAATAAAGATGACCAAAATAAATTAAGCGCTGTTATCGATGAAGCCATTCGCGAAATAGACAGCATTGTAAGCGGAGATTGGCCCGCAGCCATGAATCGATTGCACAGTTTTAAAGCATAACGAATCGTTAAAAATTTCTAATTAGGGGTTAATCCAGATGGGTTTTAAATGTGGCATTGTTGGATTACCAAATGTTGGTAAGTCCACTTTATTTAACGCGCTAACTAAATCAGGCATAGGGGCGGAGAATTTTCCCTTTTGTACCTGTCTCTTATACACATCTCCGAGCCCACGAGACTCCTGAG
>OLHJ01000435.1_pt1 | contig 13641 bp, 10 predicted proteins | sample 1609491 | NCBI WGS metagenome assembly OLHJ01 (sample SAMN05416861, study PRJEB24817) | seawater metagenome | isolation source: Sea water | place: Canada:Atlantic | collected 2013-11
TACGAGATGCTCAGGAGTCTCGTGGGCTCGGAGATGTGTATAAGAGACAGCATGACTGGCGGTGCGGCAATTATCCTTGGTTCAACGGGTCGTAACTTTGCTGCAGGTATGAGTGGCGGTGTCGCTTATGTTTGGGATAAAGCAGGTGACTTCGAGACTAAGCTCAACGCAGAACTTGTAGACCTAGATCCAATTGAACAAGAAGATAAAGATCTTCTACTAGATATGCTAACTAAGCATGTTGAATTCACAGGAAGTGAAGTTGCTCAGTCTTTCCTAGACAACTTTGAAGCAAGTGTTGCATCGCTAGTTAAAGTAATGCCACGCGACTACAAAGCGGTTCTTCAAAAGCGTAAAGCTGAAGCACAACAGGCACAAACGGAAGAAGTGGAGGCAGTATAATGGGTAAGCCTACTGGATTTTTAGAACACGGTCGTGAGCTTCCAAAGAAGCTCGACCCGTCAGTTCGAATTGAAGACAACAAAGAGTTCGTACTTAACGAAGAGTTTGGTGAAAAGATCAATACTCAAGCATCTCGTTGTATGGACTGTGGCGTACCTTTCTGTCACAACGGCTGTCCGATTGGTAACATCATCCCAGAATTCAATGACGCTGTTTATCGCGACAGCTGGGAAGAGGCTTGGAACATTCTTAGCTCTACCAATAACTTCCCTGAGTTTACAGGTCGTGTTTGTCCTGCTCCTTGTGAGAGTGCCTGTGTTCTTGGCATCAACCAAGACCCAATCACTATCTGTAATATCGAGAAAACGATTGTAGAAACTGCGTACCGTGAAGGGTACGCAAAGCCTAAAACACCACGCTCTCGCACAGGTAAAACTGTCGCAGTTATCGGTTCAGGCCCTGCAGGCTTAGCCGCAGCTGAGCAGCTAAACAGTGCCGGTCACTCGGTAACGGTATTTGAACGTGACGAGAAAGTGGGTGGTCTACTTCGCTTCGGTATCCCAGATTTCAAACTGGGTATGGACGTAATTGATCGTAAGATCAACCTAATGGCTGAAGCTGGCGTTGAATTTAAAGTTAACCAACACATCGGTGTTGATGTTAATGCTCAACAGTTACGCCAAGAGTTTGATGTGGTATTGCTAACGGGTGGTTCTACGGTTCCACGCGACTTACCAATCCCAGGTCGTGAGCTTAAAGGCGTTCATTTTGCCATGGAATTCCTTGGTCAAAATAATCGCCGTGCCAACGACTTAGATCTTAAGACAGAAGAGCTTCACGCTAAAGATAAGCACATTGTGGTTATCGGTGGTGGTGATACAGGCTCTGACTGTGTAGGCACATCAAACCGTCATAAAGCAGCAAGCATTACTCAAGTTGAGATCATGCCGATCCCACCAGAGAAACGCCCTGCAAATATGCCTTGGCCTCAATACCCAATGATCATGAAAACCACCACTTCTCACGAAGAAGGTTGTGAACGTCATTGGAACATCTTAACCAAAGAGTTCATTAGCGACGATCAAGGTCAAGTAACGGGTCTACGTATCGCTGACATCGTTTGGCAAGACGCAAAACCAGGCGAACGTCCAGGTTTTGATGAAGTAGCGAACTCTGAACGTGTTATTCCATGTGACATGGCATTCCTTGCAATGGGCTTCTTACACCCAGAGCCTACAGGCGTGCTTGCTCAACTAGACATTAAACTGGACGAGCGCGGTAACGTCGCTTCTGAAGGTTTTGCGACGAACCAGAAAGGCGTTTTCGCTGCTGGTGATATGCGTACTGGTCAGTCTCTGGTTGTACGTTGTATTAATGAAGGTCGTGAATGTGCAATTGCCATTGATGACTTCTTAATGGGTAACTCAAACTTAGAAGCGAAAGCTGATTCACTCATGCTTTCCGCATAATATTTCTCGGGCTAACGTCGATGACGTTAGCCTAGAGGAAAAGCAACACCCTTCCTAACTTTTATGTTTGGCTAGCACTCGATGCTAGCCTTTTTTCTATCTGCCTTACGGCTCCTGGGACATTCCCTTCGTTGCACATGTTAAATCCCATTAACATCTACCTTTTATATCCCTTTGATATCATTCTACTATTTTAGATTATTACGTGGTTAATCGCGTTTACGCATGATAATTAACCATGAACTTGACCTTAAACACAATTAGCTATACGTTGTAAAGCTGGTGAAAATAAAACCAATCGGTTTTGTTAACACAACCAATAACGTTTTAACTAGTTAAAGACAAACTATAAGCTTATAAAAAATAACAAGTATATGAATAGTTAGTCATTTACTGTCTGGATGACAGAGAAGCAAAAGGGAGAATTGCAATGGCTCTATATGATCCTAGTCTTGAAAAAGACAACTGTGGATTTGGTTTAATAGCGCAAATGGAAGGCCAACCGAGTCATAAGTTGGTACGAACTGCTATTTCAGCCCTCGATCGCATGACACACCGTGGTGGTATTGCTGCGGATGGTAAAACAGGAGATGGCTGTGGCTTATTGTTACAGAAGCCAGACTCTTATCTCAGAATTATTGCAGAAGAGAATAACTTCAAGCTCGGCAAGCAATACGCTGTCGGCATGATTTTCTTCAGCCAAGACCCAATCAAAGCGCAATCCGCGCAAGACATCGTCAATAAAGAACTCGCTCAAGAAACGTTAACCGTTGCAGGTTGGCGTGTCGTGCCGACCAACACAGACGTATTAGGTCCAATCGCAAAAGATTCCGTTCCTAATATTCAGCAAGTGTTTATCTCAGCACCTGCGGGGTGGCGTGAACGCGATATTGAACGACGCCTTTACATCGCTCGTCGTCGAATTGAAAAGCAGATCACAGAAGACAAAGATTTCTATATTTGTAGCCTTTCGACACAAGTCATGGTTTACAAAGGCTTGTGTATGCCGGCCGATCTTCCGCGATTTTACCTCGATCTTGCTGACTTACGTATGGAATCGGCGATATGCCTGTTCCACCAGCGCTTCTCAACCAATACTCAGCCGCGTTGGCCACTGGCTCAGCCATTCCGCTATTTGGCGCACAATGGTGAGATCAATACCATCGAAGGTAACCGTCAGTGGGCTAAAGCTCGTGCCTATAAATTCTCTTCACCACTGCTGCCCGATTTACAAACGGCCGCACCCTTTGTGAATGAGACAGGCTCAGATTCATCAAGCCTAGATAACATGCTCGACCTGTTCCTTGCCGGTGGTATGGATGTATTCCGAGCGATGCGTATGCTCGTGCCGCCCGCTTGGCAAAACCACCCAGACATGGATCCCGATCTGCGTGCATTCTACGACTTCAACTCCAAGCACATGGAACCGTGGGATGGCCCTGCAGGTATCGTCCTTTCTGACGGTCGTTACGCTGCGTGTAACCTAGATAGAAACGGCTTACGCCCTGCGCGTTATGTGATTACCAAAGACAACCTGATCACTCTGGCCTCTGAAGTGGGCATCTGGAATTACGCGCCAGACGAAGTGGCAGAGAAAGGGCGTGTCGGCCCGGGTGAACTACTCGTCATAGATACGCGCCGCGGTAAACTGTGGCAATCTAACGAGATCGACAATGACCTTAAAGGTCGCCACCCTTATAAAGAGTGGATGGAAAAGAACGTTCACAAACTCACACCGTTTTCCGATCTGCCCGATGAGCAAGTCGGTAAGCGCAGCTTTGACGATGACACGCTCAAGACCTACCAAAAACAGTTTGCGATGAGCAACGAAGAGTCGGACCAAGTACTGCGTGTGCTTGGAGATATGGGACAAGAGGCCGTAGGCTCGATGGGCGATGATACGCCGATGGCTGTGCTCTCTTCGAAAGAACGTCTCGTCACTGACTATTTCCGTCAAATGTTTGCACAGGTCACCAACCCACCGATTGATCCACTGCGTGAAAAGCATGTTATGTCTTTAGCCACCAGTATCGGCCAAGAGATGAACGTGTTCTGCGAAACCGACGGTCACGCCTACCGTGTGACATTTAATTCGCCAGTTCTGGTCTACTCTGACATGCAGCAACTTCTGCAGTTAAATCAAAAACACTATGGCCACGCGATTCTTAGCATGCACTATGATCCTGCTGATAAAGATCTCGAACAAGCCATTAATGACTTGTGTGATCGTGCGGTGCAAGAGGTCCGTGATGGTGCTGTTTTGATTGTACTTTCAGACAAGCACTTAGAGAAAGGCAAGCTCCCGGTTCCAGCAGCGATGGCTGTCGGTGCGGTGCAAACCAGACTTGCTGACAACAACCTACGTTGTGATGCCAACATCGTGGTTGAGACAGCAACCGCACGTGACCCGCACCAATTTGCAGTTCTGCTTGGCTTCGGTGCAACCGCAGTTTATCCATATCTCGCTTATGAAGCATTGGGCAAAATGTTGGACGATGGTTCATTAAATAAAGACTATCGCACTGCATTGCAAAATTACCAAAACGGCATCAACAAAGGTCTGTATAAGATCATGTCGAAGATGGGTATCTCGACGATTGCTTCTTATCGCTGCTCGCAATTATTTGAGGCGGTCGGTTTGCATACCGATGTCGTTGACTTGTGTTTCCGAGGCGTAACGACTCGTATCCAAGGCGCTAGCTTTAGCGACTTCCAACAAGATATCTATAACCTATCTCGTAAAGCATGGACTAAGCGTAAACCACTGGAACATGGTGGCTTGCTCAAATACGTACATGGCGGTGAATACCACGCCTACAACCCAGACGTAGTCAGTACCTTACAAACAGCCGTAAAGACAGGCGAAACATCAGATTATCAATCTTTTGCGAAGCAAGTTAATGCTCGTCCTGCTGCCATGCTGCGTGACTTAATGAGCCTTAAAAAAGCAGCTCAACCTCTAGCATTAGAAAAAGTCGAACCGAGCAGTGATCTCTTTAAACGCTTCGACTCTGCAGCGATGTCGATTGGTGCCTTAAGCCCTGAAGCTCATGAAGCACTGGCCATGGCGATGAACCGATTAGGAGGCTACTCCAACTCTGGTGAAGGTGGTGAAGATCCACGACGCTTTGGTACTGATCGTAATTCTCGTATCAAGCAGATAGCTTCCGGCCGTTTTGGTGTGACACCACATTACTTAACCAATGCGGATGTTCTGCAAATCAAAGTCGCACAAGGTGCGAAGCCGGGCGAAGGTGGACAACTGCCAGGGCATAAAGTCACCGCAGAAATCGCCAAACTGAGATACTCAGTTCAAGGGGTAACACTGATCTCCCCTCCTCCGCACCACGATATTTATTCTATCGAGGATCTGGCGCAGCTTATTTTCGACCTTAAGCAAGTGAATCCTAAAGCCTTGGTTTCAGTGAAGTTAGTGTCGGAACCGGGTGTGGGCACCATTGCTACTGGTGTGGCGAAAGCCTATGCCGACCTGATTACGATTTCTGGCTACGACGGTGGTACCGCGGCAAGTCCATTGACCTCGGTAAAATACGCAGGTTGCCCTTGGGAGCTTGGCTTAGCGGAAACTCAACAAGCACTGGTGGCCAATGGCCTACGCCATAAGATCCGCTTGCAAGTCGATGGTGGTTTAAAAACCGGACTCGATGTTATCAAGGGCGCGATTTTAGGTGCAGAGAGTTTTGGTTTTGGTACTGCGCCAATGGTCGCGATGGGTTGTAAGTTCTTACGAATTTGTCACCTAAACAACTGTGCAACGGGCGTTGCGACTCAAGATGAAACACTACGCCGTGAATACTTCAAAGGCCTGCCAGACATGGTAGTGAACTACTTTACCGGCCTAGCCGACGAAGTTCGCCAGTACCTTGCAGAACTTGGCGTCGAAAAGCTCACAGACCTGATTGGTCGCACGGATCTCCTTGAAGCCGTTCAAGGCCTCACAGCGAAACAGAGTAAACTCGATCTCTCTTCAATACTCGAAGCTCCGGTATCTCCAGAAGGTCACCCACTGTTTTGGACCGAGCCAAACGCACCATTTGATAAAGCGCAACTCAACCAACAGATCCTTGATGATGCCATTGATGCGATTGAGAAACGTCAATCCACCAGCCTTTACTACAACGTAATCAACACCGATCGCTCGATTGGCGCTCGTATCTCTGGCGAAATAGCGAAACGCTACGGTAACCAAGGCATGGCGGGCTCACCAATCAAGTTGTATCTCGATGGCACAGCAGGCCAATCCTTTGCAGTTTGGAACGCGGGTGGCGTCGAGCTATATCTGACAGGCGATGCCAATGACTATGTCGGCAAAGGCATGGCGGGCGGTAAGGTGGTTATCAAACCTCACCAAGGCACTGCATTTGTTTGTAACGAAGCGACCATCATAGGTAACACTTGTTTGTATGGTGCGACCGGAGGCAAGCTATTTGCAGCAGGTACTGCAGGCGAACGATTTGGCGTGCGTAACTCAGGCACCGTTGCCGTGATTGAAGGTGCAGGTGACAATGCCTGTGAATACATGACCGGTGGTATTGTTGCCATTCTTGGCGCAACCGGAGTGAACTTCGGCGCCGGTATGACAGGTGGGTTTGCTTATGTGATGGACAAGAATGAAGACTTCCAAGGCCGTGTAAACAACGAGTCGGTCGAAGCACTTTCTCTGTCTGACCTATTTATCCACCAAGAACACCTGCGCGGCTTGATTGCGGAGCACTTAGAAGAGACTGGCTCAGTACACGCTGAAGCTATTCTGGCGAACTTTGATGAATGGATTCCAAAGTTCTACTTAGTGAAGCCGAAGACGGCGGATCTCAACACCTTGCTCGGTCACCAAAGCCGCAGCTCTGCTGAACTTCGTGTTCAAGCGCAATAATTGGAAGGAGCCAATCATGAGCCAGAATGTATACCAATTTATTGATGTGAATCGCGTAGACCCAGCGAAGAAACCAATCAAGATACGTAAGATTGAGTTTGTAGAGATCTACGAACCTTTCACGAAGCAACAAGCTAAGGCACAAGCCGACCGCTGTTTAGACTGTGGTAACCCCTACTGTGAATGGAAGTGCCCCGTCCATAACTACATCCCTCAATGGCTCAAACTTGCCAATGAGGGACGCATTATCGAAGCGGCTGAACTGTCCCACCAAACCAACAGCTTGCCTGAGGTTTGCGGCCGAGTTTGTCCTCAAGATCGTCTATGTGAAGGCTCTTGTACCCTCAACGACGATTTCGGCGCAGTAACCATCGGCAACATTGAAAAATACATCAATGACAAAGCGTTTGAGATGGGCTGGAAACCAGACATGTCTCACGTTGAATGGACCGACAAAAAGGTCGCAATCATAGGCGCAGGCCCCGCTGGTCTTGCTGCAGCTGATATCTTAGTTCGAAACGGTGTGAAGGCTGTGGTATTTGACCGCTACCCGGAGATCGGTGGCCTGCTCACGTTTGGTATCCCATCGTTCAAGCTTGAGAAAGGCATCATGGAAAACCGTCGCCGTATCTTTAGTGGTATGGGCGTCGAGTTTAAGATGAATACCGAAGTCGGTAAAGACGTTCAGCTTCAACAACTTGTTGATGATTATGATGCCGTTTTCTTAGGTGTCGGTACTTATAAAAACATGCGCGCTGGGTTAGACAACGAAGAAGCACCGGGCGTTTATGATGCCCTACCCTTCCTTGTTTCCAATACCTACAAGGTCATGGAACTGGATAACCCAACGCCGTTTATCGACATGAAGGGCAAAAAAGTGGTTGTGCTTGGTGGTGGTGATACCGCGATGGACTGTGTACGAACGTCTATTCGTCAGCATGCTGCTAACGTCATCTGTGCTTATCGCCGAGATGAAGCCAACATGCCAGGCTCTCGCCGTGAGGTGAAGAATGCAAAAGAAGAAGGCGTGAAGTTCATGTTCAACCTTCAGCCATTAGCATTGGAAACCGATTCATCTGGTCATGTTACTGGCGTCAAAGTGGTGAAAACGGCGCTAGGTGAACCCGATGACGCAGGTCGCCGTCGTCCGGAACCCGTAGAAGGCAGTGAGCATGTTCTTGAAGCAGACGCCGTTATCATGGCATTTGGTTTCCAACCTCATGCAATGGAGTGGCTAGAACCATTTGGTGTAGAGCTCGATCAATGGGGTCGCATCAAGGCTCCCGGTAAACAAGAATTTCAATACCAAACCACCAACAGTAAGATCTTTGCAGGTGGTGATGCGGTTCGAGGATCTGACTTAGTGGTGACCGCTATCGATGAAGGCCGTAAAGCCGCGGAAGGAATATTGGATTACCTAGAAGTGTGACTAATATAAGGTTTCCTTTATTACTCAGGTCGTTACTATAAAAAAAGGATCCAATGATGGATCCTTTTTTCAATTCGATACGTTTGATGACAAGCACAACGATAAATAATTAGAACAATCGCAAAAGAACCAATACCGATAACTAGAATTAAAACTAAAACAACGCCATAGGAAACACTATGAAAAAAGCCGCTCTCCTTTCTCTATCTCTTTTGACCTTAACCGCTTGTAGCCAAGGAATCACGGACATGAAAGACAGAACTTCATCACCTTGTGGAGACAAACCAAACTGCGTATCAACTCAAGATGACCGTGAACAGCATACATTGGCCGCGTTTGAGTTATCAGATTCAGCAAACTTAGATGCGATTGAGCAGGTTGCGCTAACCTTACCGGGATCGAAAACCGCGAGTAAAACAGAAGATTACCTGCGTGTTGAATGTACTTCTCGCATCATGCGCTTTGTCGATGACTTAGAACTTAAGATCACTGATGGCAAACTGATCGTGCGTTCAGAGTCTCGTACTGGTCACTCTGATTTTGGCGTAAACCGAAAGCGTGCTGAACAACTTCGCGCTAGCTTAAAAAGCGAAGGCCTGATCAAATAGATAAAAGAATACGCAGATAAATCGCTGCTATTCGGATGAGAAGTGCCTCTGGGCAGTCGCTCGACACTTCTTATCCATGCTACAATTTCGCTCTACTGTTTAAATATTATTTATTAAGAGACTACACATGAAAATCGGCATCATTGGCGCAATGGAGCAAGAAGTTGCGATCCTAAAAGCAGCAATTTCAGACATTACTGAAGTTAATAAAGGCGGTTGTACCTTTTTCTCTGGTCAGATAAATGGTGTTGACGTTGTTTTGCTTCAATCAGGCATTGGTAAAGTGGCCGCTGCAGTGGGTACTTCAATCCTACTAAGCGAATACCAGCCAGACGTAGTACTGAACACGGGCTCTGCTGGCGGTTTTGATTCAACACTGAACCTTGGCGATGTGGTTATCTCAACTGAAGTTCGTCACCACGATGCAGATGTTACAGCTTTCGGTTACGAAATCGGCCAAATGGCAGGTCAACCTGCAGCGTTCAAAGCGGACGACAAACTGATGGCTGTTGCTGAACAAGCACTAGCACAAATGGAAGATAAGCACGCCGTTCGCGGTCTTATCTGTACTGGCGACGCATTTGTTTGCACAGCAGAACGCCAAGAGTTCATCCGCAAGCACTTCCCATCAGTGGTTGCTGTAGAGATGGAAGCATCGGCTATCGCTCAAGCTTGTCACCAATTCCAAGTACCATTCGTGGTTGTTCGTGCAATCTCTGACGTTGCAGACAAAGAATCACCAATGAGCTTCGAAGAGTTCCTGCCACTAGCAGCTCAAAGCTCTTCAGAAATGGTTATCAAGATGGTTGCCCTACTAAAGTAAGCGACTAGACATGCAAACACTGTTTGATCAGGTATTTGCAAATGGCGTGCTCCTTGTAATGTGGGGAGCACTGCTTTTTCATTTGATTTTACCTATCCCCCATGCCGCACACCCTACGACCTTATGGCATAAGTTTGCTGAGCTTTTAGCAAGCAAGGTTAATAACAACCAAAACTATTCCCAAAGCTTAATCTCGGGCACATTAGCCTGGGGCGTAATGGTACTGCCGACTCTGATAATTCTATTGGCACTGCAACCATTGGTTTGGCAATCTCAACTGTTTGAATTAGCGCTGTTATTACTGGCGATTGATTGGCGCAATAATGAAAAGCTAGCAAATCAGCTGATCAAAGCGCTTGGTCGAGAAGATAAAGCCACGGCTCGTCAGTTACTGGCTCCGGTTGTAAATCGTCAAACCGAATCACTGTCATCACTTGGGCTGGGCAAAGCCGCTGCTGAAACCATCATCATGGGTTACGCTCGCAATGTGGTATGTGTTTTATTCTGGTACGCCATTGGTGGTGGAATTGCGGCTTTAATGTATCGCCTTGTTGTTGAGTTAGCTCGAGCTTGGTCGCCGAGTCGTAAGCAATTTTCTCCGTTCGGCTCAACGGCTATCAAGATAGTCGCTATCCTCGAATTCATACCGATGCGTCTGTTTGCTTTGATGATCGTATGTGGTGATAAAGCAACGCACACATTTAAAATGATGCTTACCCAGAGCCGTTCTTGGCCATTGCCCGGGCCTGCATGGTTGATCACGGCCGTTGGCAACAAGCTGGAATTATCATTGGGTGGCCCTGCTATTTACAACAACACCAAAGCCATTCGTGCAAAATTAGGCGGCAGAATAGCCCCATCAGCCCTGCATTTATCGCAGGTTCAGAAGCTATTATTTGGCCGCATCGCTATCTGGATATTTTTACAAAGCCTAATCTTACTATTTGTTCACCAAGGGATTTAGAGTGAAACCTTCAGCACTTGTTACAAGCCTTACTCTTTTGTCTTCCAGCTTATGGCTGCCTTTATCATTTGCGGAAGAAACATCGCTGACTCCAGAAAAAGTACAGCCAGCTCAACGCGTAGTAAGCCTTGCTCCTCACGCCACTGAACTCGCGTACAGTGCTGGCTTAGGTGGTAACCTTGTTGCAGTAAGTGAGCGGAGTGATTACCCACCACAAGCAGACCAGCTTGAAAAAGTGGCAAACTATCAAGGCATCAAGGTAGAGAAGATCATCGCACTGCAACCTGATTTGATTCTTGCGTGGCCAGCGGGAAACCCGCCCAGAGAACTCGCGAAACTAGAGCAATTTGGGTTTAATATTTACTACTCGAAAACCAAAAGCCTAGACAGCATTGCGACCAATATTGAACAACTCAGCCAATACTCCAGTGATCCGAGTATTGGGAAAAACAATGCCAAGCAATACAAAGAACAACTCAACGCATTGAGACTAAAATATAAAGATGCCGAACCCGTAAACTACTTTTATCAGCTAAGTGAGAAGCCGATCATCACCGTCGCTCAAGGGCACTGGCCAAGTGAGGTGTTTGAGTTTTGTGGCGGCCAGAATATTTTCGAAGACAGCGCTTCCCCTTATCCACAAGTTGGTATTGAACAAGTTGTATTAAGGAAACCGCAAGTGATCTTCACTTCTCAGCACGCAATTGAGAATGGAACCATGTGGCAAACTTGGGAGGACGAGATCCCAGCAGTCGCTCAAAATCAGATTTGGTCACTCAATTCTGACTGGATTAATCGCCCGACAACGAGAACTTTGAAAGCGATCCAACAAGTATGCGATTTCTTCGATAGAGCTAGGCAAAATCACTAACTATTTGCTGCGTTTTTTCGTACAATTCGCCACCGACCTGTCCCTACAATTTTAACTATAAGAGCACCAGTATCATGGACTCCATGCTGCTTTATATTATCGATTTATTTGGCACTGCCATTTTTGCTGTCTCAGGCGTATTTGTCGCTGGCCGTCTTAAGATGGACCCCTTTGGCGTAGCCGTTCTAGGCAGCGTGACCGCGATTGGCGGCGGTACGATTCGTGACATGGCATTGGGTGCGACTCCCGTGTTTTGGATCACCGATACCACCTACCTTTGGGTCATTATCACTACCTGTTTGCTGACCATGATTATTGTAAGACGTCCTAAACGTCTGGCTTGGTGGATATTGCCGGTATGTGATGCGATAGGCTTAGCCGTATTTGTTGGCATTGGTGTTGAGAAAGCGCTGAATTATCAAGACTCGGCATTAGTGGCTATTATCATGGGTGTTATCACAGGCTGTGGTGGCGGTATTATCCGTGACGTGCTTGCCCGTGAAGTGCCGATGATCTTAAGAAGTGAAGTCTACGCCACGGCTTGTATCATTGGTGGTGCTTTCCATACCATGGCGATTCTCATGGGGCACGATTCAGAAACCGCATTTTTAGCCGGTGTGTTCACAACACTATTGATTAGGCTTGGCGCTATTCGCTGGCACTTGTCATTGCCAACCTTCGCTATCAAATAGATAGAACGATGACTAAGAGGCTCCGCAAAGGAGCCTTTTTTAATTCGCTTTCAAAGTACTTATCCCCTCTATTTCCATTATTCAAAGATCCCCTCCTTTCCTAACACTCTAGTTAGCTCATTAACTCATTCATCACTAGGTTAGTAATGTTTTTTGTTTACTTATCAAATTCACAGGCTATATTAATAAACAAATAACTTTATAAATTAATTAATTTACTAACATTGGCAAAAGGGAGTTCAAGATGAGTATCAATAAAGTGGGCATTGTTTTCTTCTCTAAGAATGGAGCGACTAAGCAAGTCGCAGAGACAATCGCTGAAGGCATTAACACTCAACAATCTAACTCAGCACAGCTCATCGAGGTGCTCTCTTCTGAAATAGTCGAAGGAAGATATGACAATGACGATAAGCTCAGCGCATTAGACAGCTGTGACGCCATTATCTTTGGCTCCCCGACTTATATGGGTTCACCAGCGGCTCAGTTTAAGAGTTTTATGGATGCAAGCAGTGATACCTACTGTAAGAAAGCATGGCGAAATAAGCTCGCTGCAGGTTTCACCACTGGTGGTAGCCTTAACGGTGAACAACAGCAAACCCTACTGAGCTTTTTCACTCTGGCTTGTCAGCATGGCATGATTTGGGCAGGGCTTGATATCTCAAAGCATATTGATGATTTAGGTTTGAATCGCACAGGTTCAAGTATTGGTTTGGTCGCCAGTGATGATCAGACGGCTGAGAGCACCAATAATCACATCAATAGTAATGATCTTAAAACCGCTTTCTATTTTGGCCAACGCATCGCGAGTCTAGTTAAGAAAACCTAACTAGCTAATTAACGAGCTAACGTCAAAACCCCTAGCTTGTCTGATATCTATGTGCTCAGACTAGAGAATGAATGGCGTTTGAGGTAACTTGGTTTAATCATTCCCAACTTTCATGAATATAACCCAATGCTACTCGAAGGAATCGAAACTCTATTGGTTTTAAGTAAAGCAAAAACCATGAGCCGCACCGGCAGTTTGCTTTATATCAGCCAATCAGCGGTCAGCAAACGGATTGCTAATTTAGAGAAGAAGTTAGGCAAGAAACTCATAGAACCGAGTGGTCGACAGATCAAACTGACGCCAGATGCGATTGCATTAATCGAGAGTATCGGCCCTGCATTCAATGAGCTTCGTGGTCTTATTTATGAGCAGCAAGAGTTGGAAGATACCACTCTCATCACCTTAGATAGCTCTAAGTCGCTGATCGCGGGTTATCTAGGTGAGATGATGGGCCAATTTATCCAGCAAGATAAATACATCACCATTACCACTAACCATACCCCAAGAATCATAGAGCGAGTGCAATCTGGCAAGGCGACCTTAGGGTTGTGTGCTGGTTTACTGCCACCGCATCATGGGTTAATGACATTCCATCTGTTTGATGAGCCGTTCTATATCTGTCTCTTATACACATCTCCGAGCCCACGAGACTCCTGAGCATCT
>OLHJ01000439.1_pt1 | contig 13467 bp, 10 predicted proteins | sample 1609491 | NCBI WGS metagenome assembly OLHJ01 (sample SAMN05416861, study PRJEB24817) | seawater metagenome | isolation source: Sea water | place: Canada:Atlantic | collected 2013-11
TCTTTATTGAAGGCTGCAAAGGTTTGAAATACGGAAGCAAAGCAACTCAATATGCTTGTCAGCCCCGAGTAAGTCACAACCGTTGCGACCACTGACATGGAACAGAACAAATATTTAAACTTAGACGATGTAGAAAATACACTCGTCAAATAGCGAATAGTGGCAATCGTCATTAAGCTCGCTGCTGTCCATTGTTCGAGAAGAATAAAGTGGCTCGAAATAAGCACGCCAGCAAAGAACAGACAGGTAACGATTTTCTTTCTCTCTTTAAACTGAAAAGACAGAAGATCGAAACAAATCGCAATTGCGACTAATACTTGAGAAAGATAAAAATCTGACACGGTGATTCCTTCAATAATAACATTACGCCCTAGCCGCTTCTTTCACTGTGAATAATCGAATAAAACATACTAGGCGGTTACAACAAAACAGAGCAAACAGCGCTCTAAAGCTTCTATAAAAATCTAAAGTTTCAACACACCACTGATCACCGTGATAGCAGAACCGATTAACTTTACTCGCCCGTTTGCTAATAGCTCTGTCGACATATACCCACCACGACGAGACGCCTGATAAGCACTGAAGCAGCTTTTGTTTAGCTTTTCAGCCCAGTGCTGCGTCAATGCACAATGTGCCGACCCAGTAACGGGATCTTCATTAACCCCAACCCATGGCGCAAAATAACGAGAAACAAAATCGAGTTTAGAATTTGATGAAAGTGCCGTCACAACAACGCCTCGCCCTTTAATACTCTTTAAAGCATCAAAGTTAGGTGAGAGAGCCAATAACACTTGCTCGCTGGAAACTTCGATTAACTGCTTGGAATCAAACTCTCGGAATGAAACGATTTGGTGCGGTTCTAAACCAAAGTGCTCAAGCAATGTGAGATTAGCTTCTGAGTTCAATGACAACTGAGTGCTAGGGAAATCAAGTTCGATAGACGATTCACAAACTGTGGCAGATAACTCACCCGACAAGGTGTTAAACACAACACTGTCACCTGTTTTAACCAACCCTTGCTCTTTCATTACATGAACGGTTGCCAATGTGCCATGCCCACACAGTTTTACTTCTACTTCTGGAGTGAACCATTTAAGCGTCATAGTGTTAAGCGCAAGAAAAGCGGTTTCAGATACCGCCATCTCTTCAGCGATTGAGAACATGAGTGACTCATCAAGTAGATCTTGAGAAATGCAGACCCCAGCTGGGTTTCCTTTAAAAGCTTGAGTTGTGAACGAGTCCACTTGATATATATCTAAATTCACAATAGTTCCTAGCTCTAATATTGGATAAATATTGTTGCCTACAATAAGCACAAACACCCCGTGCTACAAGTGTTCAACAGCAACATTATTAATACTTATTTAAGAAGTAAGGAATGATAAACAAAGAGTTATGAAAATAATAGGCGGATTAAGCAGAAGGTTTAATATCGGGCAGATAAGAGCTAAAACGTATCAGCCTGGTAGGAAACAAGCACACATTCGCGGCACATAGGCATTGTATCGTGCCACAAACGTAAGGTTACTCAGCAATGGTGAATCTACTGACGTACCAGAGCAGATTTCACAATGGTCAAGCCAAGCAGACCCAGCATGACTCCTGTCACTTTATCAATATAGTAAGCAACACGTGTAAACTCTTGACGCACTTTAGGTGCAGATAACAGGAAGATGATCGCCGCATCCCATACAAATACAACCACCGTCATCCAAATACCTAACCCCAACTTAAACATGAAGCCAATGTCATTATTCAACACAACCGTGAATAAGCTCAAATAGAACAAAAGGTTTTTGGGATTAAGGATTCCTGATAGAAAACCCGTGACGAATTCTTTAAGAAAAGTCGTTTGGTTGAAGCTATCTCCTTCGGTAACATCCATATTGCTGTAATTACATTTCTTCGCTCTTATCGCTTGCACAGCAAGATAAACAAGAAACACACCACCAATGATCTTCAGTACAATCATAACGGAAACGGATGCCGCTAGAATCGACCCTACTCCAACCAAGCACAAAGCAATATAAACCGCATTCGTACTGGCAATACCGAATGCAACGCCTAATGCTTTTCTTCCCTTATTTCGAACAGCACTCTTCACCACAATCACAAAGTCTGGCCCGGGACTCAATAACGCTAGAAAGTGAGCAATCGCCACGGTAACAAAAATTCCGACTAAACCTGCATCCATAAACCAATGTCCTTATCGTAAAATTTAATGCACTATTATTGCATAATTAACCTACAATTAGCTTTTTGGGTTAATTATTAGGGTTTCGATACTAAGAGAATCAGACAGACAACACGTTTTCACCGGTCTCGTTAGGTAAAAGACGGCCCAAATAACACGCTTTTTAATATTTAGACCGCTAAGCCATGATTTAGCTTGGTGTTTTTTATAAAGGCTCATTTATTCCCTAATTTGCGGGCTGAAAGTAAGTGGGCGCATCGAATATATTAGGTTGTACTAAAATAAGAGTCGTAAATTTGAAGCAGGTCGCAAAATTTGGGCTACGATTTAGTTAAGCAAAGTAGGAAAGGAATCCGTCAGTGAAAGCATTTTATGTTTCAGTTCTTGCGTCATCATCCTTTTTAACTGGCACAGCGTTTAGCCAACAGAATGATATTTATCTCTACAATTGGGATGAATTTCTATCCAATAGCGTCGTGACCCAACTAAGCGACACGTACGGCATTTCTTTGAAACAGCAGTTTTTTTCTGATGAGTCGATCAGAGATGAAGTGCTATTAAGCGAACGTCGTGGCGCATTTGAGCTCGTCATTATAGAAAGTATAAAGCTCAATGCGTTAGCCAAGCAGAACCTGTTTCATAATCTCAGTGAGTTACAACAATCCATTGCTGGTAACATAGATTCACGGTGGGTTGAAGGATGTGGCGAGTATGGCATTCCCTACGCTTGGGGGACTGCGGGAATCTTATATCGAAGTGACAAAGTAAACACTCCCACCTCTTGGAACGCTATTCTCGAACCAGACACGAACAGCAGTGGCCGCATAAGTATGTATTACGAACCTACGGATTTGGTGAGTACTGCACTGTTAGCAAATCAATTTGATCCATTCACCAATAATGAGCAGGAACTTCGCGTTGCCTATAAAACCCTGCAAGCTCAAAAGCGTCACCTAGAAAGCAGCGAATACGTCATCGACTATATTCGCCAACCCGAACGTCTTGCTAACATCGACCTTGCCTACGGTTATTCTGGTGACAGTTATGTACTCAATGATTTGGAGCCTGATGCCTCTTGGTCCTACGCTGTGCCTCAAGAAGGCACCACGTTATGGTTAGAGTGCATTGCTGCGATTAATAACGGAGAGTTGTCTGCACAAGCAACAACGATTCTATCATTCTTGTCGCAACCCGAGATCGCAGCTCAAAACGCAATGGATTCATGGTTTGCAACTCCAAGCTCAAAAGCAAAAGCCTTAACGACACAAGAGTACCAAAATGATCCGGAGCTTTTCCCTAGCAAAGAGGTCTTAGAACGCAGCTATCTGTATCAGCAACTCGAACCCAATAGCATTCAAATTCGTAACCGCATTGTCGACAGTTTGAGATAATTAATGCCAGTATTAAAGAAGCTCTACTTTGTGCTCATTCCTACCTTATTGTTCGTATTTGCAATAGGCGGAATGGTGACTTACAACTTGGCCTCTAACCACGCGAAACACATGTACTTAGACGAAGTACAATCGGATGTGAACACCGCGCTCGTGGCGGCTGAATACGAACAGCTGGGCTTATCTTTGCTAGTAAAAGATATTGGCTCATCCCTACAGTTCTTGCGATATATTCAAAACCCGGGTGACTACACAACCCTGTCCCTGCTGGAAAAAAGAGTGCTTCGTGTCTTAAACCAGAGTCACGTTAATCAGTTTGGTCAACGTAATATCTATGTCGTCGATCCTAAATTCAAATTAACACTCTCTACTTTACGAGCAGACCCTTTCGAAGGGTTAAAGATCCCCGACAACATCTATGAGAAAGTCTTCGACATCTATACTTCGTTGATTAATAAAAATGAGCTATCTCATGAAGGCTTCTCTTATATCTCAGTGAGTGGTGAGCTCAGATACGCTTATGTTGCAGCTATCGATCCTTACTTACTCCCACAAGACAAACGTGCAAATGACAGTGTCAATCGATACATATTGATTGCAGATGGTCCATTAAAGCAGTTGTCTAACTTACTCACCAAATACAACGATGATGACAACATGCAACTTCTGATTGAACCGTCATCAGATACCGAACATATTGAAAATACACAGTTCGTTATTAAGTCCTTTGAACAAACCAAAGACAGAATCAAAGTCGAGATGAATAGTCGTCATTTGCTAGCTCAAGTTAATATTCGCGAAAAGAAATTCAATCAGGAAAAATCCATTATCGCTCAGCAGACCTTGCTTGGTGGCTTGACGACACTATTCACCATTATGCTCATCGTACACATGGTCGTACGTTATCAATTAGTGCGCCCACTCAAAGACTTGTTGCACGAAATCTCCATTGGCGGACTCAAACTTAGATACTTTAAACGGTCATCCGGACAAAGTGAGATCGACGGACTTAAGAACGCCTACATTGACTCACTAACGGAATTGAAATTCGAAGCTGAATTCGACCAATTAACCAAATTAGCAAACCGACGCTCATTTATTCGACACCTCGATGTACGTATAAAAAGTTCAATGAGCCCACACTGCTACTTGGTTTGTTGGGACATTATCGACTTTCGTAAAATCAATGATTTATACGGTGCAAAGGTGGGCGACAATGTACTCGTTAGTCTAGCCAAAACACTAAGAGAAACCCTGCAGAATCAACAATCCTCTTTCGGCTTTAGTTGCAGCGACTATTCAATCGCAAGGCTTGGAGGAAACCAATTCATTGCCATATTGGAAGTGGGTGAACACCAATCAATAAACGAAGAAATTGAGAACATTAACAACACCCTAACGGGTACGACTTTCCTAGATTACTATGGGTTCAGGCTTTCAATTGCAACTGGCGTACTACCCGTCGATACTCCTAAGTTCGAGGAGATATGGCACCGATGTATTGATGAGATGTTGATTAATGCTAAGGATCACAGTGACGGAGAGAGCCGGATTGTTTACGGCGAAGAACTACTTCATTCACTTGAAAGGCATGATGTTATCGAGAAAAGGCTATTAGAGTGCTGCGCGAGTGATAACTTTGAACTTCGCTTTATGCCTATTTTCAATGCTAAGACACTTCAGATCGACGGAGCAGAATGTCTGATTCGCTGCCCTGCTCTATTTGATATAAAGGCAGGGCCGGATGAGTTCATTCCAGTCGCAGAGAAAAGTAATTTAATATCCAAGCTCGACATGTGGGTCATTAGTACCGCAATCAAGACCTATAAAGAGCTTACAGAGATTCACCAATATAAAGGCACCTTGTCCATTAACATCTCGGCGATGGAGCTCTACAACCGTAACTTTGCCGACAATATTCGAAAGGTACTCGAACGTTATCAAGTTCCTCCAAGCAACATCATTATAGAAATTACCGAAACCAGTTACGTTAAAAGCAGCAAACTTACCGTGCAGACCATTGAGAGCATCAGAAGCTTAGGTTTAAAAGTTTCCCTCGACGACTTCGGTACGGGTTACACGGCGTTTAACCAACTTCTTCACTACCCTGTCGATGAACTTAAAATAGATAAGAGCTTTATCGATAATATCGTCCACGACAAAGCTGACCGCAAGATGGTCGAGTCTATGGTTAACTTAGGGCACTCTTGTGACACATTCGTTGTTGGCGAAGGTGTCGAATCTCTCGAACAGTATCATCACCTTCGAAAAGCCAACTGCGACCTAATACAGGGTTATTTTTTCAGCCAACCACTCACTTACATTGAGTTCATTGAATTTGCTCGTGACCACAATCCACAAACTATTCTTGATCAGCAAGCCCTTTTAGAACCAAGCACTAACGAAAGGGTTGTCGTGCTTAATCATAAATAAAAATGTTCGATTTAATTGCCATGCGATTTGATTACTATGCGAATTAATTGCCATGCGCCTTAATAATCATGTTATTTGATTAACAACGGCCACTTCCCCCCCCTTTTCAACCTGTAATAACGTCTGAAATGAGCCAATATCTACGGCCGCAATACACGTTAAATATCTTGGGGCTGACACTGAGTAAACAAATAAAATCGCTACCTAACTAATGACTACGTTCATTGGCTCGGATAAGGCTTGTAGTATTAAATATGTATAAGAAGGAAGGATAGATAGAGGTGGAGCTCAACAAGTGCTAGGAAGCCGTAACAAGTATTAGGAAACTGGGAAGCATTAACAAGAACTGGCAGGCAATAACAAACAGCAATCAGCAATCAGCAATCAGCAATCAGCAATCAGATTTACTAAGCTAAGCCCCGAATTCAACTGCGAAGTGCGACACTCGCCAGTACCAAGCAGCTAAGCAACTAAGCAACTAAGCAACTAAAACACTCTTAAGAACTTAACCTTGCATGCTGGTCAACAACTCCATCATGTCTTTGGAACTTATGTTCTTCTTGTGCCTGACTACCGCATCAATCATTAGCTCCAAATTACCCGCAGATATGTAATCACTGAGCACGTCGTTAAACTTGTCCTGAATTTCATCACTCGCGTACAAATGGTCCGGAATAAAAAATAAGAACTGGCTTCCGCTGCTTCGAAATGAAATGGTACTTTCTGGTATCTTAGCGGTTAGAGACTTAGCGGCCGAACTAACGACAAGATCACCATATTCAAGGCCATATTTTTGATTAATTTCGGTAAGGTTTCTGATACGGACAAAATAGAGATCAAAGTTATTGTCCTTCGAGTAGCTATTCTTAACAAATTTCATCAATGAAATTCGATTGCGAAACCCTGTAATAAAATCCGTAGAGTAGAGCTTTCTTTTGATAGAAAAATCCATATAAAAAATAATCCCAGTCAACAACAAGATGCCAACAAGAAAAACGCTACTGATCCGATGGACTGTCACTAAGTTATCAACCATTGAGGTATTTTCTTCAATTACAGGGCTTTGTAATCGAAATTTGTCGTTAATAAAATCTACGAGTGTGTGGTAGCAAATATCGACCTTTTTCTGTAACGATTCCTTGGGCAACAACCCTTGGCTGACCAGTTTAATCGAGGGCTCCAAGCTCTTAAATTTATCAAATTCCGCTGTAAAATAGGGCTTAAAGTTTGCTGACTTGATGAAATTGGAAGACTCAGTGCTGTTAATCAATATGTCAAAACGGCTCCACGTAATATCGTACGCTAACCATAACTCATCATAATCAATGGTTTCAGAACGGCTTACCATCAAGAAATTAGCGTATTCTTTCACCAATTGAAAGACGAACCACGTTGCCTCATTTTGTCGGGTAGAAAAACTCTTATTAATATCGTTAATGCGGGTAACACTGTAGATATTAACGGTGAGCACCACTGCCGCTAAAGATAACACGACGACTTTAATGGCAGTCAATGACAACAGCTTTTTCATACGAAGCCCTTACAAATGAATATCGCGTATCTGCCAGATCATCTTGGCATGGAAATCTGTATTATCTATATCTGGAGTCGAAGAAAGTGGATATATCAACCAGTACGGACCTTTTTCTCTGACTGACATAAATTGGCCATTTTGTTTAATCGCAATGATCGGCTGGTAATCGTCAAAGTCTTCTTTGGGCACCGCTATTTTATAGTCGTTTAGTGCAACAAAAGTGACCTGCGAAGCCATGGTTAAGTCCTTTGTTTCAAGCACCGTTTGTAAGGCCACACCGCTATAAACCAATTCCCCATCCAGCCAAGGTAATGAGGTGGTAATTTCTTTTTGAGGGAGCAATAGCAGTTGTTCTCGACTGAATTGATGCTTTTGCCCTAGGTGATCGAATATTGTGAGTTCCGATGCTGCAAAAATAGAAAATGAACACAGTGAAAGTATAAACAGAAGTGCAGCTCTCATTTTAAACTCCATTCTAAAAAGGTCACTAAATTGAGTCTAGTTCATATTGGTCATTTGACTTGCTTAGACATTGCCTATTTTTTCAATGATGCAGTTCGACTCTTTCTCAGATAACGTTTCATTCCTGTAACCAGGTGCGAACAACACCTTCCCTCCTCTAAATAAGACTTTAATTAGCGTTCATACCAGTAATCCCGGCTTTTTAAAGGCAATGAGTAATCCAATCCAGCCACTGAATACGTACTGACCATCAAAATTAACAATAAATATGAGTCAGTAAGTAGCAAGAATGCTTGTTGCTGCATAACCTTTAATCGAACGTAAGCAGCTTTGAGAGCTTGTTTTTCTGATATCTGTCGCTTCTATTCCACCAGCAGGTATCGTGTGTCGCTCTTAAAAAAGCTTACTCATTTCTTAATCAAGGGAATCGAGAATGAGTTTGAATATAAAAAAATTTAACCCCATGACGACACTTTCAACCCTAGTAATGACGTTGGTCATGTTTCCTGTTTCTGCTGACGTTAATCAAGAACAATTCGAGTTAGGTAAGCAGAAAGCAAAGGTGTGCATGACCTGCCATGGCGTTGATGGCATCTCAACGCAAGACCCCTACCCGAACCTTCGCGGTCAAAAGGTGGGATATCTCATCTCCTCGTTAAAAGACTATCAGACAAGGGAAAGAACCAGTGGTTTGGCAATTCTCATGCAACAACAAGCCGACACACTTTCAGACCAAGACATCCGCGACATTTCCTATTTCTATTCAATGCTCGGCAACGATTCAAACTCACTCAACGAATCAAATTCAGTCAGCGAATAAAAGCTTTAGGCAAGGAGCCTTGTTATGGAACAAGTGACACCGCAATACAACATTAAGGTCGTTAAGTACTTCATCATCGCGTCTTTAGTGTGGGCAATCGTAGGTATGATCATCGGGGTGATTCTCGCCGCGCAATTGTATTGGCCAGTCTTAAACTTCGATTCTCAATATTTCCAGTTTGGTCGACTGCGCCCGCTACATACATCTGGGGTGATTTACGGGTTCGTCGTGAACATCTTGATGGGGACATCTTTGTACATTGCCCAGCGAACAGGCCATTGTGAGTTGTTCAATAAAAGCCTTTCATGGATGGTATTTTGGGGATGGCAATTTATTCTATTGCTTGCGGTCATTTCCTTACCCGCAGGCCACACCAGCTCAAAAGAGTATGCGGAACTTGAATGGCCAATCGACTTAATGATCGTGCTGGTTTGGGTGCTTTATGCGGTGTTGTTCTTTGGCACCCTTGCTAAACGAAAGGTCAGCCACATCTTCGTGGCTAACTGGTTCTTTGCTGCTTTCATTATCGTCGTTGCAATGATTTTCATTGTGAATAACCTCGCGATGCCCGTGTTGGCGATGAAGTCCTACTCTGTGTTTGCAGGGGCTCAAGATGCGATTGTTCAGTGGTGGTGGGGACATAATGCCGTCGGCTTCTTACTAACTGCAGGTGTGATTGGTATGAATTACTATTTCATACCCAAAGCGGCAGATCGACCTATCTATTCTTACCGCTTGTCTGTGATCCACTTCTGGGGCTTGGTCGGCTTTTACACGTGGGCCGGAACGCACCATTTGGTTTATTCTTCTGTTCCGATCTGGATTCAGAACATCGGAATCGTGATGTCATTGATATTGTGGCTCCCTTCTTGGGCCGGTGCGTTCAATAGCGCAATGACCCTTCTACAAAACAAAGAAAAGCTGAAGTCCGACTACATTCTTTTATTCTTTTTCTCAGCGATTCTTTACTACTGCTTGGCAACATTCGAAGGTCCGCTACTCGCTATTCGCTGGTTCAACATGGTGGCACACAACACCGAATGGATCATCGGTCACGTACATTCCGCAGCTCTTGGATGGGTTGGAATGTCAGGGATAGCGGTTTTTTACTATTTCATTCCGCGCTTATGGGGCCAAACCGATCTTTGGTCACGACGACTGATTAAATGGCACTTTTGGCTCGCTCATGCTGGCGTCGCCATTTATGCGATAGCACTTTGGATCGCAGGCATCGGTGAGGGTTATATGTGGCTCGCTCAAAATGAAAATGGCGAACTGATTTACAGTTTTGTAGAAGCGATGGACTTTAAAGCACCTTGGCTATTCATGCGTTTCTTTGGTGGTGCACTGTTTGTACTTGGATTGTTCTTAATGGCATTCAACTTGTACAAAACGGTTCGTATGCCAGTAGTACACGACGCTAAACATACCGTTAATGAGGGGGCTTAAATGATGAGTAAAGACTTTACACATTCAATCGTCATTTTAATTTTGACCACAGTTGTCGTGGCCTCCTTCTCTTTGTTGGTCTGGGTAGTGCCAAGCATTGTCCGCGGAGACGATATTGCCAAAGGCAGTTTAGCAATGCCACTCACACCGATTGAGTTGGCAGGGCGAGACATCTACATCAGTGAAGGCTGCCATGTGTGTCACACCCAAATGGTTCGCCCTCTAGAGCCAGAAGTGAAACGTAATGGTCGTCCTAACCAAGAAGCAGACGATATCTATGAGTTTCCTAACTTGTGGGGCTCTAAACGTACTGGCCCTGACCTCACTAACTTAGGTAGAAAGTATTCTGACCAGTGGCATGTTATTCACCTAACTGATCCTAGAAAAGTCGTTCCTACATCGATCATGCCCTCTTACCCGTGGCTGTTTGAACAAACGCTTACAGGCGATGATATCAGCGCCAAAATGGAGGTTTTACGTACCTTAGGTGTGCCTTATACCGATCAAGAAATTGGTGACGCCCGTTTGCAAGTAAGAGGCAAAACCAAAGGTGAAGCGCTGATTCGCTATTTACAAAGCCTGGGTAAAGATACGTCACAGGAGGTATCACAATGAGCACATTCTGGAATCTATGGGCGGTACTCTTAACCTTAATATTCTTTATTCTGATGGTGTCTGTTGTCGTTAAATACTGGCGTAGCAATCACAAGGCCGATCACGACCACACCATTGGCACCTTTGATGGTATTGAAGAGAAAGATGCGCCTCCACCTAAGCTGTTATTTGTAAGCTATGCAGTGGCATTTCTTTTATCTGCAGGCTATTTAGTGCTTTACCCCGGGCTTGGCGAATGGGAAGGATTAGTCGATTGGGAACAAAGCGACGACAAACTCAGTTCACCATCCACCACTCTCAATGAGCAATTTGCACAAACCAGCGAAACTACGTTAGAGGGATTAGCTGCAGTCCCAGAGATCGTGAACAGCGGTAGGATTCTGTTCCAAACTCACTGTGCCGCTTGTCACCGAGATAACGCACAGGGACAAAAGCACTTTCCTAACCTGATAGACCAAGAGTGGCTCTATGGTGGCAGTGATGAAGCTGTTATTCATTCGATCGCCAAAGGTCGGAACGGTGCTATGCCAGGTTGGAGCGAAATCATGCGCCCCGATGAAGTGGCTAAGGTATCTTACTACTTAGCTTCCCTCAATCAACGCCATACCGATGTTCCAGAAGTAAAAGTTAAAGTCGGCAAAGAGCTGTTTGTAAAATACTGCTCGTCTTGTCACGCTGATGGTTCTGTTGCGAACCCAGAGATTGGCGTGCCTGATCTCTCAGACGATATTTGGTTGCACGGCGGCAGTATTGAAGAGATTCAGCACACTATCAACAAAGGCTTGAACAACCTAATGCCTGCGTTTGATGAGCAGCTCACCGAGAACGAAATACTTGCACTGGGTGCTTACATTAGACATGCGGGCTCAGAGCAGCAACAAAGACTCGCGAACCTAGAAGCTCAGTCTGTTGAACGTGGTGAATACCTAGCGTATGCCGGTGACTGTGTGGCTTGTCATAGTGCAGAAGGTGGTGAACCCTTTGCTGGCGGCCTACCGTTTGTTACTCCTTTCGGCACCGTGTATTCAACCAACATAACTCCACACACCACCGAAGGGATTGGGACTTATGACTTTGATGATTTCCGAGCCGCGTTAGTTGCAGGTAAAGGTAAGAATGGTTACCTGTACCCTGCAATGCCTTACACCTCTTATCAATACCTCACAGACCAAGACATGGTCGATTTGTGGGAATACATGCAGTCAATCACCGCCGTGCCACGACGCAATGATGACAACAGCATGATGTTTCCATCCAACATTCGCTTAGGTTTGCTTGGCTGGAACATTGTGTTCATGGATACCGACCCGATTGACTACCAAGTGCCTGAAGAGCTTAAAACGGAAGTCGAAAACGTTGAGAAATGGCAACAAGGCAAATATTGGGTAGCGGGACTTGGTCACTGTTCGGAGTGCCATACGCCACGAAACATTGCCCAAGCTCTGATACCTGAACGTATTTTCCAAGGTAACTTGATTGACGGCTGGAATGCACCCGATATCACGGCCAACGAGCTGTATGTCGATGGTTGGGATGAAGCGACACTCACCGATTTCTTACACACGGGTCACTCAGACAAAGGGACTGCTTTTGCGGGCATGGCTGACGTAGTGAAAAACAGCCTAAGTTTGATGACGCGTGAAGATATCGAGTCAATGTCCTATTACCTACTCAGTGGTGACATCAACAACACCATTGCCAGTGATGCCGTTCAGTTGCAACCTAAAGGGTTTGATGAAGACTCTTACGCGACTGATATTTACACCACGTATCGCCAAACGTGTGGAGCGTGTCATGGTGACGATGGTAAAGGTCGCGACCCTATCGCCCCTACGCTGTTGAATAACGGCATTATCATGCACAGCGATCCATTCAACACCATCGCGGTAACCGTGCGCGGTCTACAACCCACCTATCTCGACAAAGACAGAAACTTCATGCCAATGGCAAGCTTTGAAGATGTGCTGTCGGATCAAAGGTTGGCTGAGTTGATCACCTTCGTGCGATTGCACCTTGGAGATAGAGAGGAACCCGTCACGGCGGAGCACGTACGAGAGGTAAGAGAGACACTTGAAGCAGCAGGTTACGCTGGAGGATTACACACCACACCTGAAATGTACGAAAGTCGAGATAAGAACATCAACATTCGTTAGTCGACAAACAGACCACGCAGGAGGCCAGATTCAGGCCTCCTGCTTTTTATTAATAGAGCAATTTTTAATAGAACGGTCTCCAATACAACTGTGTTTGAGTACAGACGAGCTTTGATACAACCGTGTTTTTGATATTCTAACCACACCCAATCTCGATACTTTACCCACCAAACGTTTTAACTAACTGATTACATAATAAAGTCAATTCACACATAATGAGATCGATATCCCAGAACAAAGATGTGACTAAGTGCATAATCTTCATTATTTTATAAAGATGTACTAAGGGACCGTCTATGGATACAACAACTCTCATCTACGATACATTGGAAGGGTTATCGAGCGCAGAGCCTCAACAGCACGCTCAAATTCGCCAAAATCTATACAACCAATTAGATTTATCATTTGAGAAGCAG
>OLHJ01000441.1_pt1 | contig 13395 bp, 15 predicted proteins | sample 1609491 | NCBI WGS metagenome assembly OLHJ01 (sample SAMN05416861, study PRJEB24817) | seawater metagenome | isolation source: Sea water | place: Canada:Atlantic | collected 2013-11
GAAGCCTTAGATTAGTAATATGCTTCTATAAGGAAAATGAGCCAAAATAATAATGAGTATTTTAAAAATTGTTTTATAATCTGAATAATAATAGAAACAGATATATAATTACAAGGAAAGCGAAACATTAAATATGTAAACTTTCAAAAGTTTCTAGAAGGATTAGACCATTATAATAGATGGTCTAATCTTTTTTTTAAAAACTATTCCAATTTTGGAAAAGATTTTATAAAGCTATTATAGTATTGATTTTATTTAAGAGGTACGTTTTATAAATAATCCAATCCTCTATTGCTAAAGCAATGGTTAGATAATCTATTTGTATAGAGTTAACACAGCTTGATTTCTATTCTAAGTAATACTAAAGTTTTATTGTTGCCATTTTTATTATTTAATTAACTTAGATAGCTATTCTAAAGAATTTAATATCTATTTATAAAACTAACTTTATTATGTTGATTTTTTTTTACTAAGTTTTTTTAAAAGTTTATAGGCTTCATCTTTATCACTAATTAATCTAGCGCCGCACCATAAAGTGTAACCAAACTTTCTATTTATCCTGTAGGATAATCGATGTATTTCTAAGCTTTTCATATTGATTTATTATTATAGATTTCATGCGGATGATTTTATAGTTTCATAATAATTATGAAATACGTTAAAGCCTCTAGAAATAAATTACTATCGGGGAAAAAAAGAATTCTCAAACTAATCACAAAAAAATTAAGTAATTATATACTAGAGGTTTAACGTTATCATTTGCATTGCACAGATTATTTTTATATTTTTTTACTATTAATGTTTTTGATTTTGTGAATCTTCTTTCAAAATATTACCCTTTGTTTTTCTATCATTATCTATAGATTTTGATTTTACGGATTCTAAACTTAAGGGTTTATAGCTATTTTTAAAACTATTAATTCTCGAATTATCAACTTTTGAAGATGTAACTGTTTTTCTTTCTTTATAAGAAATGCCACTTTCTTCTGGCTGATTATATAGTGCAGGTGTAAGATATTTTCCTCGTCTTTCCCCTTTATCTACAATAGCATTTCTTTTATCTGGGTTTTGTTTTAGATAAGGGTCATTTCTTTGCGAGGTAAGTATCCAAGAAACTTTTTTTCCAGGAATTCCACCGGCTATTATAAATAAACCAGATTCATTTATTTCTTTTTGTATATATAAATTAGGCATTGAAGCTCCAATAGCTGTTAATTGATAGGAAGCGTCTTTATTAATGGAGTTGTAGTAACTAGGAAGAGTTATTATAGCTATTCCATTGGAATCAAACTCTTTAGTTCCTCTATACAAATTGAGGATTTCATTGGACTCTATGGAAAAATGTTTTAAAATTTTATTTGCGGGATCATCGGGGTGGTCTATTACAAATGATTTCGTGCCAGTAGCACCAGTATCACCATTACTAAAAACACCGTAACCTGCACTTGTTGAGGCACCATATACACCATACCAACCTCCATATCCATACATGCCAATTCCCCAGCCACTGCTTGGGGCTGACCAGCCAAACGAACCAATATGATCATCAACATCAGTACCAGAATAACTAAATTCGGCTGCTGCAATTGTACTTAAAATAGCATTGTTCTGGTTTTGACCAATAATTACAGAACCTAGACCTTTATGAATAGATATAATTGCAGGGTCTGGATTATTACTATTTGTTATACCAAATTCGGCATTTCTTCCTTGGCTTCCAGAATGTTCTATTAATATTCCATGGCCAACTCCACTTTGATTTCCTGAAAAAGCACTCCCAAATACGCTGCCTAAAGAAGTTGGCGTCTGAGTGTTCACAATACTATTAAATCCAAAAACATCTCCGCCGCTTGTTGGTGAAGAAATGTCATCAACCCCTATAGCTAAATACCCAAGTCCATCTTGAACACCTAAATCTACAATCTCACCTGTCCCTCCTGCTGTAATCAATTCGGTATAGATACCAAAGCTGTTGGATCGGATATCGTTATATTGTCCAAATCCTGACAATACTTGGTTGTAAATCCCTGATGATTGACTAAAGGAAGCAATGCCATATCCTGTTGCAGAAACACCTATGACACCAGTTCCCGTTCCTGAATCTTCACCCCAAATAGCAACACCTTCATTAGAATAGCTATTAATACCATTTTCACCAGAATCAGAATTAACTGTGAATTTATCAATTGGAAAATGTGGAGATCCATTCACAGAAACACGACCATCACTTAAAATTCTCATTTTTTCTGCACCATTTGTAGCTAAATATAAATCTTGTGCATCTGATGTTCCAATATAATTAGTGCCTGGTATTGTTCCAGCATTACCTTCTGTTTTCCACTTATCATTTTGGGATGAGCTACCGAGACTTTCCCAAAGAGTTCCATTCCAAAAAAAGAAACCGGGTCCAGTAGAAGTATTCTCATTATATACTAATAGTCCTTCTGCATTTGCTAAGTTCAGAGGGTCAATTCCGGTAATTGGATCAATAGTGTTAATAGAGGGGATATCCACCTTTGGAATAAAAACACCTTTATCTGTACTCCTAATGTCTAAAATGGAACCATCCTTTGGGGAAATGGTGTTAATTCCAACTTGAGCTTTCACAAGTGTTGGGATTAAAATTAGAATTAAGCACTTAATTGCTGTATTTAAAATGACAAAATTTCTCATAACTTTAAATTGAAGGGGCATCCAATAACCTAATTGTTGAGGCTAATTAACTAATAATTAAATCTTTTTATCATTGATTTTAGACAGAAGGTGTTTTTTAAATGGCGAATGATAGTGAAAACTCGATTAATGAAAAATTTAACTTTCTAGAATTATTTTTCACTTATTTTAAATTTATTTGCTTTACTTAGAGGACAAAATCTATAGGCTATGAAGACACTTGATATATTATTTATTGAAGATGATATTATAGAGGTTATGAAATTAAAAAGAACTATAAAACCATTGTATTTAAATCATAAAATTATAGAAGTCACTAATGGAGAAGATGCGTTAAATTTATTATCTACTATAGATAAACTCCCAGATATTATTTTAATGGACTTAAATATGCCAAAAATTAGTGGTATTGAATTCTTATCTTTATTGCGAGCCAATAAATTATTTAATCAAATACCGACTATAGTATTAACGACTTCGGGAAATACCTCTGATATACTAAAATGTTACAATCTTGGTATTTCAGGATATTTAACAAAACCCTTGAAATATGAAGAATATGTTATTAAAATTAATAATATTATATCCTATTGGAGTATGAATGAATTTTTAGAATAAAAAATTATGAAAGGAATCGTATTTACTGAATTTTTAGAAATGGTTGAGGGTAAATTCGGCTTGGAAATGGTCGACACGATTATCCATCAATGCCAATTAAATTCTAATGGAATTTATACTTCTGTAGGAACCTATAATTTTGCAGAAATGCTTCAGTTGCTGCAAAGCTTAAGTTATAATACAGATATCTCTATCGATCAACTATTATTAACATATGGGGAGTATTTTTTTAATAGCTTAAAAACTAGTTACCCAGATTTGTTAAAAAGTTATAATGATCCTATAGAACTATTGGCATCTGTAGAAAACCATATTCATATAGAAGTACTTAAGATTTATCCCGATGCTGAATTGCCAACCTTTGAGATGATTGATAAAAGTGCCAAATCTTTAACTATGATCTACAAATCGAGTCGCTCTATGCATCATTTCGCCTTAGGCTTAATGAATGAGACATTCAAATATTTTAATACTTCTTCAAATATTAAAATGAAAAAAATAAAGGAAGATGGAACTGAAGTTAGGTTTATTATTAAAATGGAATAGTGGATCAAAATAAGATAGACATATTACAACGAGCCTTAGATCGTCAAATAGCAGCTAGAAAAGTTGCAGAGAAAATTCTTGAAGAAAAATCAATTCAAATATTTAATGCTTCAATTGAATTAAAACAAGTTAATAAAAAGCTTGAAGATCTATTAAAAGAGAAGACTGGCGAATTTGAAAGCTTTTATGAAAATATTTTTGACGCTTATCTTATAATGGATCTAAAAGGTAATGTGTTAAAAATGAATCCTATTGCGATTGAACTTTTTGAATATGATTTAAAGATTGAAGATTTAAATGTAGTGGATCTAATATCTAAAAAGGACTATGGATATGCATTTAATTCTTATAAGGAGCTTTTAGAAAAAGGGGTTTTCGAAAACTTTAAATCGAAAATCATTACTAAAACAGGTAAAGAAAGATGGGTGCATATTAATTCAAGTCTTATACTTGGAAAAAATAACCAAGCGATAGCAGCTCATGGTATTATTAGGGATATAACCGAGACCAAAGAAGCAGCAAAATTAATAAATTCTCAAAAAGAACAATTAGATGTTATCGTCGATCATTCTTTATATGGGATAGCTTTAGTAAAAGATAATAAGATTGTTAGGGCTAATAAAAAGCTTCAAGACTTATTAGGTAATTCTAATGAGGAAATGAATGAATTGAATTTTACAGATATTTTATCCGATAAAGGCTTCAAGTATTATCAAAAACAAATGTCTAAAATAAAAGCGAGGGAAATTGATAGTTTTGTATTTGAGCATCGATATCATAAAAAAGACAATGTTGCTCCTTGGTTAAAATTCGATTTAGCTGCTGTAAGGGATAATAATGGTTCTATTAAATACAAAACAGTTTTTATTGAGGATGTAACCTATTTGAGAGAGAAGAGGTTAATAACTGAAATGATCAATAATATTGCAAAAAATATTCTTGGTAAGAATAATATTGACGAAATAGCTTGGGAGATAGCAAAAAATGTTTCGGAGTTTTTAGGCACTAAAGATTGTGCTATATATTTGATTAATCACAAAGTGCAAACTCTTGAACAAATTGCATTTTTTGATGATAATGTTATAAATACAGATCGTTTTAATCTTAATATAGGCGAAGGAATAGTTGGATCTGTTGCGAAAAATGGAAAGTCTGAAATAATTGGAGATACCTCAAAAGATAATAGATATATTATTCAAAATATGATTAGACTTTCAGAAATTACAGTTCCAATAATTTATGAAGGAAGAGTCCTTGCTATAATTGATTCAGAGCATATAGATAAAAACTATTTTTCAAAAACTCAATTAAATACATTAGAGAGTATTGCCAATTTGGTTTCATTGCAGCTAAATAATGCCATTAATCAAAGAGAGCGTAATAAGATTGAAAAACAAAACATGGCATTGCTTTATGAATTAGAAAAGAGTAATAATGAACTTCAAGAATACGCTCATGTCGTATCGCATGATTTGAAATCCCCATTACGAAATATAAATGCTCTAATGAGCTGGATAAAAGAAGATAATCAAGGTAAATTAGATGATTCTAGTCTCAAGAATTTTGATTATATTGATTCAACTTTAGAAAAGATGGAAGCTTTAATATCTGATATCCTTGATTATTCAAAAATAAATTCTCAAGCAGGTAGAGATGATAAGGTAGATTTAGATGAATTAGTGCAGGGTATAAGAGAAAATATTTTTATTCCAGATCATATCTCCATAAGTGTATTATCAAATTTACCTGTTATTAGTGGGAATCAAGTTAAATTACAGCAGTTGTTTCAAAATTTAATAGGTAATTCAATAAAGTTTTCAGACAAAAAGGTGGGATTAATTGAAATAGATGTAGTGGATATTAAGACTCACTTTCATTTTTCAGTAAAAGATAATGGTATTGGAATTGACAAAAAATATCATTCAGACGTTTTTAAAATATTTCAAACCTATACAAATATTAAGGAATCTTCCGGAATTGGATTATCTATAGTTAGAAAAATAGTAGAATTGTATAATGGGAAGATATGGATTGATTCAGAGTTAGGTAAGGGAACAACCGTTAACTTTACAATAAAAAAGGAAACCTTTGGAGCGACCTAATTTAAAATATATAAACAGCCTTTCTCAAGGAGATAAGGAATTTGAAATAAAAATCATTACAATTATTAAAAAAGAATTTCAAAAGGATAAAGAAATTTATTTTAATAATATTGCAAACAAGAATTATGTTCTTGCAGCAGAGAATGTTCATAAACTTAGGAATAAAATTAGTATTTTAGGGCTTGAAAAGGGATATAAACTGGCTGAAAAATTTGAAACGGACTTGAGAAATAATAACTTATTTCTGCGAGAAGATTTTCAAAAAATTATTCAGGTTATGTCAAATTATTTAAATAAATTTTAATAAAAGACACTGTGGATTGTATAATAATTGATGATGAATTAACAGCTAGAGTTATTATAAGAAAACTCTGTAACGATACGAAAAATCTAAATGTAGTTAAAGATTTTTCCAATGGAATCGATGCTATTAAGTTTTTGACTAAAAACCAAGTTGATGTTATTTTTTTAGATATTCAAATGCCAAATTTTGATGGCTTTGATTTTATAGAGTCTATAAGGAACCCTCCTAAGGTAATCTTAACGACATCGGATTCGAAATTTGCTTTAGACGCTTTCGAATACGATTGCATAGTAGATTATTTGGTGAAACCTATTTTGTCTTCCCGATTTCAACTCGCAATTCAAAAATTAGAAAAAATTCTCAAAACTGTTTCTTCAGAAGTTAGCCCTAGTAAAATTGATATATCTAGTGTAGAGAATGATTTATTTGTAAATATTTCTGGGCGTCTTACCAAATTAAAAATGTCAAGTATCGATATAATTCAAGCTGATGGAGATTATGTAATTATTAATAGCGAGGGGAATTCATATAGAGTACATTCTACTTTAGTTAATATTCTAAACAAACTTCCAGAACATTTGTTTATGAGGGTGCATCGTTCTTATATTATTAATATTAAAAAAATAGTGGATATTGAAGATAATTCCTTACTCATAAATAAAATGGTCGTTCCAATAGGCAGAACTTATAGAAAAGGGCTAATGAAACGATTAAATTTATTGTAAGAATCTATTATAAAGCATTCAACTCTATGTTTTTATAGAAATGAACTGAAAATTAGAATCTCCATAAACCAATTGGTTAGTGATTTTGCCTTTTTTTAAAAGAAACTATCCCAATTTTGAATGAAATCCCAGAGGAATAAACCTAAAAAAATTAATGAAATAATCAGTTTCATAAAGGTGGAGGTTAAAAAACCTAAAAAAGCACCAAAGGCTGCTTTAAATGCTTGCTTACTTTTGGTTTTATTAAAAACCATTTCGCCAATAAGTGCCCCTACAAAAGCTCCAATTAGTACTCCAAAAGGAATTGGAGAAAGTAAACCAATAATAAGTCCTATAATGGTTCCTATTGCACCAGCACGACTTCCTCCAAATTTTTTAGCTCCTATTGCGGGGATAAAATAGTCAAGAATAAAAATACCAAGGGCTATTATAAATGTGATACCTAAAAACCAATAATTGTTAGGGATAGCGTCTGTTAATTCCAAACACAATAAACCCAACCAACCCAAAGGAGGTCCGGGGAGTACTGGTAAAAAACTACCAACAATACCTATGAGGCATAAGATAAGACCACAACTAATTAAAATTATATCCATAAGGTTTCCCCAGAATAAGGGGTTCTTTTAAGGTTAAATTATATTTAACGAAGATATAATACTTTGCTTTTATAATTTAACCAACTGTAAATTCATAATTATAGATGGATTCACTATTTTTAACAAATGAATCAACTGCGTTATTTATTAGTTACCCTTTTTCTTTTTTCTATAATTAGTAGTGCCCAAGAAATTAATTGGCTAAGTATTGAAGATGTAGAAACTGCCATTAAAAAAGAACCAAGGAAAGTTATTTTAGATGTCTATACAGATTGGTGTGGTTGGTGTAAAAAAATGGATGCTACTACTTTTGTGGACCCAAAAATTACGGAATACCTAAACAAAAACTATTATTGTGTAAAATTGGATGGAGAAGATAAAAGAACTTTAACTTTTAAAGGATCTGAATTTAACTTCATCAAACAGGGAAGAAGAGGATATCATGAATTGGCAGCGGGATTTCTAAAAGGTAAAATGACTTATCCTAGTTTGGTAATTTTAGATGAGGACCTAGTTGTTTTACAAGCAATGCCAGGGTTTAGGACAGCAGATGAATTATTGCCAATTCTCACTTTTTTAGGAGAGAATATCTATTTGGAAACCAATTGGACGGACTATATAAATGAAACAAAAGGCAAATAATAATATTAATAAATGAAAAGCATATTCCTTCTATTATTAATTTCTATCGGTCTTAGCTCTTGCCAATTTTTTGAAACTGAAAAAATATCAACAGAAACTTTCTTAAAGGAAGAGAAAAAATTAATTAATTGGAAAGATGTAGATACCTATCCTGTTTTTAAAGAATGTGAGGGAATTTCAGATAAACTAGAAACAAAATCATGTTTCGAAACCACCTTAATAAATCAGTTGTATCATTCCATTAATTCTGAAAACTTTATAGTTTCTAGTGATTTAAATGAAAAGGTATTAATAGAGTTTATTGTAAATGAAAAAGGAAATCTAAAAATTAATTCCATAGAAATGGATACTATATTGCAAAGAAAACTACCGCAATTAAAAAACTATATTAGGTCAAGTATAGATTCCTTACAGCCCATTGCTCCAGCTTATAAAAGAGGGATTCCTGTTCGCACAACTTTTAATCTTCCAATCTCGATAAAAACTAATTGATTAGAGATTTAGTTTATAACCTAAAGTAAAATCTAGAGGAAACTCACTATTAGAATCATCTGTTACACTAACAACATCACCATAAAGGAAGGAAAGATAACCATTTCCTAAAGCATAATCTATTCCAATTCCAAAATTTAATAAGGCATTAAAACTATCTCCAGAGGTTTGAACTAATTCTAATTCATCGTCTAAGCTAGGTATTACTTCATGAACATAGGAAGCAAATTTTGTATTGATAAAGACATCAACCTTTTCCTTTTTTATAAACTTAAAACGATAGTTTAATGAAAATTCTGATGCTGAATATTTATATTCTGAACTCTCAAAGGTTTGTTCAAATTGAAAGAGAATAGAATGTCTTTTTAATTTATAATGATCAACAATTTCAAAATCAAGACCTAAAGTTGGTAATGGTTGATTTGTTGGGTTTAATGTATAAACAGCATTGGTAACACCAGCAAATGCACCTAGCCTTAATTTAAGTTGAATAGACTTTTCTTCAAAAGTAAAATTTGGATCTTTTAATTTATTATAGGAAATGAAAAAATCTTTAAGACTTGCAGTTGTTAGTTTTACTTTATCTGCAGAAATAGTGACGTCGTTGGTATTATCTTCTAATACTTGTTTGTATTCTTCCTTAAACTTTTTTTCTACTCGAGTGTTTTTCAATTCGGTAATAGCAGTTCCCTTCTTTAAAAAATAGCGGTATTCTCCATCTATGGTATTCCATAAAAGAGTTATTGTGCCTTCAACTTCAGTTTTTAAACTCAGTTGTTCATCAGCTACTGTATATGTAGTTTGTGCAATTAAATTTGTTGCAAATAGTAAAAATGCAACTAGAGAATATGAAAGTAGGTTTTTCATAACAAGGGATTTGGTTGGTTAAAGGTAAAAAAAATATTTTAATTGTAATTTCTGCCTTTCCAAATATAATTCCCTTTTAGGGATTTAAGTACTACAATTACAGTAATTATTGGATAAATGAGAGTATTTATTAAAAAATAGGGAATATTAATTTTAGTTTTAAAAAACATAGAAGTTTGTAATAATAGGAGATAATCGATATTTATTTTAATCATTAAGAAGCCTATGAAAAAGACAATATAATTAGAATTGTACAGGAATAAAATCAAAGCGAATATTAAAAACATATTCGCTATAAAAACAATAATTCCCAGCATCTTTGTAATAAAATCATCTTGTTTAGTAGTTTTTGATGCCCATCGTATTCTTTGATTTATAATACCTTTCCAACTATCTTGAGGCTGGGTGACTACAATGGCATCTTTACTTTTAATAAATTGAATGCGATTTGGGTTTCTTTTCTTGAATTTTTCCAGTAAAAAAATATCGTCTCCACTTGCGATATGATTGTTTTTGGAAAACCCAGAAACCAATTGAAACTCCTCTTTTTTATAGGCTAGATTTGCTCCATTACAAAGTAGGGGAGAATGCAAGCCAAAAGCTCCAATGGTTGTAGTTTGCAAACTATAATTGTCTAATTTTTGGTACTGGTTTATAAGCCCTTTTTTCTCAAAATATTGAACAGGCCCTACTATCATTAATGGGTCGTTCTTTTGTATATATTCATTAAATACAAGCAACCAATTTTCTGGAAGCTTACAATCTGCATCTGTAGTTAAGATCCAATCGTATTGAGAAACTTTAATCGCTTCAGATATTGCATCCTTTTTTGGAGAAGCAGATTTTCGAATATTATCTATTATTTTATAATTTACTTCAGAATGCTTAAGATCTCTTAAAATAATGGCAACGGAATCATCCATAGATTCATCATTCACAAAAATGATTTCATATAAATTCTTAGGATAGTTAAGATTCTGAATGGAGTTTAATAAAACAGAAAGATTTTTAGCCTCATTTCGAAAAGGAATAACAATCGAAAAAGGAGTGTTTGGAGTTTTTTTTACTTCAGGATTAAACTTGAATTCTGGCACTTTTTGATAACCAAAAATCAATATCCCTATCGCTAAGAGATAAATTAGGAGTACTATGCTTCCAAATACAATCACGGGTTTTCAGATTTATAGCTAAGTAAATAAAATCCTCCAATAATGGAAGGAATCACAAAATTTAAGATCCACATGCATAAAACTGTACTCAATACAGGTAATTCAGAAATTCCCGCAAATGAAAATAGCCAAACCGCTGCGCTACCTTTTACGACAACATCAAAAATAAAAATGGTAGGGATAATAGAGGCAATAAGATACATGGAAAAGATTAATGGAATGAATTGTAATATAGAAATGTGGGCATTAAAAAAATGCAATAGGCTATAAAATAACAAGCTAAAAGTTAAATAACGTATTATAGAATAGATGGTCAGTTTTAATTTAATAGGAAGAGACAGGTTTTTAAATTTTCGAAAAACATTGGAGATACTGAAACCCTTAATTAGTAATTCTTTTTTTTTAAACCGATATCCTAATATTAGAATCAGGCTTAATATAAAAAGGCTTATTATTAATTTTGAAGTAGAAAGGGGTAAGTCATATTGTTGAAAAATTATTGCGATTCCTATTACTCCAAAAAGAGTGGTGACTCCCATTTGGATAGCATTAGAAAAAAAGTTGAGGACTAAAACCTGCTTTCGTTTATCCCTTTCGAAAAAGTAAGCCTTTGCGCCATATTCTCCAATTCTATTTGGGGTGGTTAATGAAACGGTCAATGAGGCAAGACTCTGTTTCATTGCGGTTAAAAAAGAGATATCTTGTATATGTGAAACTAATGTTTTCCATTTTAAAATTTCAAAAAACCAGTTGATGGTCGCTAATAATATAAAGAAGAATAAAGAAAGAAAGGTTATTGAATTATATGTTACGTTATTATTAAAAAAATGGGATAAGTTAACCGTTTCATTCTGAGTTAATTTAAAATATATATAACCAAAAGTTAGTATCAAAATAAAAACTTTTAGTGCTATGATAAGATAATGTTTAGCTTTGTGATGAACTACGATCATAAAAGGCTAATTTAGTGAAACTTTATTTTTAGAGGAGATTGTATTATGAATTCTGAAAAAATTATATTGGGTATTGATCCTGGAACTACCATAATGGGTTTTGGGGTTATAAAAGTGGTAAAAAAGCAAATGCAATTTTTACAACTTAACGAATTGCAACTCAATAAATATGATGATCATTATGTTCGTTTAAAGCATATTTTTGAGCGTACCATAGAATTGATAGACACTTTTCATCCCGATGAAATTGCAATTGAAGCTCCCTTTTTTGGAAAGAATGTACAGTCCATGCTAAAGCTGGGAAGAGCTCAAGGAGTAGCTATGGCAGCTGGACTTTCTAGAGATATACCCATTACAGAATATGCGCCAAAAAAAATAAAAATGGCAATTACAGGAAATGGAAATGCTAGTAAAGAACAAGTTGCTAAAATGCTGCAGAGTACTTTAGGTCTTAAAGAATTACCAAAAAACTTAGATAGTACCGACGGACTCGCCGCAGCTGTTTGTCATTTCTATAATTCAGGAAGAGTCATTACTGGAAAAAATTATACGGGTTGGTCGGCTTTTGTAAAACAGAATGAAAAAAGAGTAAAAAAGTAAGTTTATGAAAGATATGGAGCTTTTAAAATATCCTATAGGAAAGGTCCATCTTCCTGAAACAATTACACAAGAAAATCGTGAAGAATGGATTCGATGTATTGCTAATTTTCCTATGCTTGTTGAAACCGAGATTATTGGTTTAAATTCTTCAGAATTAAATAAGAAATATAGGCCTGATGGTTGGAATATAAAACAAGTGGTCAACCATTGTATCGATAGTCATTTAAATAGTTATGTTCGTTTTAAATTAGCATTAACTGAGGATAATCCAACTATAAGGCCATACAAAGAAGGACTTTGGGCAGAATTGCCAGACACTATAGATTATGATATTAAAGAATCCCTGCAGATGTTAAAGTCATTACATAAACGCTGGGAGTTTTTACTTGAAAATTTGAAAATCAAAGATTTCAAAAAAACATTTATTCATCCAGATGGAGATGAGGTAATAAGTTTAGAGGAAAACTTGTGTATTTATGCTTGGCATTGCCAACACCATTTAAAGCATATCATTAACGCTAAAAAATTTCAGTACTCATAAAAAACATTAATTTTGCCTCAGATTATTAAATAATTGAAAAAAATCAGCAATCGTAATTCGTTAATCTTAAATATTTAATCATTTCAGGAATCTATATTCATATCCCATTTTGTAAGCAAGCTTGTTTTTATTGTGACTTTCATTTTTCTGCTTCTTTAAAAAAGAAAGCAGTTTTAGTAGATGCACTTAGTAAAGAGCTTGTACTTCGAAAAAATGAAATAACCCAGCCCATTGAAACCATATATCTTGGAGGAGGAACTCCCTCTCTTTTAACCAAGGAAGAATTGGAGATCTTGATGGAAACTATTAAAGCTAATTTTACCATAATAGAAAATCCTGAAATCACTTTAGAAGCGAACCCCGATGATTTGTCTGAAGAACAGATACTTCAATTATCTACATCTCCTATTAACCGACTAAGTATCGGAATTCAATCTTTCTTTGAAGAAGATTTACAGTTGATGAATCGTGCTCACAATGCTCAGGAAGCTATCGATTGTATTAAATTCGCAAAGAAATATTTCGATAATATAAGTATTGACCTTATTTATGGAATTCCGGGAATGA
>OLHJ01000442.1_pt1 | contig 13388 bp, 8 predicted proteins | sample 1609491 | NCBI WGS metagenome assembly OLHJ01 (sample SAMN05416861, study PRJEB24817) | seawater metagenome | isolation source: Sea water | place: Canada:Atlantic | collected 2013-11
CTACACAGAGTAGATCGTCGGCAGCGTCAGATGTGTATAAGAGACAGTCTTTTAAGTACGCATAAGCAAAATCAGACAGAGTCATACAATATGACTCTGCTTAACTTCTAACAACACTCACCATCACAAGATGGCCCTGCTAGCGCCGCATTAGTTGAATTCAATAAATGCTGATTAATAGCATTGCGAGAAACTGGATACTAATTTTCAGTACCATATTTTATTTTTTTTTAGGAGTATGGATTACAATTATATTTATAAAAGTATTGAATGCTCAGTGCTTTCTAATTTATGCTCCGCTGTTGCGCTAGCTTAAGGATGGCCTATGCCAATTTTTAGAATAATAACATTTATTTGTTTTTTAGCTTTAACTGGATGTTTTGAAGATAATCCAAGCTCTGGAATCCCAAGTGAAGATATGTGGGTGGATTATAGTGTTGAATCAGAAGATGGGAGTAGAGCTAAGGTTAGCGCCATGATTGGTGATGATCATAGTTCCACTGGCGATTTTGTACTATCTGACGGTGACTATATTGAACTGCATCATGGAGATCTCATTAAAAGCCTTTCTACACATGATAGTACTTTTTACAATATTTATAGTACAAGGATTGATCTAAACAGTTCTGAATTATTATTTATAGCCTATCACCGTAAGGATGAAGTGAGCGCGTTGTATTCTTATGTGGATATTCCCCAAAAAGTACAACTACATAGCACCCCTTTAACATCATTTTCAGGGCAAGAAGAAGTAATGTTATTTTGGGAAGAGGGACTGCAAGCAGAAAATAATAACGAGATTCATATTAAGTTAGAATGCAATTTTAAAAATGGAGAAGTGGATACAGATTACCGATTTTATAACGTTGAAACCCTAGATACTGAGTTTCATTTTTCAATAAATGATTTATTGATATTTATTGAATTGGACGAAATTGATACTTGTAATGTGGAAGCTGAGTTTCTAGTGACTCGTTATGGAAGCATAGACTCTGTGCTTGGAGGAGGGAATATAAACATGATTCAACGCTCCTTAATATCTCTTAATTACGATAAAGGGTAGGGTTTAGATGGTGCTAATAGTTTAGCGCCATCTAAAATAAACAGAGCCAATTATTATGACTCTGTTTAGTCGCACTTTAATTATTCATCACAAGATGGCCCAGTCTCCGCTGCATTAGTCGAATCCAATAATCGTCGAATCATGGCATTACGAGCGGCGGTAGTATTAATACCCAGCACCACGTTTAATTTTTCGCCGCTACCGACTGCTGTTAGTGTGGTTTTACCAACTGTGGGGTCAAAACTGATAGGGTCGTATCGGTATTCACTTTCTTCAAGTCCAGCATCTAGTTGATCAACATCTACGTAAGATTGAACAGTATCCATTTCCAGTGTATCGGGCTCTAGCAATACCAGCGCCGCCACAATATCCCATAAACGAATAACCGCATCTAATGCAAAGTCGCCAGTTGGGCTGCCATCAAAGCCAGGGAAATCGCCTCCTTCAAATTCACGAATGGATGAAAACAGTTTAGAGGTATAGCAGGCTTCAGGTGTGCCATTTTTGGTAGCCAGTTCACCAATGCTGGCCGACTCCAATTTTGCCAAGTCCGTTGAGTTGGTGGGTACTAAATAACTTTCAATATTTTTTTCTGCCAATAAATCAAATGATATTTTGGCACTTAACGGGTCTAGCAAAATATTGAATTCCTGATCGGTACTGAAGTCACTAAGGAACCCAAAACTTGGGTGTGAAAAAATATTGCCGCCTTTATTATGGGCCCGTCCATTTTCTTCGGTAAACGGTTGCTCTCCTTCAAAGCCGCCGCCCATCATAATAACTTTATCAATATTGGCTAATTGAGCATCACTGGCTTTTGATAATACTCGGGCAAAGGTGGTGAGCTTACCGGTATTTAATATCACCGCATTTTCTAATGTATTTAGCTTTTCTAATATAATGTCTTCCGCCATTTCAAATTCAAACGACATACCTTTGTTAGCGGTGTAGTGATAATTATCTTGGCTTGCCCGTGGAATTAAATGGTCGGTACCATAAAGCGTAGAGCCATTGTCACGCCAAGGTCCGGGAACGTATTGTCCATATAAGTTAATGCCCATTACATTGCGGCGCTCTAAATTCCAGGTGTCATTATTGTTAGAGTTTGGTAATTGATAATCGACTACGCCATTCACCACGGCCGTTTCATTGGTGACCGCTGTATTATCAGCCTTTATGCCGTTGGCACCATAGTGAATTTCTTCTGGAGAAAAGTATGCTCCACGAATAACCTGAGTTTCATTGTTGCCTAGCCATTCTAGAATGTTGTAAACCGTATTGGCACCGTGTGCCACGGTATTAAATGAATCTTCAACCACAGCAAGTTCAACGGTGTAGCGAGGATCTTTTGCCACTAACATTAAAGCCACGGCATCATCAAAATTATTAAAGTCACCAATCCAAATAATGGGCTGCGCGGTATCGAGTTTACTTGCCGTAAATACTTCTTCTGTATCGCTGTCACTGCCACAGCCAGATAATAGCGCCATGGATGTCACGCTGGCACATGCCATTTTACAAAACTTCGAATACAACATTAAAATAAATCCTTTCAAGATTTTTACAAAGATTAAGGAGCAGAGCAATTGCCGTGCCTAAACTTGACCAGGTGGAAAGTTTTAATATAAAGCCTTATTAATGAATAAGATATTGTAATTATTTTTAAGGCATTAAATTTAAAAGTTTCTTTCTTGAAAATAGGCTCCCGTGTCACGCAATACACAATTTAATGGCCCAATAAAAATATAGTTGCACTAATATTTAGTTAAAAAGTACTGGTTTAATATGAGCCATAAGTAAATATCTAATCCATAAATGTTTAATATCTAGTTGTTTATATTTTTTAACGATGGAGTGAGTGAAATGTAAAGAGTACCAATAACGGGTTTGTGCCATTAACAAGTGCGAATGTCTTATGGAGTGCTGTATTACGGTGCTTTTCCAGTAACGATATCTAACTTAATGCTTTTAATAGAATGTTATTGGAATTAACAGTTCGACTTCATGTGGCTGTTAAAATTTATTTTGTCAGTCTTTTGTGTGAGTTATTTTGTTTAATAATATTAGTTAAGTTTATTTTTATAATTCCCTTCTAATTTTCATCAGTCTTTTGTTTGAATTATTCCCTTAAAATAATTTTGTAACGAATTTGTCATAGTTCTTGCTCATCTTTAATTTAGTTAACCAGTTGGACAAGAAGTTATATGAGCCTTTTTAATCAGTACATAAAAAAAATAACGTTTTATTCGTCGCTTATCATTACCTTAAGCGCTTGCGGCGCGGATAGTGAGTTAAATAATGATGTGCAGCCTAAAGATATAGAATCAAGTGGTGAGGCTAGCCATGTTCAATTGCGAGTCATGGAAACCACAGACTTGCACGCTAATATCATGAATTACAATTATTATAACGCCAGGGTGGATGATTCTGTTGGGTTGGTAAAAACCGCAAGCCTTATTCAAGCGGCTCGCAACGAAGTACAAAACAGTGTGCTGGTAGACAATGGTGACTTACTGCAAGGCAGTCCCTTGGGTGATTATGTGGCTAAGGTAAAAGGCTTGGCAGAAAATGAAACGCACCCTATTTATAAAGCCATGAATTTATTAGATTACGATGTGGCCAATATTGGTAATCATGAATTTAATTTTGGCCTGCCCTTTTTAAATCAAGCCATTGATGATGCAAATTTCCAATACATTTCTGCCAATGTCTTTATTGATGATGGCGATAATGATGAAACGAACGACATTCCCTATTTTACACCGTATCTATTAAAACAAAAAAATGTAATTGATAACGCAGGTAATGTTCAGCAAATAACCATTGGTTATATTGGATTTGTACCTCCACAAGTTATGCAGTGGGATAAAGCGAATGTAGCGACTCATATAAAAGTAAAAGACATGGTTGATGTGGCTAACCAGTATGTGCCAACAATGAAAGCACAAGGAGCCGATATTATTATCGCCATTCCCCATTCTGGTTTAGTAACGGCTGAGCGCGTAGGAGGGGAAGAAAATGCTAGCTATTACCTTTCTCAAGTTGATGGCATTGATGTCATTTTATTTGGTCATGCACATCGAAATTTTCCGGGGGATGCTTTTTATGAAGGGTTAGCCGGTGTTGATAACGTAAAAGGCACCATCAATGGCGTGCCCGCAGTTATGCCTGGTTATTGGGGGAAATATCTAGGGTATATTGATTTAAGTTTAGAAAAAAATACTCAGGGTGTTTGGTCGGTGGTGGACAGTGAATCGGTTTTAAAGCCAATTTCCCACACCCATGCTGACTATTCTGTCACGTCTTTAGTTGAATCTCATGTGGGGATTGAGGAAGCCGTTAAAAGTGATCATCAGCAGGTTAGTGCCTGGGTAAGTGAGCCGTTTGCAAAAATCTCACAACCTATTAATAGCTTTTTTGCGTTAGTTCAAGACGACCCTTCTATTCAAGTGGTAACCGATGCCCAAGCTTGGTATGCGCAGAGTATTGTAAAAGGCACAGAACTAGAATCTTTACCGATTCTTTCTGTAGGTGCGCCTTTTCGTTCGGGGCGTGGCGGAATTGAAGATTATACCGATTTAAGCGTTGGTGATGTGGCTTATGGGAATGTTGCTGATTTATATATTTACCCTAATACCATCAAGGTACTTAAACTCAGCGGTGCTGAAATAAAAGAATGGTTAGAAATGTCAGCGGGGCAGTTTAATCAAATTGTGGTGGGCAGTGATAATGCTGAATTAATTAACAACGATTTTCCAAGTTATAATTTTGATGTGATTGATGGTATCGAATATGAAATTGATATAAGCCAAGCACCTCGTTACAGTTCTTTAGGCGTTTTGTTAGACGAAGATGCAAGCCGTATTAAAAACATTCAATTTCAGAGTAAGGCACTTAATCTTCAACAAGAATTTTTAGTGGTGACGAATAATTATCGTGCTTCAGGTGGTGGCCATTTCCCAGGAGTGATCAGCGATAAAATAGTAATTGATGCGCCAAATGAGAATCGTCAAACTGTAGCCGATTATTTGATTTACCAAACACAACAAAATCCAGATATGGGCTTTGACCCATCGGCAGATAATAATTGGTCTTTCACACCGCTAGCAAATACCCAGGTTTTGTTTAAAAGTTCAAACAAAATTTCGGCACAAACTTTTTCGGGGCAAAACCCTGCATTGGTTTATTCACATATCGATGATGATGGTTTTGGAATTTATCGGTTAAATTTAGATATCTAAAACCACCATTGATACCTCGCTAATGATATTGCCAGATCATTTTTCAATGTCATTAGCAATTTTATATTGGAGTAGCTGTAACTTTTTTAAAGGAATTTAAGATGAGCGTAAAAGACACGATACTATCTTTAATAGGTACAGGCCTGATAAGCCTAGGCAGTTTTTCCAATGCCGCAGATTATGAATGGAATGCAATTGCGCCGGTTAAAATACCTAGCCCACAAACCAGCAATGGAAAAACCATATTGTTTGATGTTTCCCATGGAGGCACGGAAGGCAATGCCGACTGGGTGATTGATGGTGCTTTTTCATCGTTTGCAGACGCGTTAGTGAATGAAGGTTACACAGTAGAAGAGTATCGAGGCATAGATCTTAATAATGATGGTTTAATTGAGTATTTTGATGATTTAAATGCCCCAGTTAATAGTCAGGTGAATGAAGCCATCATTACTTATTCGGCCATACAACATGCAGATGTTTTAGTGTTAGCTGAAACTAATCGGCCCTTCAAAGTTTCTGAATACCAAGCACTGGAGCAGTTTGTGGCGGCCGGTAAGGGCATTTATTTTATTGGTGATCACTATAATGCTGACAGAAATCTAAATACTTGGGACGCCACTGAGGTCTTTAACGGTTATAACCGTTCAACCTTAACGAAATATAATTACGGTGGTGAGTATGGTGACTTACGTAACCCAGGTAATAGCGATGGATGGTTAGCGCAAAATTTTGGAATTCGCTTTCGCTTTAACGCGTTAGATTACTTGGCCGGGGTCAGCGATGTTATTGCTTCCGTACACAGTGAAGGGATAACCGAGAATGTACAGCCAATACTCATGGCAGCAGGGGCCACTTTAGCCATAACCAACCCAAGCAAAGCAAAAGGTTTAGTGTATTTATCCTCCCAGGATAATGCCACAGCATGGAAGCACGCCAATGACAGTGGATTATACTTTGGTGGGCGTGATGAAGGTCCTTACGTTGCCATTGCAAAAGCGGGTTTAGGCAAGGCTGCATTTATTGGTGACTCCTCCCCTGTTGAAGACGACACACCAAAGTATCGCCGCCAAGACAGTGGTGCTGTTAAAAAAACTTACCCAGGTTGGACCGATCCAGGTGATGCTGCCACGTTAAGCGTGAATATTATTAATTGGTTGGCTACGCCAGAAAATTATCTAGAATTTGATAACAATAATGGTCATACAGCAGGGGAGTTAACCTTAAATGCAAAAGCCGCAATCGAAATGGACGACCCTGATAACGGTAATCCATGGAGCACACCAAGCGATGGTTACAACCCATGGGATACTGCTACATTTGCCAATGGATCATTTGGTGCGCCGCAGCCTGCGGATGAAGTCCCTACCGATCCAAGCACGCCAACTATTACGGTCAGTGTGAGTGAGGCGCTAGCAATTGATAATGGCAGCGAAGTTACTTTGCAAGGCACCATAAGCGCAGAGCTAAATGGCATATATGCATTATTATTAACCGACAGTGAAAATGCTAATGAGAGCATTGCCATAAAGCTTGAAAGCAGTCAGCGTGCCCAATTCAGCCCACAATTAAACCCTGAAATTTTACAGCATGTTATACGCGTAAGCGGTATTCGTAATGACTATTTGTCGCAATCAGGTGTGACGGGTGTGAGTGATATTATTGATTTAGGCTTGGCGAATAATAATGGCGATTATGTTTCAGTGAGCAATGCGTTGGATACCTTATCTGGTACATCCATAACGGTGACGGGGTTTGTTGTTTCAGAAATAAATGGCATTTATGGTTTGTTGTTACAAGATATAAATGATGCCAGTAAACAAATTAATGTAAAACTAGAATCAACGTATAGGGCTGAATTTAACCCCCAGCTTAACCCTAATATTATCGGCGCGCAGATTATCGTCTCAGGAAAAAGAGATGCCTATTTAGGTGAGCCTGGAATTCGTTATGTGGATAGCATAACTAAATTAGATTAACTATTAACGGTATGGGTTGCTTACTAGCAGCCTATACAACTCTCTATTTTATATTTAGGAAAGACGTTCTGTTATGTACGCTATTAAGTAACCTCTGAAAGCCATGGTGTTATTTAAAAATAGAATTTACTTTTAAGTTCTTAAAAATCGGTCTAAAAACTTCTGCTGTTTGTCATTGGTTTCCCGCATGTCTTTCAGCGTATCAATTACTGCTCTTAACGAGTTAATTTTAGATTCTTCTCGGTTTTCCAAGTTGTCGCCAATGTTAATTGAAAAACTTGATGATATTTGTGTGTCATGGGAGCCGTATATTTCTAATGTGCGAAGGCCACTGTTGGCACTAGGTGCGTTAATCGCGTTGGCGTGATGGCTGAAACTCACGCTGTATTGTTCCATGAAGCTGCTTTGGGATTGAGTACTTTGTGAAATATCAAAATTGCTAAAAGCACGATTATTTTCAGCTGTTGATGCAGCTATGGGACTTTCGGTGCTATTAAGGTTTAGGGCTGAAATGATCGTCGAGCCAAGTTGAGCAGCACCGAGCTGTACATTGGCACTAGTAATGCTGACGCCATTGATAGTGAGGGTATCTTGAGGGCGTTGTGCCCATTCTAATTGAAAAACACTGGTGGCCACACCTGACTCCATCAGCGCCACGGAGCTTTGGGTAATGCGGGCATCTGCCTCACCGCTTATGTCGGTGAGCTCAAATGGGGTTTCTTCAGACTGTAAATAAATAGCCCCTACCCCGGCTTCGCTGAACGAACTTAATGGGGAATCAGTATTGGGTTGCCAAACACTTAATTGACTAAAAATACTGTCATTTTCATCAATCCAACCATTGCCGTCGTCATCATATTGAGCAAGCTCAGAAAATCCTTGGCCGCTGGTGGCACCAAATAATTCACTGCCATTGTTAATTTCGCCATCGCCATTTTTATCAAATGCAATGTACGCCATACCACTGGATAAATTACCCATGGTCTCAGTTTGTGCATCCAGTTGACCATCACTGTTTAGGTCAAATTCAAAAGAGCCATCGGCTACTTGAGGCACTTGTCCGGTTAAAGAAATCACCAATGGGTCTACCCATAAGTTGCTGCCAGTAAAGGTATCGCTTTGGCTTTCATGGCTGAAATTATTGTGAAAATCTAATTGCATTAAAAAGCTAATGTCGCGGCCATCGCTGGTTTGAATTTCCCCGACCGACTCGAAAATCATGCGTTGTTCGCGCTCTAGCACTTGCGTGGTTTGGGTATGGGTCACTTGCGCAGTATTGTCTTCTGCATTGGCATCGCTGGTGCGCCATGCCCAAATGCGTGTGTCTATTTGGTTTTGTTGTTGTTCTGAACTTTGAATGGTGTGATTTTGAGATATGTTAGTGGTGCCATCTTGAGAAACCACGCTGCCCAGTGTTCTGGCGGTTAGGGTTTGGTCTAGGCTGCGATTATCGGTTCTTTGGCTGGTGATGCTAGCCTGCTGTTCATCTAGCTGGTTTTGGGTTTCGGTGGTGGTCACCGATTTATTATCGAGCAGGTAAGTGCCTTGAAACATATTGGCATTGGTAATCTTCATGTAATTTCCCAGTTAAGAACTTAAATTTAAGACTCCCCGAGTATGTGGACTGTATCGGCCAGCTTGTGTATTGCTTTAGCCTAAAAAGGCTATACTTATACAGAATGAAAATTAAAAAGGACGCCCAATGCAGTGGCAATCCCAACAGGTTCAAGCGCAGATAGCACCGTTAGATTTCGCCATGCTTAGTCGCGCTATGCCGGAACTTGTGTCTCGTTATAACCGCTATTATGGATTGGACTTGGAATCCCAAGTGAGTGGTCTTGTGCATCAAGTGGGTTCATTTGATGCGGCTGGGTTTACCATTGTGGCCCATGTTTTTAAATTGCCTGAAGCCAAAGGCACCGTGTACTTACAGCACGGCTATTACGATCATGTGGGATTATATAGTCATGTTATTAAGCATTGCTTAACCCAAGGCTTTAATGTGCTTAGTTACGACTTGCCTGGTCATGGTTTAAGCAGTGGCGACCGTGCGGGAATTGATTCCTTTAATCAGTACGACCAGGTATTTAGTTGTGGTCTTGAGCTGCTGCAAGCGCATTTTTCTGGGCCTGTGGTGGCCATGGGGCAAAGTACTGGTGGCGCGGTGATTGTGAATTACCTATTAAGCCGTGGCTTAGACCGTAATACTTCACCGTTTGTAAAAATATACTTACTGGCCCCGTTGGTGAGGCCGGTTGGTTGGACTAGTGGGCAGTTGTTGTATTACATAGTACGCCCGTTTATCCACAAGCTTAAACGTACCTTTGTGAAAAACTCTCATAATAAGGAATTCTTGCGTTTTATTAGCCGCCAGGACCCGTTACAGCCGCTGTTTTTAAAAACCAGTTGGGTAGGGGCACTTAAAAATTGGATTAAAACCATAGAAGCCAGCCCAGCAGTGGATTTAGATATACAAGTGATTCAAGGCACGGAGGATGGCACCGTAGACTATCGCCATAATATGAAGGTGTTAAAAGAGAAGTTCAGTGGCTTTAAAGTGCAGTATGTAGAACAAGGCCGCCATCAATTAGTCAATGAAGAACAGCAAAAGCTTCAGCAAGTTCTCGATGTTATGACCCCAATAGTGTGAACCCTGCCCAGTAGTAGTTGTCTGAATTTGCCGTTACAATCGCGGGCTCAGGAACTTTTTGTAAGTCTCCTAATAATTAGACTATAAAAAAATCATGGAGCATGGCAGGAATGTTTAAATCGTTACGGGGAATTGCCCTTTTACTTTTCACGGTATACCTAACCGGGTGTGCCACCTACGGGCAAGATGTTCGCCAAGGTTTAAACCTAGCTCAGCAAGGCCAATACCCACAAGCTGCCAGCGCTCTTGAAAAAGCCCTTGATCCAAAAGGCGATGATCGTCTGCTTTATTACACCGAGCTAGGTGTGGTTTACCACTTAGCGGGTGACTACGAAAAATCCAATAGATTGCTAGAAACCGCCGAGCGTATTGCTGAAGATCTTTATACTAAACGCATCAGCGATATGCTCACCAGCGCCATGACCAACCCTCGTCAGGGTGTCTACCGCGCCACCGATTTTGAACGAGTCTTTATTAATTATTATAAAGCCCTTAACTACTTCATGATTGCTTCAAATAGCACCGACCGTGCCTCCAAAAATAAAGCCTTAGATGGCGCTCGCGTTGAAAGCCGCCGAATGGACATGGTGTTGGCTAATATTGAACTTGAAAATGGCTCGTACGAAGAACAGGCCGACAAAGAAAAGTCTATGTTCAGTAAATTGATGCGTATTTTCTCGGCGTTAAGTGGCGAGATTATTGATAAGAACAAAATTGTTTATCGTAACGATGCCTTTGGTCATTACCTTGCGGGCGTCATTTACGAGCAGCACAGAGAATATGATGATGCCCGTGTGGCTTATCAAAAGGCGGCTTCGTTATACGAGGGCGGTTACCAAGAGCAATACGGTCTAGATAGCGAAATGACCGAGCAAGCTTGGTTTGACACCATTCGCATGATGCAAAAAGCAGGGGGTTGGGAAAACGAATGGCCTATTATGAGCCAGAAAAAATTAACCAAGCAAAAGAGAAAAGATTTAAAAGCGTTTAATCGTAACGGCCACTTGGTGGTGATTGAACATTTAGGTGTGGTGCCTGAGCGTGACGAAATGAATATGATTTTAACGGCTGACCCTCGTACCCGCCAAGTGGTGGTATCCCCTATATTAACGGGTGACGCGCAACGCCAGTTAGACCAGCGCTTTTGGTTCTTTGCCTTATACGCTGATAAGGGCATTAGCGATGTACTGAGCTGGGGTTATGAAGGCCGCGCACTTGATGCGATTATGAAATTTGGCTTAGAAAAAAGAGAGTACCTTGGCCCCATGTGGGACGTGGCAGATGGCCTTGGGCTAATTGATGTATTAAATGATGGTATGCGCATTACCGTTCCTTATTATCGCGTGACTTCAAGCCAAAAGAACGGCACATCTAAACTGACCGTAAATGGAAAAACCCAAAAATTATTATTGGGTGAGTCTGTAGCCCATATGGCGGTTCAGCAGCAGCTATTGTCTTCTTCGTCTGATCTTCAAGAAGCCATGGCGCGTGCGGCCTTTAAAAATCTAACGGCAGCAAAAGCCGCCTCTGTAGGTGGTGATGCCGCCGCCGTTTTGGGTTTCATTGGTAAGATTGCCGCGAACGCTTCTTCAGCGGCCGAAACCCGTAACTGGTTGTTGTTACCTGGGCAAATTAAAGTAACGCGTATGGCACTGCCTGCAGGTCAACATGAAGTTAAATTAGTGAGTGAAGTGACCGCCGGAAAGTCTTCGCAAAAGAGCACCAGTGTGAATATTAAAGCGGGCGATATGGCTGTTTGGAAAGTGCGCTCTTTTGCTAATGATGTTGGTGACAAAAGCTTACAAGTGGGCCTTTAAAAGCCTGCTAAAATAAATTGATTAATTAAAAACTGGATAGCTTCTAAAAGGATGCAAATCATGAAAAAAGTACTAAGTATGACGCTTGTGGCAGCCATGTCTGCCGGTATGTTAACTGCTTGTGGTGGCACGAAAGTAAACCGAGTTGATAGCAATCAAGAAATTGCCTTAACCGATCGCTGGAATGACAAAGACTCACAATTGGTTAGCCAAGAAATGATTTCAGACATGTTGTCTTTCCCATGGATTCGCGATCACAAGTCAGCCAACGGTGGTGATAAACCAACGGTAATTATTCAGCATGTGCGCAATAAGTCCCATGAACATATTGCAGCTGATACTTTCTTGAACGATCTTAAACGCGCCATTATTCGTACCGGCGATGCGCGTTTTGTTGCTAGCAATAGCGAGCGCAGTGATATTCGTAATGAGCGTGCTGACCAAGAGCTAAATTCAAAAAATGCTAAGCAAATGGGAATGGAAATCGCAGCTGATTTCGCATTAACCGGTAGCATTAACTCTTTTGTTGACCAAGCCGGTGGTGATCGAGTGACCACTTACCAAGTGGATTTAAAGCTCGTTAATATGCAAAGCAATGAAGAAGTTTGGAATGGTCAGAAGAAGTTGAAAAAATTCCAAGAAAAATCGAGCTTTGGCTGGTAGTCGGTAATTGATGATGAATAATAAACTCATCTTCGCAGCTCTGGCCACCAGCTTTTTGCTGGTTGCCTGCGGCTCTAACCCAGTTAAAAAATCCCAAGCCAAACCTGATTGGATTGTGAATGAACCTGCTCGTGGCGGTCACGCCTATGGTGTGGGCAGTGCTGAGGTTTACACTAATGAAGCCGAAGCTTTGCAGCGTGCACGAGATGCCGCCAAGGTGGCCATGGTTCAAAAGCTAAAAGTCACCGTAACCGGTTCGTTTAGCCAAGATACCGAAGAAACACGCCAGACCGGAAAGCAAACTAAGCTGACCCAAACGGTTCGTAACACCATTACCAGCAGCATTCCAGAAGCTCAATTTGATAATCTGGAAGTACAAGAAAGCTATGTGGACACAACCAATCGCGTGGCTTACAGCCTAGTGCATTTGGATCGTGTGAAAGCCACTAGTTTACTGCGCCGTAATATTAGCGAACTAGACATGGAAGCCACTGAACTAGCGGCGGCTACTTCTACTAATTTATCAACGTTAAAGCAGCTGCAAAGTTTATTGCCAGCGCTGACCTTAATTGAAAAACGTGAGCAATTAGCCGACCGAGCACAGCTGGTGGATGTGAACAGTCGTCGTCCTCGTAAAGATGATTTATTAGTGGCCGTTGAAAAGCGCATTCAAGCATTATTAGACAGCTTAGTGGTGACACTGGCACCCAGTGATAAGCAGGGCAAAAAAATTCGCTCTGGATTGTCACAGTATTTAACCGATATGGGTTTGCGCATCAGTAACACACAAGGTGACTTACAGTTACTTTATGGTGCACAAATTCGCTCGGTAGAGAAAGGCGGTCGGTTTGTGGTGTTCGCTTCTGGGCAGGTACAAATTAAAGATGCGTCGGGGCGAATTTTAAGTGAATTCAGTAAAGAGGCCAAAGGCGTGAGTGGGGCTTCTAGTGAGCAAGCCCAGCATAATCTGTCTCTTAT